>Ga0075428_100001898_pt1 | contig 22424 bp, 19 predicted proteins | sample RhiMetdeltSRZDD2_FD_75291 | JGI IMG/M metagenome (GOLD analysis project Ga0075428, IMG submission 75291) | Populus rhizosphere microbial communities from Tennessee, USA - Rhizosphere MetaG P. deltoides SRZDD2 | ecosystem: Host-associated > Plants > Roots > Rhizosphere > Soil | place: USA... | reverse complement strand
CGAGATCGAGGAAGACGACGACGATGTGTTCGAGGGTGCGATCGAGGCTGGCAACTCCGATCTCGATCCGCTCGAGTCGATGAATTACGACGCCGCGCTGGAGTGGTATCTCGAGCCGGCCGGCCTGCTATCGGCAGGCGTGTTCTACAAGGACATCGATAACCCGATCTTCAATCGCATCCAGGTCCTGGAGGACGAAGAGTTCGAGGGTCGCTTCTACTCGGAGCTCGAGATCCAGCAGTTCCAGAACGCCAATTCCGGCGAGATCGTCGGCGTGGAACTCGGCTTCCAGCAGCAGTTCACGGAACTGCCCGGGCTGCTGCGCGGCCTGGGTGTTTCGCTGAGCTATACATGGACTGACAGCGAGGCTGAGGTGGACGTGCTCGGTGTCACGCGGAAAGTGCCGTTCTTCCTGCAGTCGGAGCACATCGGTAACATCGCGCTGTTCTACGAGCTGAGCGGATTGGAGCTGCGCCTCGCGTATGCCTATCGCAGCGAGTATCTCGACACGATCGGCGACACCGAGGAGTCGGACCTGTACGTCGATACGCACGGGCAGCTCGACTTCAAGGCGAGCTACCAGTTCACGAAGCAGGCTTCCGCGTTCATTCAGTGGCAGAACATCAACGACGAGCCGTTGCGCTTCTTCAGTGGAGACCGCTCGCGGCTCGCCGAGAACGAGATCTACTCGTGGAACATGCTGGCAGGCATGAGCTTCAAGTTCTGACGTAGCAGAGGCCGGGCCGCGTCAGCGGTCCGGCTTCTGCGACAGGATCTCTCCGCTGCGGCGGTCGATCAGCAGCTCGACCTTGCGGCCTTGCGCGTCGCGCCCTTCGACTTCGACTACGACGTCGCGCAGCTCGATCTCGCGGATCGTGATGCCTTGCGCGGTCAACCGGCTCTCGATCTCGCCGAGACCGATCATCTTCGCGTCAGCGGCGGGTGGCGGCGTCTGCGCTCCGACCTGGATTGCGAACAGCGACAGGGTGCACCCCAGAGCGGCGATCCACGAGGCGGTGAAAAAGGCGGGCTTGATCATCGGCATCTCCAAACTGTATTGAGTGACGGCACGGATGCACAGTACAGCGTGGCGCCTGATACGTACCCTGACCCGTGCGTCAGGCAGACGTCAGGTTGACCCCTGCAACATGCGATCATGGGCACCATGCGTTGGTTGAGGGTTTTTCTGGCGGGAGCGCTGTGCGCAGCAATGCTGGGCGTAGCTTCGATCGTCGCCGGTGACGACGAACGGGACCATCAGCGCGAGCACGATGAGATCCGCGCTGCCTTGCAGCGCGGCGAAGTACTGCCTTTGACGCGCATTCTGTCGATCGCTCAGCAGCAGGTGCCGGGCGACGTGATCGAAGTGGAACTGGAGAGCAAGCGCGGGGCCTTGATCTACGAGATCAAGGTGCTCACGCAGGCCGGACGCGTGCGTGAAATCAAGATCGATGCGCGCGACGGCAAGGTGATCAAGATCGAGGACGACTGATGCGAGCGCTGGTCGTCGAGGACGAAGCCGAGGTCGCCGACGATCTCGCGCGCGCACTGCAGGCTGCCGGGTTCGTCGTGGACATCGCAGCCGACGGCGACGATGCCTGGTTCAAGGGCAACACTGAAGATTACGACGTGGCAATCCTCGACCTCGGCCTGCCGCGTCTCGACGGCCTGTCGGTGCTGCGCCGCTGGCGCGATGACAACCGCCAGTTTCCGGTGATCATCGTCTCCGCACGCAACGATTGGACGGAGAAGGTCGCTGGTATCGAGGCAGGCGCCGACGACTATCTGGGTAAGCCCTTCGAAATCGTCGAGCTGATCGCGAGGGTGCGTGGGCTGGTCCGCCGGGCTGGGGGGCTCGCATCGTCTTCCATTCGGTTCGGCGAGCTGGTGCTCGACACGCACCGCATGTCGGCGACGTACGCCGGTCGGCCGATTCGCTTGTCGCAGCTGGAATTCCGTTTCCTGCATTACGTGGCGCATCAGGGCGGGCGCGCGGTATCGGCGGGTGAGCTTGCTGAGCACTTGTATGGCGCGGCCGAGGCCGGCGATACGAATGCCATCGAAGCGTTGGTCGTGCGCCTGCGGCGGAAGATCGCGCCGGAAGTGATCGAGACCAGGCGCGGCTTCGGCTATCTGCTCGCCGGTGACTCGCGGTGAAGTCACGCTCGCTGCGCGTGCGGCTGCTGTTCGGTGCGGCGGTCGCGATATTCCTCGCGCTCGCTGCCGCGTGGTTCGTAATGACGCTGCTGTTCGAGCGGCACATCGAGCGGCGTGTGCACGCGGATCTCGTTCGCGACGGAATGCAGCTTGCCGCAGATGTTTCGACGGGTGCTGATGGCACTCCACTACTGCGACGCGAGCCGGGTGATGCCCGCTTCGCGGAGCCTGCGAGCGGTTTGTACTGGCAGGTGACGACAGCGCGCGGCAGCGTACGCTCGCGCTCCTTGTGGGATCAAAGTCTGCCGGTCGCACAGCTCACCTCGACGCGCGACTGGAATACTCGCTTCATCGCCGGGCCTTTCGAAGAGCAGCTGTTGCTGGTCGAGCGTGTCGTCAAGCCCGATCGGGACGGACCGGAAGTCCTGCTGCAGGTCGGCACCGAGAACAAGTCTTTGCACGAGGCGCGGCGTGAGTTCGGTACGGAGCTGGCGCTCTTCATGCTGTTGCTGTGGGCGATTCTGGCTGCAGCTGCGTGGAGCCAGGTCGCGCTGGGCTTGAGACCGCTCGCTCGTGTCCGCGACGAAGTCGATTCCTTGAAACGTAGTCCGCGGGAGCGCATGGCTGCTGCACCGGCGCAGGAAGTCGAGCCCCTCGTGCGAGCGATCAACGAACTCGCCGACGCACGCGAGAAGGACCTGACGCGCGCGCGTCGCCGAGCTGCCGATCTCGCTCATGCGTTGAAGACACCCCTCGCCGCAATTGCGGCGCAAAGCCGGCGGGCGCGGGAGGCCGGAGCTGTCGATGCAGCGGATGGGTTGGATCGTGCGATCCAGTCAGCGAGCGCCGCAGTTGATCGAGAGCTCGCACGAAGCCGCGCAGCGGCGATTCGAGGTGCGCCGGGCAGCGCCGCGGCCTTGCCAGTCGTCGAGGCTGTCGTCGGCGTGGTCGAGCGCGCGGAATTTGTGGCGCAGGTCGTCTTCGAAGTGAACGTGCCGGCGGACCTCACTGTACCGGTTGCGGCAGAGGACCTGCTGGAGCTGTTGGGCGCGCTCATCGAAAACGCTGCGCGATACGCAAAGCGCCGGGTACGGATCGATGGCGCGATCTCGGGCGGTAGCCGCGTGTTGCGCGTCGAGGACGACGGACCCGGCATCGATCCGGGGCAAATGGCCGGCGCGTTCACGCGCGGAGCGCGGCTGGACGAAAGCGGCGGCGGGCATGGCTTTGGCCTGGCGATTGCGCAGGACTTGGCCGAGGCGACCGGCGCACAAATTGCGCTGGCGCGCTCGGAGCTTGGCGGCCTCGAGGTTTCGATTATCTGGAAGCCGTCGCTGACGCCCACCTGACGGGCCGCGCGCCCATGTCGTCAGCTCCAACAGCGCAAGCTGACGCACGATCGATTGAACGAGAACAACATCATGGCACAGGTCCGCGGGTTCGCATTCATGTTCGGGCTCGGCTCGCTGAGCCTGGCGCTTCCCGCCTTGCCCGCGGAATTGCAGACAGCCTCGCCGGTGACGGTCTATTCCGCGTCGTTCTTCGCATCGGCGCAGCCATCGTCGGCGTTCGACATGCTCGCAGTATTGCCCGGCTACGAATTCAGCGAAAGCGATACCGACGTCCGCGGCTTCGCCGACGCGGTCGGCAACGTGCTGATCGACGGCAGCCGCCTCGCGGGCAAGCAGGAGTCGCTTGAAGCGATTCTGCGGCGAATCCCCGCGACGGCCGTGCAGCAGATAGAGCTGATACGCGCCGGCGCTCCGGGCATCGACATGCAGGGGCAGTCGGTGCTCGCGAACGTCGTGCGCCGGCGTGAAGCTCAGACGCGCGGTTCGCTGGAGGCTGGGTCCGCGTTCTACGAGCGCGGCTTTCGCGCGCCTCGGATTACCGCTGAGGCCTCGCGCCGCAACGGCGAGGACATGATCGAGCTGTCCGCGGCCGCATCGGAGACCGTCGATGACGAGCATGGTTTCGGTGAACGACCGCGCGTCGCGCCGGACGGCACACCGCTGCGGGAATCGATCTATGCGCAGGACGAGGGTGAAAGAGTACGCGAGGCAGCAGCAGCGTACGAGCGTGCGGCCGCCGGCGGCCGGCTACGCGTGAGCGCTTCACTGCGGAGAGAGAAATTTGGTGCGGACATCGAAGAGCAGGTCACTTATCCGGACGCGGATCACAGCACCGTGCGCGAGTTCGAGGATGAGCACAACTCGGAGCTCGGACTGCATTTCGAACGACCGCTCGCCGACAGCCGGCAACTGGAGCTGTTCGCAATTCACCGCGCCTCCAGGGAGAACGGCGGCGAACGTGGCATCGGAACCGACAACGTCACATTGTTCCGGCAGGACTCCGCTGCGTCGGAATCGATCGTCCGCGGCGTGCTGCGATGGCAGCGCGGACTGCTCTCATTGGAGAGCGGGCTCGAGGCAACCCGCAACATGCTCGACAGCCACAACAGTCTCGAAGAAGACGGCGTAGCAGCACCCCTGCCGAACGGCAGCGTGCTCGTCGAGGAGCGGCGCGGCGAAGTCTTTGCGACAGCCAGCTGGTCGCTGAGCGCTGCGTGGCGGATGGAAGCTGGCTCGCGCTTCGAGTACTCGCGGCTCGAACAGAGCGGCGACAGCACGCTCGGCAAATCGTTCTTCTTTCCGAAGCCGCGCATGCTGCTGACGTGGTCCGCGTCGCAGCGCGATCGGGTGCGACTACTGCTGGAGCGAGAAGTAGGGCAGCTCGACTTCGAGGACTTCGTCGGCTCGGCGTCTTTATCCGCGAGCACCGTGACCGCGGGCAATCCCGACCTCGAGCCCGATCGGACCTGGCGGCTGGAAGCGGCATGGGAACGGCGCTTCATGGATGCGGCCACGGCGCTGTTGAGCGTGCGCCACGAGAGAATTCAGGACCTGATCGACCGCATCCCCGTCATCGCAGAAGTCCCGTTCGACGCGGTCGGGAACATCGGCGATGGCTACCGCAACGAGCTGGAGATCAACCTGACGCTGCCGTTGGATCGCTTCGGCATCCGCGCCGGTCTGCTCAAGACGATTGCACTGTGGCGGCACAGCGAGGCGACTGATCCCACGACGGGCGCAACGCGGCCGATCTCCGAAGATCTGTCACGGGAAGCGGTGATCCATTTCAGTCAGCAGCTGGCACGCGCACGAGTGCGCTGGGGCATCGATGCGACGTTGGCCAGCGCAGCGCACGAGTACTATTTCGACGAGGTCCGCACCGAGCGATTGGGTACGAGAATCGACGTCTTCGCGCAATACGAGCCGACGCTGGCGTGGAACATCCGCGTATTCGCCAACAATCTCACCGATCGTAGCGCTGTACGCGAGCGCGAGATCCACGACGGGCTGCGCAGCATTACGCCGCTGCGCTATATCGAGACGCGAACGCTCGCCATCGGTCCTTACTACGGGATCTCCGTACGGCGGACGTTCGGAGGCTGATCAACCGAATCGAGTGCGTTTCCAGAGAAGGATTCCGCCGCCCACCAGCAACACCAACGATGCAGCGGCGAGAACCACCAGCCACAGCGGATCGAGGGGGATGGCTTGCCTCTCGGCGTGCACACCCAGCCAGATGAAGATCGCAACGGCGCCAGCGACAATGAGGATTTCCCACCAGCGCCGTGAATGGCGCGCGGAGCCCGCTGACTCGCTCCCGCTCATCGCAGCGGCAACGCGCTCGCGATCGAGACCGTAACGCAGACATTCGCGCTCCATGGCGGCTTGCCACTCTCGCTGCTCGGATGCAGGAGCCTCGGCCAGGCTGATTGCCGTAGCTCCAGCAATCATGATCAACGACCCGCCGACGACGAGCGCTTGCGCGCTGCCGGTCATGTGTGCGAGCTCGCCGAAGACGAGCGCGCCCCACGCGAGTCCCCAAAGTTGATTGGTGTTCGAAAGTGGAATACCGCGACTGATGCCGATGTACTTGGCAGCGTATTGCTGGAACAGGTCGCCGAGTACCCAGCAGAACCCGCCCAGGAACAGCCAGAACAGCACCGGCTTTGCTTGATTCAGCGACGCGATCACGTGGGCGGCGCCACCATCGAAGACCGCGGCCAACGCGAACATCGTGCCCAACTCACCGAAGGTGAACACCGTTACGAACGACAGAGGGTTCATCCCGCTGATGTAAGCCTTGCGGTACGGGATGTACATGGTGCCCCAGAGAAGCGCGGCGCCCAGCGCAGCGAGAATACCCAGCGCTGCGCCCCCTGGCTGGGCATGCGGCGACTCATGAGTCGTCGTGGCGTACGCGAGCAGGTAAGCCCCGATCATGATGGCTGCGGCCCCACCCAACACTTTCAGTCGCTGCCTCCCATCGCTGCCGCGCAGCTCGTTGAACAGCAACCATCCCCAGAACACGCCCACGAGGCTGTTGACGTTCCACAGAGGAAATGCGATCGACAGTCCGACGTTGCGAATGGCGAAAACAGTGAGGGTATTGGCTACCGCCCACAGCATGCCGGCGATGATGCCCCAGACGATGAGGTGCGGCTTCTCGCGCAAGTCCGCCCAGACGTAGCTCGTCCCCTTGAGCGCGACCGGCACCGTCCAGCGGGCCACGAACACGCCGAGCACCATGCCGAGTGAAATCAGAAACGGCGTAAAGCCGATCGTGACGAGCTTCGTCGGCGCTTCCGCCGAGCCGAGCCAGGCGCCGGCGGCCAGCCCTGATACCACCCCCAGCGTGTGAAGCGAGAGACTCGGACTTCGCCGTGCTGGCGAGCTCATGCGAGGACCGCGAGCAACGCAATGCCGAGAGCGAGTACCACGAGCGGAATCCACAGATGCGGATCGGTCAGCGTGGCTGTCACGAGTGCCTTCTTCATGCGCGTGCCTCGATGATCGCAGCTCGAAAATTCTAATTCGCGTGCTGCGTAGAATTTTTGTATCGCGAAACTATACTCGTCCGCGTCCGAATACAAGGAGCGCAACAGTCTTGGCCCGCTCGCGCTCGTCGCGTTCAACGATTTTCACGGCGCGATCAATCCGCACGCCTCACGCACCCTGATGGATGATCCCCAGCATCCGGGCAGCACACTGGCGCTACCTACTGGTGGTATTGAATATTGAGTAGCCTCATCGCACAGCTCAGGGCGCAGAATGGTCTCAATGCTGTCGTGGCTGCCGCGTCTGCTCCACGCAGAGATGCGCCTCTTTCTTCCCGTTTCCAGCTCGAACGAATCAGTGCCTAGCGGAAGTGAGCCTGTCTCTGGAAGTATTCGGAAGCTCGATGGCTCCCGGGCCGGATCGAAATCCGTCGCAAAGTGTTGAATTGATGAGCCATGCGGGTGTGCGATGTGACCGATACCCCCGACGATACCCCACGCCCAAGCGCAATGGAGTTCCCGCTTATGGGCAATCGCGTGCACGATTTAGGTTGCAACAGGCCGACCACCGATACCTCCAGTTGAGGGTCAACTTCCTCAGGTCCCCGGCACAATGCGGAAGTCGCGTACAACGCCGCCATCGAGTGCCGCGAGTGCTGCTTGGTACGCGGCACTGTCATGAACCGCGACGGCTTGATCGACGGATTCGAATTCGATGAGAACCGTGCGCTCGATCTTGCCGTCCTCGTAGGCTTTCGCAGCCACCGAGCGTGCCAGGAAACGGCCGCCGCCTGCTTCAATCGCCGGTCCTGCGAGTCGCCGGTATGCCGCGAGCTTGGCCGGATCCAAGATCTGTCGATAGCAGGAGATCCAATACGCTTTGGCCAGGGTGACCTCGTTCAATGCGACGCTCTGGATATTAGCTGACCCTCAAACTTGTTTAGACGTCAGGCGATCCGATTGTGAGGTAGGAGGCCGCGGCTCCATTCTTCCAGTCCCGAGATCAGAGCATCGGCCATTCTCATTCGAGCTTCGCTCGTGGAGCTGCCGATGTGTGGCAGGAGAAATGCGTTAGGCAGATCGAGATACCGAGCGTCCAGATTCGGTTCGCCTGCGAACACATCGAGTCCAGCCGCGCGGATCCGGCCGCTACTGCGTACCCCAGGCCGTACCCCACGATGCTTTACATAGTGCTCGCTCGGTCGCTTCTCGGAAAATGGGCGCAGCAATCGCAACCGGCGGAATCTTTGCATATCACCGAGCGAGCGGATGTCCCGTCGGCGATGCTCGGCGTGTCTCGAAGGGCCTGAAACGAAACGGGGCCGGAAGATCGTTCTTCCGGCCCCGGTGCCGCGTTTGTCGTGCCGATTACGGCGTGATCTTCGTGTAGCTGTAAACCTCCTGCTCCACGTCCACGAGTTCGAGCGTGGCGTCGGCCAGCGTCATGTCGAGCACTTCTTCTCCTTCCGCCTCCGTCAGCTCACAGCTCGGAAAACCCATTGAGTCAAAGCAGTCCTCGCCGCCTCCGAACAGCGTGAGCTCAGTGCCTTCCACGTTGACCTCGAAGCGCGAACGCCACAGGCCAGCTTCGTCCTCTGCGGCCGCCGACACCTCGAACAACGTGCCGCCTGGCAGGAAGACGCCGAGATGCGGATGGCCTTCAGCCGTGCCGTCAAGCAGCCATGCGCCCGTGATCTCGCCCTCGACGGAGGGCACCCGCTTGAGCACGGCGGCCATCCCATCGTCGTACGCGAACAGCAGCAGCGTGTCCTCGACCGGGCTGCGCACGAACATGAAGCGCTGCGCCGGGTGATTCTCATCGGCCATGCCGCATGAGCCGTTCGTGTCTGTCGTCGCCGCGGCGATCACGGCGCCGTGCAGCGCGTTCTGCGGCGACTCGAGTGTGCCGAACTCGGCGCCATTCCCCAAATCGTCCTGATACGGGTTCGAGGAGTCATCGCACGATTCGTCGTCGTGAACGCCGCCGAGGAGATAGCGGCCGTTCGCGAAGAACGAGGCGACGAGGATATTCGGATCGTCCTGCGGCTCGACGCCCGGATTCTCGACGTACCACGTACCGACGCGGTCACCGCTCGTGCCTGACTGCAGCGGCAGGCGCACGAAGTCGGTCGTTCCATCGTCGCCGATGGCGCCTTCATTCATGCGCAGGCGCCCATGTGCGTCGACTTCGGCAACCAGCGCGCCTTGCCCATGCGACAGGCCCGCCGTGTCGTTCGTGTCGATCGCGCCGGGGCACGTGCCGGCGTTCAGATCGATGCTGAGCGCGCCGTTTTCGCCAAGCGCATAGCAGCCCGCTTCGATGCCAGAGCTCTCGTCCGTATCCAGTTTCGGCGCCGCGAGCGATGCGTCGGCGACGAAGTAGCGCCCCACGCTCGCATCCGCCGCTGACGGGAAGAACGAAATCACGAAGGGGCGATTGTTCAGCAGACCGGCCGGGATCGCCCAGCTGCCGCCAAGACCGTTGGCGACGCTCTGCACCGCCACCAGATCCGTCGTTCCGTCCTCCGCCTGGATGTGCAGCACCTCGCCTTCGATCGCGAGCGTCAGCGGCGCAGCCTGGGCTCCTACCGTCCCGCCAGGCCCGCACGAGCCGTTGGTCTCGAACGCGGCTTCGAACGTCAGCTCGTGTGTGAGCGGATTGAACGCATAGGCGCCCATCTCGACGCCGTTGCCGTCCGCATCTTCATCGCCGCCGTCGCCGTTGCAGTTCGGATCGTCGTCGTGCCCGCCGTACACGTAGGTGCCATTCTCGAACAACGTCAGCGTGCGCGTGTTCTGTGTCACGGCGACGCCCTCGGCGTCTGCAAACACGTAAGTGCCGGCGAGCAGCGCCGGCATTTGCCCGACGAAATGCTCGGTTGCGTCTTCGCGTGACACCACCGTCAGATCCGCGTCCGTGTTCGCCTCGACGTTGGCGACCAGATCGGTGAGCGAAGTGGTGAACGCCGCCGCGTCCGCCGTGAAGTCGATGGCGTTCGAGGCCATCTCTTCGGCCACCGTCGAATTGAGCGTGATGCCGTTGTCGGGATTGCCGTCGGCGTCCAAGGATTGCAGGAATGCGAGCACGTTCACCGTGATGATTTCGACGTCGCCACCGGGAGTCGCGGCAACGAGCGCCTGTGCGACCGTAAGCGGCGTGACCTCGGCCTGGGCCGGGACGCTGCCGAGCACCAGATCGCCGAGTGCGAACGTCACGGTGTCGCCCGGGTTGTACGTGAACTCGCCATTCGCGTTGGTTACGCCCGTGACATTCGACGGGGACGCCGTGTAACGCAGACCCTGCACCGGAGAGTCGAGGAACACGCCCAGCGCGCTGCCCACCGGTGAAGGCGACGGAGGCGACGGAGGCGGATTCGGGTTATTGCCGGATGGCGGAGGCGTAGTTGGGGCAACTTCGCCGCCGTCCCCGCCGCCGCACCCGCTTAGCTGCGCCGCGGCGAGCAGCGCGAAGCTGACGGCCGTGATTCTCTTGAATGTCTTTCTGCTCATGTCCTGTAGCCTGAATTGCTGGCGCCCCATGCGGCGTGGCGCGGAAGGTATGAACGCGCCCGCGCTCGGACATCCCCAAAATTGGCTACGCGCGCATTGTTCTCACCGATCTGTGAATGCCTTCTCACAGGTGCGCGGGCGCGTGTGAATGACATCACGCGCCGCGCCCTGCAAATGCGCGGCGACGCACGTGCGTGCCTGCCTTTTTAAACGTCGCAGTGAGCGGGCGCGCGTGACGAACGTCACGCGGAAGAAGGAGCTAGAGCTGCGCGATGCGCGCGACCAGCTCGATCTGACGCGTCATGCCGAACTTCGCCAGGATGCTCTTGATCTGCGCACGGATCGTGGCGACCGACACTGCACGCGCCGTTGCAACCGTGTCCGCTGTGGCGCCTTGCAGCAGCCGCATCGCGACGTCCGTTTCAGCGACGGTGAGCTTGTAAACGCCTTGCAGCAGCAGGCGGCGCCGCGCATCGCCGCCCGCAGGACTCCGGGGCATCACCAGAACTTGGGACGCGAGGCCGAAGTCCAGTCCGCGCTCAGGCAGCCGGATCACATCGAGCACCAGCGGCCGGCGCGTCGGCGCTTCAGATCGCACGATCACAGAGCGCGGCGTGCGCGCAGCGAGAGTCGATGCGTCTGCCGCCGCGCGGATCGCCTCGGACAACGCTTCGCTGTCGGCGGCATCCGAGGCGATGAGCTGCCGCGACTTGAGCCGCAGTGTGCTCCCGTCCGCCACGATCGCTTCGGCATGCGGCGTCATCGAGCGCACGCGTCCGGATCCATCGCAGAGAAACGCGGGCAGCGACAGCGATTCGAACACGCCGTTCAGCAATGCCTCGGCCTGATCGTCGAGCGCGAAATGCATGCGCACGGCCGCGCGCACATGCGGCGCGATGGCTGCAAACACGCTTCGCTCTGCGCTCTCGATATGTCCCTGCGCATGGGAGCGCAGCACCGCGAGCCCGACCATCAGATCCTCGCGGCGGTCAAGCGGCGTGCAACAGATGAAGGGAATATCCCAGGGCCGCGCGAACTGCTGATAGTGCGGATGCGTTCTGTGCTCCGCCGGCGACATGAAATCGTTCTCGGCCATCACCTTGAGCACCGGCGCATACATGCCCGCGCGTATACGTGGATTGATCTGCGGATCGCCGATCCGCTGCATCTGGGCGTCCACATGCAGCTCCGGATCCGTGTTCGTCATGATGTTGATCGGCACTGCGGTGTCCGCGCGGACCGTGATCAGCTCGCCGGTGCGCGAACCGGTCGCTGTCGCGAGCGCATCGAGCGCGTCATACCAGGGGGCTGCACCTGTCGCAGCCGAATAGAACCGATCCGCCAGGGCAAGCGCTTGTTCGTCATCGAGCATCGTGAAGAATGTCCTCGCGCCGCTTCGAGTGCGGCTGTTCGCGCTAAGCAGGGATGTGCGAAGACTATATCGAGCCGGCACTCGCGACGGCTGTGCACGAGGACTTCTGTGACCGGCGTCAGATTCCTCTGCACGCTTTGCCGCATCCGTCGGCAGGGAAACTCGCAATCAGAGGCGCGCGAATTCCTGCGCGCCGTCGTTCGACGCGCGCTGAGAGGAGTCACTCGCCTTATTGAGCCCCGGGGATATGCGTGGGACACCAGAAGGGAAGGAGTGCCGCGGTCAGCGGTGAACAGTGACCGGAACAACCGCTTGGGCATCGCTCCCTCAGCCGGATTCAAACCCGCATCCGCGCTTACGCATTTCTGACTTCAGTCTTCCGATTTGCGTCTGGGGGTATCCATATCAAATGTGTCACTGATACCCCCTGAAATACCCCGCGAAGCGGTGGCTGCAGGTGGAGTTCAGTGGACGTTGGCGGAGAACCAAACGGACTGAAAAGCTCAAAGATAAGAGCTTGCTATCGGACGTCCCTGGACGTCCGTGGAAGTCCTCGGAAGTCCCTGGATGGCTCCCCGGGCCGGATTCGAAGTCGTTCGCAAATTCTTGAATGGATGAGGCGAGCGGGCTGGCGATTGTAGCCGATACCCCCGGCGATACCCCACTCGGAAGCGCGCTGCATTACGTGAGCATGCTCGCGGACTGAACCAGGCTCAACAATCTCACTAGACCAAATGAGTCAGGGAGCGTAGGCGTCCGTCCCGGGTTTGGCCTATTGGCGATCTGGCAAGTTTCTCCTAACAGCGAGGCCTTCACTGCTTCAGCCTGAAGACTGCGACTGCATCCGACAATTTCTGCGCTTGTACGCGCAGACTTTCGGCTGCCGCCGATGCCTGCTCAACCATTGCCGAGTTCTGTTGCGTCATCGAGTCCATCTGGGTGATGGCTGTACTTACTTGCTCGATGCCGCCTCTCTGTTCGCTGCTTGCGGCAGTGATCTCGCCGATGATGTCAGTCACGCGGCGCACAGCAGCGACGATCGCCGTCATGGTGCTGCCGGCCTGATCCGCAAGTGTGCTCCCGGCATCCATCTGCGCGACGGATTCGCCGATCAATGACTTGATCCGCTTGGCGGCAACGTCGGATCGCTGCGAGAGAGCTCTTACTTCTGCGGCTACGACGGTAAAGCCGCGGCCCTGCTGTCCAGCGCGGGCCGCCTCGACTGCGGCGTTCAGCGCCAGGATATTGGTCTGAAATGAGATCGCTTCCACTTCTTCCACGATGCGTTTGATCTCGCCGGACTTGTCTTTGATCGTGGCCATCATCTCGACGACCTTCGCCACTGCCGCGCTGCCTCGGTCCGCGGCATCGGATGCCGAGAGGGCGAGCTGATTCGCTGCCTTCTCACTCTCGGAATTGTTCCTGACCGCGGCGGTCAGCTCTTCCATGGATGCCGCGGTCTCCTCCAGTGCGGCGGCCTGCGCCGCCGTACGGTGAGCAAGATCCGCATTGCTGGCGGCAATGTCGGCGGAAACAGATGTCATTCCGCGCGATCCGTCCCGCACGTTGGCGACGATTTCCGCCAGCCCCTGGCTGATGCCGTTGATCGCCTGCATTAGCTGTCCGATTTCATCGTTGCGATCGACGGCAATCTGGGTGGTCAGATCGCCGGCCGCAAGCTGCTGCGCGGCTCTCCTGGCCGTACCGATCGCGTCCGTGACCATTCGATGGATGAGCTGATACGTGATCGCCGCCACTGCCAATGCCCCGACCAGGCCAACTGCGATGTGCGCGTTGCGCGCAACGAGAATTGCCACCAGGGCTGCCGTCAACACCAGGATCACTGCAGAGATCTTGATGCCGATGCTCAGGGGCCGCTGCTTGCTCACGTCGATGCCGACGTACAGCGCGCCAATCACGTTGCCGGCAGTATCCTTGAGCGTGTCGTACTGGGTCAGATATTGAGTGCCGAACAACGTTGCATACCCCACGTAGGGTTGACCCTCCAACAACCGCGCATAACCAGGGTGCGCGCGGCTCAAAAGGGTGCCGAGGGCTCGCTCGCCGTTCTGCTTCTTGATCGAAGTGGAAATTCTGACAAAGTCTTCGCCGCTCCTGGCGAAGATCGTGGCCGTGACGCCTGTCTGCGCGGTGAATCGATCCAGCATCGAGCAATCGAGATTGAGGTCGACCGTACCGCTTCTCAGTATGGGCGTAGGTGTGCCCATGATGTCGACGCGCCGGCTCGAGTCGAGAGAAATCGGGTACTGCAGCGAGCTCCTGAGCAGGGCCGCGCACCGACTGATCCGACTGTGCAACGCAGAGAACCTGCCGAAGCTCATCATGAGTGGCACGCCCGGATTGTCGAACGTGGCCATGGTGCACCTCGAGATTGATTGGCTTGGGGCAGCGACGCTAGCGCCGGGAGTGCAAGGTGGCTATGCGGAGTGTTGGCAAGTCGAGCGTCAGGTCCTGTGAATGTTGAGGCGCGTGAAGGCCAGTGTAGCGGCCGTCGGGTCGAACCCCACCAGGAGGCCTCGCATCATTCCACCAGCAGCGGATCTCACCATGACAACGAATCCGGCTGCGGTGATACCAGGATTTCTTCGATGAACGCCGAAGAATCGTTCTCCGAGGAGCCCTGCTGTTCGATCCGGATAAGTCGTGTGACCTCGTTCGCGATAGCGATTGACCGCGCACGCGCGCGCAACGCGCCGCGAACGAGTCGCATGTCGGGATGATGCGTCACGAAAGTGAACTGTTCACCTTCTGGCGAGCCACTCGAAAATTGCGACGATGAGATCATCGAGCACGGGTTTTCGATTCTGGGGATGGTGCAGCGATGATGGAACCGTGTACGCGATGGTTGTGGATGTCGCGCGCGGCCTCGTTCAGGAAACCATGGATCGACTGGAAGAGCGCGATCGTTAGATCGGATGATGCTCGCGATATCTCGACGTAAGGATTGCCCGTTGAAGTATCGAACCATCCTCCCTGGTGGACGTCGCTCCAATGTCTGAACAGCACGCGTTGGAAGAGGCGGCCCGCCCCGATCAGCGGCGCATGGATTTCCATGTGTCCACCTGAAAGCATTGTTGGACTTGTCGCCAACGCTCAGTGCGCTTCCAGCGTCCACGGTTTCGCGATGGCAGTCGTGTAGCCCGCAGCTCGCCATCCTTCCACACCTTCCGGAAACCAATGGACTCGGCGATAGCCGTAGCCGATGGCTCTCTTCGCGGCATTCCAGCTGAGCCAGCAGCGCTCGTGGCAATAGATAACGACCACATGATCGTGGTCGTCGCCCGTCGTTTGCGCCAGGAGCTTGCGGAACAACACGTCTGTCTCGGGAGCAATGTCGGCCATGCCTGCGCCCGGCAGCCACACGCTACCCGGAATAACCTCTTGAGGCAGCGGCAGCCATGGCGCATCAGGCGCCATGCCGGGAGGGCGCTTTGGTTCATTTGATACGTCGATCACGAGTGGTTTGCCTTGCTTCAGAAGCCGCGCCAACTCTTTGGCGTGGATGGCCTTGCCGCCGGTGATTGTTGCTGGAACAGCCGAGTTGATCGGCCCGCTCCAGAATCCTTCGGGCTCCCTCACGTCATCACCGCTGGCGGCTGCGAATACGACAAATAGCAGGACCAGTGGGAGACGGCGCATGGCGGCGCGACCTGCTACAGCGTTGACGACGCAGTAGCTGCGGGCACCGAGAACTCGCGCACGAAGCTCTGCTCCTTGCTGTCCGTGACCTCGACCTTCAACTGTCCCTGCCGCGATGGCTTGAAGCCGAATGTGATGACAGGATCCGTGCTGAGCGCGATATCCGATTCGATACGCAGCACCGGCTGATCGTCGTAGGTGATGTTGATCGTTCGGATGAAATGCGCCGGTGCGTACAGACGTGTGAGCTGATCCATTTGCATGCCGTTGAAATTCGGATGTCGGATCATGAGCTGCGCTTGCACCGGTTCTCCGGGTGCAAACTCACTGACGAGCTTCAGCTTCATCTGGCCGAGATTGCTCGTCGACTGCTCAGCGTTCGGTCCGGCCGGCGCCGAACAGCCGCCGGAAGCTTTGACAAACTTCTGCACCGCATAAAGGTTGCCCGCGGAATCTTCCGCAACCGCGTGCACGTCGGTGTACGTGTTGACGCGCATGCGTACCTTGAGGGTGCGTGGGTCGGCGGCGGCGCCGAATGTGAAGCGCCCGGCAAGCGGTCCCGGGTTGTTGTCGATCACCAGGAATACGGACTTGATCTGCTTGTCGCCCGGCAATGTGATCGTGAATGGAACGAGGGCAGCATCCAACGCGCGCGGTGGGGCCTCGAGTTGAATCACGCCGGCGCCGTCGCCGATCGTTCGACCAGGAAAGATCGCGCGCTGAAGCTCCGCCCATCGTTCGCTGCGCGCAGCGGCCTCGTCATCGGCGCTCGCGGCGTGCGTGCAAAAGACGGCTCCCAGACCGCAGGCGGCGATCAGGAAAAACCTTCGCATCATTCCCATTCGAGCTCCTTGTAGGCCTGCGTGACATTGTGCCCGTGATACTCATCGAACAGCGTCCAATTCTTGCGCTCCGACTGCGCAACGGTCTCAGGCGCGGTGGCGATGTCCACTCCGTTGGCGATGGCCTGGCGCGTCTCGCGTAGCAGCGTCTCGAGATACTGCTTGAGCTTGCTTGCGGCAGAGGGGAAGTTGACGGTCGCTGGACCATGGCCAGGCACGGCTTGCTTCGCCTGGAGCGATCCTAGCATCGACAACTCCCGCAGCCATCCTTTCAGACTGCCGTCGAGCGAAGGCGCTCGCCCCACGAACAGCAAATCGGACGGAAACAACGTTCCCGTTTGCGAGTCGACCACACTCAGATCATTACTGGTGTGTGCGACCGGATGCGCCCTCAGCTCCAGCGATCGACTGCCCAGATCGATCTGCGTTCGATCGCTAACAAGCATCGTGGGCTGAACGATGGGACCGACGTTGCCTCGTCCAAGCACTTCCTCGAGCCGCGCGCGGTAGTACTCGCCGCGCTGTGCCAACGCGTGCGGCAACTGAGCGTGCGCCACGAAAGCAGGTTTGTCTTGCAGAAATGCGCCTGCGCCGAAGATGTGATCCGGATGCACGTGCGACATCAGCACATAGCGAATCGGCAGCTTAGTCAGGTTCCTGATGCTGCGACGCAATCGCTCACCGTCGTTCAGACTGCCGCCGCTGTCGAGCACAGCGACGCTGTCCCGCCCAACGATGAATCCGATGTTTGCGATGGCGTCCTCGTTCTGCGCGGATGCGATCTCATCGGCTCCACGGCGGATATGGATCCCGCGTGCGATCTCCGTAATCTCAAGCGAGTTGCGCTCATCAGCGCCGCGACTCAAGCCGGGCGCACAGCATAGACAGAACCCGCCAAGCACGGCGTGCCGACGAGACATCAATGAACGGCCACGCATGACGCGTGAAGCATATCCCGAATTGCGTCGCGCGCACTCTTGCGCAATTCCTTGCGCGCGTCATTCGAACGGCGTGCGCGAGGACCGCGTCTCGGCGGGACGTAGTTCCCGTCACTAGGTCGAAGAAATTCTGCGCGTTCTGTGATTGCTCAGTCCTATACTCGGCTGCGCTTACTACAAATAGAATGTGCTAGCGCCCCATGGTGCAGTCGATTCACGCTGGGGATGGATTGCGGCAGGAGGGGCGAGCGCCGGAGAATGCTGGCAGTGAGCACAGACGTCAGATTTGCGCGGCGCCTTTCGGCCGGCATCGCCTATCAGCTCAACGTTCAGCCATCGCAGGTGGGGTCGGTCGCTGACATGGGCAATGCCCAGTCAGATGTGCGCATTAGCGGCAAGGGTCAGTCTGGCGAGGGCCTTCGTAACAAGCGCTCGCTGCGCAGATTGTGGATTGAGGGTGCTACTGAGTGGCTCCGCGAGATTGCCGAGCTTCGAGAGCTCGAGATGCTGGTCATCAGCGGGACATCCAGCAGTGATCTCGCTCCCATCAGTCAGCTGGTGTCCTTGCGTCGGCTTCTGGTGCGCGAGGCCACGCAGCTTGCTTCACTTGAGTTTGTCTCCACTTTAGGTGGGCTCCAGGTACTCAGCGTTACCAATTCTTCGAAGGTGCGGGATCTGGAGCCAGTCGGCCACCTGACCCGCCTGACGGCATTCGCCATAGAGATCTCGGCGGCAGGTGCGGATCGAGGCATGGATGTCGCCGTCGACACGCTGAAGCCACTCGCCGCCTTGTCCGCCCTCGAGTACCTCTACTTGGTCTCACTCAAGGTGGCGGATGAGAGCCTAGAGCCACTCGTTGGTCTGAAGTCTCTCAAGGTGCTTGAGTGCGGAGCCTTCTTCCCCAAGGATCAGTTCAAGAAGTTGAAGACGGCGAACCCGCAGCTGATTTGCCAATGGCTTGATGTGATCGACACGCCTCTGTACGGCAAGCTGTATCAGGGCAGGTCACGCAAGGCATCGAGGCGACACTAGCTACGCCGCTACGTGGCTCGCGGGGTGAGATGATGAAAGTAGCATTGCTGCAGCATCACACGGGCAGGGACTTTGGAAATGACGTAGCGGCATGGAAGGCTTGGATTCGTGAGCACGAACCTGTAAACCCTCGTGCTGGTCGTTCATGACGCAAGGAGCAGAGGCCGTGCGGCTGACCCCTAGCAAGTGAATCGAGTGCGCTCCCTTCCGTCGCCCGACCCTCAACGGCGAGCTGTAAGCTGCTCGCCACGAGCCGAATCTTTGGCGTGCCACGATGAAGGAAATCTCAGGGGGAATCCCTGGATGTTTCTATCGGGACCGAGAACACTCCGAAGAAGCGGCCAGATTCAACATTCATGGACACGATGATCCGCACCTCACCGTCGCTACGCTGCGGAGTAACCAGCAAGGTGCGGCGAATCACTTGCTCAGGAGCAGCCTTCTGCTGTGTGAAGGACATGTTGCTTGAGGCAATGGTCACCGCATCGGACTGCGGGAACTCGACCCTCAGGTTCTGCCCGCGGATGCGAGGTACAAACGCCAGGTCCACTGCCACCGCTTGGCCAGGCGCCGGCACGCCAGCCACGTGATATCGGACGTCTACCGGCACAGAGAGCTTTGCGGATACCCGAGCGAGCTTCATTTGGTCAAGGGGCCGCTCCGAGCCACTGCGCGCGCCAGCGTCAAGCCGCGCGGCTTCCATTTCGCGAGTGTGCAAATTGCTCGACGGCGACTGCGTGCAGCCGCAGATGATGAGGAGTAACGCACAGTGGAGCGCGTAAGTATCGATCGTTCGCCTCATGACGCTTGCTCGCTTCAGCTATCGAGGATCAGAGTGCACTGATCGAAACCGTGATGTCAGTCGGGCCCGGCGTTACGCTGGAGTTACATTCTGCGTTTCCGCACTCGTATACGTCGAGCACGTATTCGCCGGGGTTGAGGAGCAGTGAAAAGTCCTCGTTCGCCGGGCCCTGAGGCGGTCCCAGCGAAACGCCGCGTCGAAATACAGCGATGTCCGCATCCTTATCGGCGGCTGCAGAGATCTGGAAACGCACGTTCGTGGTCGCCTGCAGGCTGAATCGCAGATAGCGATGAACACCGAGCTTGTTGCCCGTGCCGATCTCGTTGGTGCTGCGTACCTGCACAGACCCGCCCAGCGCAATTGACGTGTATATGGGTAACACGTTGGCATGACCAGCGTCGTGGGTCTCAGTGCTGCCGTAGTCGTTGATGGTTGGGCCGACTATGTTCTCGCCCGCGAGCAGGGAATCCAGACTGGATGCCCGACTCGGGTCGAGCTCCTTCAGTGCAGTAAAGAAGGGGAACGCGCTGGTCAGTGCGTCAGTCTGCTGCATCGGCTCATGCATCGCCTGCCAGACGCTCGAGTCACCGAAATCCCAGAGGATTTCCTGGATTGAGAACTCACTGTACCAACCCTCGTTCAGAGTCTGGTCCACGTTGAGGCTGAAGAAGGACGAATCAGCCTGACCTGGACCGAAACTGTCCGCGTACACCGCTTGTCCCGACGCGAATGCGCCGAAGGCCGTCGCGAATCCTTCGCTGAACGCAACGCGCATATCGAGCAGATCTCCGAAAGCATGGGGTCCGCCGACACTCTCGTCTCGCGATACCGTATTGAGGATGTAGTGGCTCAGCTCGTGCAGGATGACGGCAGGGTCATATTCGTCGGTATCGACGTCGACCTCGCCGGACAGGACGAGCCGGTGTGCGCCGCCATCCGCGACATAGAACGTTTCGCCGCCGCGATTGCTTGGGGACCAGTCGATCGTGAGCGGGGGCAGATCCGGTTGCGGAAAGTCCAGGCCGCCACGCAACATGACACGAGCCGAATCGAGGATCGCGAACGGTGCTGCAGCACGCGGCCCTACTAATTGGCCGGCACTGTTCCATCCTGAGGGAATTTGCAAGGTCTGCCGGCCACCCGCACCGCTGTTGAAAGGCGGTCCGGTATACGAATACACCTCGGTGAGCGGTGCGCCGCTGGCGTCAAGATCACGAACCGAGATGTCCCAGTGCGGCAGTTGGAAGGGCGATTGTCGCGACGTTCGCGCAGTTGCCCGCAGCACCAGGTCGGTCTGGCTCGGCACGGTGAATTGGAAGTCCGCGAGAAAGGTGCCGCTCTCGATGGGTGTCTGTGTGGCCGCGTCGAGGACTTCCACGAACACGTCGCTGATCGTTTCATAGTTCTGATCGGCATAGCTCAATCCCCGGTTGAGGACCAGCGGCACGCGCTCGTAGCGAACTTCGCCGCTGATCGTCACCGTTGCAGGTATCGGCTTCACGGTGACGTTCACCGAATCCGGAGCACTGGTCAGACCCTCGTCGTCGGTGACCGTGAGCTCAAACGTCAGGAGCTCATCCGTCGTTACAGTCGGAGCAATGAAGCTGGCGCTGCTACGCGAAGGTCCGGGCCCGAGCGTGACGGTCCTGCCGGCTGTCTGTGTCCACGAGAAGGATGCAATCGCATGGTTTTCGTCAGTACTGGAGAGTCCACTCAGATCCACCCTGTGCGTAGAACCGGCGACTTGATCGGGCCCGGCATTCGCGATCGGCGGTAGATTCGTACCGGTGCGATAGTGGAGCAGCAGGGAACTGCCCAGAGTGGGCCCCGTGGTAGCTGCGCATTGCAAGACATAATGATGCATCCCGGCCTGCGTGAACGGCCCGACCGTCTGGGAGCCGGATGGCGGGAGTGAACCCGACCACTCTCCGGAGGCCTGGCAGCTGCTGACTTTGACACTGCTCCACGTGAGCGTGGAGGTTTGTGTGTCTCGCAGGATGCGCCTCGTGGCATCAAAAATGAGACTGGGCGGGACGGAGTTAACCGTCACAGTCACCTGCGCCGGAGGAGATGTTCCTCCTGGTCCCGAGCACGACAAGGAAAACGTCGTCGACGCTGAAAGGGCGTCAGTGACTCGGGTCCCGGACGCCGCCAACGGGCCTCCCCAGCCGCCGAAAGCAACACAGCTGTCTGCATTGGTGCTCGACCAGCTGAGCTGTGTCGACTCACCTTCCTGGATGTTGACACGCGTGGCGGAAATCACAGCACCAGGAACTGGAGGTGGTGGCGGTGGTGCCGTGCCACCATTGCCGCCGCCGCCGCAGGCAGCGAGAACGAGCAACACCCCAACCGTCCAACCTGTGCGAAGCGCCCCGACCGAGCCGACATTCATGTGATCCCGCTCTCTCCGTTCCGAGCCCGCGCGGTTGTTTGATTATGCGGACGGAATGGAAGGATAGTAGCAACTACACGTATTCCGATGCGCGCGACTTGACAGTCGGGATGTCAATTCCTCCTCCGATGAAGTTGATGACCACCGCACGGTAGCGATGGGTGGTGGCGAGGAAGCTATGTTCGCAATCGGGTACCAGCAGCCCCTTGCGCTCGAGCGCCCTGCCGACTCGTTGAGCGATCCGCTCGACGATCCTCATGAGCCCCTAAACATCGTTCGGTCGGTGAGTCAGAAACCGGACGGAAACTGGGACTCCCCAGATAGCACGCAGTCGCCGTGAGATTCGAAATCCCAAATCGGGATTCGAATCGACCGTGTCGACATACGACATGCGCTGGATGTCAGTGGACGTCTACGGACGTCCCTGGATGGCTCCCCGGGCCGGATTCCAATTCCATCGTAAGTTCTTGAGCTGACAAGTCGGTCGCGCGTCGAACCGGGCGGGTACCCCCAGCGATACCCCACGCATGCACACGCTGCGTTCTGAGGTGTTCGAGCGATCGCGTGCGGCACCGGCTCAAGATAGAAATGAAGCTGGTGCATCGATGGCAAGCTACGACGCGCGCCTGGTTTCGTGGATTGGTTAGTAGCCCTGTTAGGACGAGAATCGCTTGGCAATGCCTCTGTGTTCAGTTGCTTATGTGCTCTTGAGCCTCCAGGTTATTTGTCATCGTGCTAGGTTATTCGTCATGGCCCGCACTTCTAAATCAAGTTATGCATCATGAGCTCGGAAGACGAATACGCGCGTCTGGTTAGCTACTTTCGGCAGTTGGGCTACCACGTCTCCAGGCGCGAGGTCGGCGGCGCAGATAC
>Ga0075428_100001897_pt1 | contig 22426 bp, 20 predicted proteins | sample RhiMetdeltSRZDD2_FD_75291 | JGI IMG/M metagenome (GOLD analysis project Ga0075428, IMG submission 75291) | Populus rhizosphere microbial communities from Tennessee, USA - Rhizosphere MetaG P. deltoides SRZDD2 | ecosystem: Host-associated > Plants > Roots > Rhizosphere > Soil | place: USA... | reverse complement strand
CCGAACTCGTTCACGTTCTGGCAGGTGATCTGGCCGGGATTCACGTCGTTGACGTAGTAGTACAGAGGCCAGCCGTTGTACGTGAGCTGGAGCCGGCCGTCGCGACGCTTGACCGTTCCTACCAGCTTCTGCTTGACGCCCTTGCCCGCGTGGAGGGCACCGCCGGGCTTGAAGTACACAGGCCATGCCCTGGCGCAGTCGCCGTAACAGGTGCTCGGCTTGCCGCGCCGGTCACGAGTGAAGCCGTAGAGGGCCCGCCCCTTCCCGTCGAAGAGGACGGTGCCGTAGCGTGACTTCGCGGCCGTGATCGTGTTCTTCGCCTGCGGCGAGGCATAGCCGGCGCCGGCCGAGACGGCGGCGACGGCTAGCACTGCAGTGAGTATCAGGAGAGCTCGCATGCCCTTCAGTCCCAGGAGGTGGCCGTTCGTTACGGGCTCTTGAGAATCCCGGCGAGGTAGGCGAGCACGTCCTCCTCCTGCTTGCCCTTCACCAGGCCGGCCGGCATCGCGCCGCCGCCGTCGTCGATCTGCGCTTTGGCCGCCGCGAGGCTGACCGCTGCGCCCGCCAGCTTGGGCCCGATGCCGCCTCCCTTCCCGCCCTGGCCGTGGCAGCTCGCGCAGGTCGTGGAGAAGATCGTCTCGCCGCGGTAGGGGTCGCCGAGCTTGACCGAGCCGCTCGACGCAGGCGTTCCCGGCTTCGCCGGGTGGAGCAAGGCCAGTGCGAGCGCAGTGCCGGCGAAGACGAGGAAGAGCACCGTGGGAGCGACGACGAGACGCAGGAAGCGCTCCCTGGACACGGCGCGATTGTAGGGGGTAGGGTCGCGGCGCATGCTGGCCAGCGTCTCGTCGACCTACTCCGACATCCTCACCTCGGTCTTCTCGTCGACAATCGCGGCGAAGGCATGGCTGGCGAGCGCGGCGGGCGTTCTCGCCCTCGTCCAGATCTCCACCGGCGCGCGCATCTTCGGGAGGATCAAGCGCTTCGTCCCGATCCCGCCGCCGTATGTGAACCGGATCCACCGCTGGTCGGGACGGATCGCCGTGCTGGTGACGCTGCCGATCGCCTTCCACTGCATCTTCATCCTCGGCTTTCAGAGCGCGAATACCCGAGTGCTCCTGCACTCCATCCTCGGCACGATCGTCTACGGCGTGATCGCCGTGAAGCTCTTCTTCGTCCACGACCGTGACCACCCGCGGAAGACGCTTCCGATCATCGGCAGTGCGCTTTTCGCGACGATCGCAGGTCTGTGGCTGACCTCGAGCCTCTGGTACTTCACGAATGTGCGATTCGGCTTCTGATCTCGCGCCGCTGGCGGCCGACGAGTACGTGCTCGACACGCCGCGCGTACGTCGGTTCGTAGCGGACGTCCGCAGCGTGATCGACGGCGCAGGTTCTCCGCCGGAGGCCTGCGAGACGTTGGCGCCGCTCTTCTCGCACTTGCTGGGGGACGAGACCTGGCTTCCACAGGAGTTTCAGGAGCCGGCGGCCGAGAGCGGAATGGGCGGCGGGATAGGGCAGTGGCTCCTCTTTCGGGCCGCCGACCGCTCGCTCTCCCTCTTCAGCCTCGTCGTTCCGCCGGGCTCGATGACGCCAGTGCACGACCATCTGGCCTGGGGCCTCGTCGGGCTCTACCGCGGCAACCAAGACGAGGAGTTCTACCGCCCGCGCGAAGGCCGTCTCGACCTCCTCCGCCGCCGCCCGCTCGAGCGCGGCGACTTCTATTCACTGCTCCCTCCGCGGAACGACATCCACCGCGTCCGCACGACGTCGGAGGTCACCTCGGTCTCGATCCACCTGCTCGCCAACGACACCGGATGCGTCGCCCGCCACACGTTCGACGAGCAGACGGGCGAGGCGCGTCCCTTCCGCTCGGGCTACGTCAACGCGGCCTGCAACGGCGAGTGACGCACCGCCGCCGGCGGGCTAGGTCTCTACGGCCAGCGGTTCGAGGTCGTCGGCGGGCTCGAAGCCCCAGACGCGCGCGAAGAAGGCCAGAACGGCCTCCTGCGCACTACGGATGTTGTCCGCCTTGCGGAACCCGTGGCCCTCCCCCTCGAAGGCGATGTAGGCGTGCGGGACACCGTTTCGGCGCAGTGCCTCGACCATGATCTCGGCCTGCGAGGGCGGAACGACCTTGTCGTCGAGGCCCTGGAGGATGAGCACCGGCACGCGGAGGTCGTCGGCTGCGCTCGCCGGCGATCTCGCCACGAACGTCTCCTCCTCCTCCGGGTATGGGCCGATGAGCCAGTGGTCGTACTGCGACTCGAACTTGTGCGTCGTCTGGTTGAACGCGACCAGGTCGGTCACGCCGTAGAAGCTCGCTCCGGTGGCGAAGAAGTCCTCGAAGCTGAGTGCGTACAGCGTCGTGTAGCCGCCCGCGCTGCCGCCGGTGATCGCGATGCGTCCGCCGTCCACGTCCCCTCGCTCGACCAGGAAGCGGGCGGCCGCGATGCAGTCGCCGGTGTCGACGGGACCCCACCGGCCCTTGAGGCGGTCGCGGTACTCGCGGCCGTATCCCGTGCTGCCCGCGTAGTTGACGTCGACCACGGCGATTCCGCGGCTCGTCAGGTGGAGGAAGCTCGGGTCCGGGCCTGCCACACTCTGCGCGGTCGGTCCGCCGTGCACTGACACGACGAGCGGTGGACGCTCGTCTTTCGGTCCGGTGAAGTCGGGATTGGTCGGCGGGTAGTAGAAGGCGTAGCCCGTGCCCTCGCCGGTCGGGAACTCGATCGCCTCGGCCGGGGAGACGAACGACTCGTCGACCGGATCGTCCACACTCGACCGGACGACCGCGAGCTCAGCACTCTCCACGTCGTAGAGCAGGATCGCCGCGGGCTGGGTGGAGGAGCCTCCGATCCAGGCCAGCTTCGTCCCGTGCCCGCCGAGGTACGGATAGCGTGCGGAGTCGTAGGCCACGCGCGGCTCCTCGTACTCGCCCGACTCCGGATCGAGGAAGCTCAACGGCTGACGGCTGCCGCGGTTGACGATGCAGGCGATCCGCCCGTCCGGCATGAAGACGTAGCTGGACACCCCGAACTGCCACTGCATCCATCCGAGCTCTGCGTCTACGGGCGCAACGGCCTCCACCTCGCCGCCCCGCTCGCGATAGAGGTTCCACCAGCCGGAGCGGTCGGAGACGAAGTAGAGCGTGCCGTCGGGGTTCCACTGGGGCTGGAAGATCGACTCGTCGGGTCCTCCGGCCACGTGCCGTGGCTCGCCTTCCAACGGGCCGACCCAGAGATCCGTCCCGATGAAGGGAAGCTGCGGATGGTCCCAGCTCAGGTACGCGAGCTGTGAGCCGTCCGGGGAGAGCGCGGGGGAGGAGAAGAAGTCGTGCGGCGGGACGATCGTGCGCGGCTCTGCTGAGCCGTCGGTTGGAAGGGCAACCAGCTCGTTCACGACCTCGGCGTCGTGGCGCTCGCGGACGCAGACGATCATGGCACCGTCCGCCGTGACCACGCCGTCGGCATAGCGAAGGCCGCGTGGCTCGGGTGGCGGAGGCGTGATCGGACGCGGCTCGGCACCAATTCGATCGATCCGGTAAATGCGCTCGTCGTCGAAGTTCGTGCAGAAGAGGGTCTTCCCGTGGCGCCACCACGCACCACCCCCGTATTCGTGCACGCCGTTCCGGGCGTTGAACTCGGGCGGGACGGCATCTCGCGCTTCGCCGTCCCACGGCTCGAACACGACCACGCTTCGGCCTTCGTGCGGGCGGGATTCCAGCCAGTACAGACCCTCGGCTGTCGGTTGGGGGCGCTCGAACCGGTTCCAGGCGGACCCTGTCGACCCCACCAGGTCCGAGCTCACCGGGGAGGACCAGGTGCCGTATGGGGCGACGCGCACGGCCATAGGCTATGCGGATGCTCTCGCACGACGTCGAAGGTGACGGTCCGGTCGTCCTCCTGATCCACGAGGGGATCGCGGACCGACGCATGTGGCAAACCCAGATAGGGCCATTCGTGGACGCGGGCTACACGGTTGTCCGCTGCGACCTGCGCGGCTTCGGCGACTCGGCGCTGACGCCTGGCACGTACTCGAACATCGAGGACATACGCGAGCTGCTCGAGCACCTCGGCATCGAACGGGCCGCGCTCGTCGGCGGCTCTCTCGGCGCCCGCGTCGCACTCGAGTACGCGCTCACCTATCCCGAATCGGTGGACGCGCTCGTGCTGATGGGGCCGGGGCTGCGCGGCGAGACGATGACGCCCGAGGTCGAGCGTGCGTGGGAGGAAGAGGAGGCGTTGATCGAGGCCGGCGACATCGACGGCGCGGTCGAGGTCAACCTCCGCACCTGGGTGGACGGGCCCTCGCGCGGGCCGGACGAGGTCGACCCGACGGTGCGCGAGCTCGTGCGCCAGCAGCAGCGGCGCGCCTTCGACATCCAGCTCGCCGAGTCCGAGGACCGGGAGGAGCCGTTCGATCCCCCTGCCAGCGGCAGGCTCGGCGAGGTTCGTGCTCGCACCCTCGTCCTCGTCGGCGATCTCGACCAGCCAGCGATCCTCGACATTGCCGACCGGCTTGCAGAGGGCATTCCACGAGCGGGCAAGGTCGTGATCTCCGGCACCGCACACATTCCGAACATGGAAAAGCCGGACGAGTTCAACCGGCTGGTCCTGCAGTTCCTACGGGCAGCGTGACTTCGTCGCAGCGGGTCGTCCTGGACTTCCTACAGGCAGCGTGACTTCGGCACCGCGGGCTTCGAGCGGACGGTGCGCAGGTACTTCCATCCGCCCGACGCCGTCGTCGTGAAGTCGTACATGCTCGCGCCGGTGACCGCGCAATCCCGTGTCGCGCGCACGAATGCATTCACCTGCGCAGCGCTGACGTCATCCGCCACGCCCCCGATCGCGTGGATCGGCACGTTCGGGTCGCCCGTGCCGCGCCTGATCAGCGCGACGTTGCGAACGGTGTAGCCGTACGCGCCGCCGAGGTCGGTCGGCCGGTAGCTGAAATAGCCCATCGGCAGGAAGACGTCGTACGTGAGGGCGAGATCGGCGTATGGAAACGTCTCCCAGTAGCCCTTGACGAGCTGCATCCCTCGGGGCGAGGGGATGATCGCGCCGAGCGGATACGAGGCGCCGACCGCTTCGCGGATCTGGGACGACAGCGTGAGGAGCCGCGTGTTCCGCAAGCCGACGCTCTTGACGACGCTCGCCTCGATGTCGAGAGCGAACGAGTCGAATTTTCCGCCGCTCGGCGTCTGGAAGCGGATGGCGGCCAACGAGCGTCGCAGGTCCTTCTTCGGCGCCGCGAACGACGGCAGGTACCAGGCGACGACCTTCATCCCGCGTGCGTGCGCGGCGTCGATGAAGCGGGCGGCCGTCGAGGGGCGGACGATGTCGACGCTCTGTCGGTAGTTGCCGGTCTCGAGGTAGAGCGTGCGGATGCCGCGGGCCTTCATCTTGGCCACGACCGTCTCGGGCTGCGACCACGCCCTGGGGTCGTAGATGTCCACCCACGTCCCCAGGCCGCGGTAGGCGGCGAGGCTCGGGGCGCTGACGCCCGCGGACCCGGCGGCCGTCGCGAAGAACAGGTAGATCGCGATCGCGGCGAACGCGAGGCCGGCCAGCCGCTCGAGCTGCTGCCGGGGGCGCCTGCCGATCGTGCCCTTCATGAGGGCGCCGATCCACGATCCGACGATCGCCTGCACGGCGATCATGATGACTGCTGCGACGGGCGGTGGGTCGAGCAAACCGATGGCGAAGCCGACCGTGAACGCGATCGGAGCCAGGCCTCCCTCGGTCGCGAGCAGGAACGCGGCCGCCACGGCGAGCGCCAGAGCTGCCACGTATGCGACCGCGTCTCCGTCCAGCTTCGCGATCCCCAGTCCGATCCCGAAGCCGGCCAGTGGGGCGAGCACGCGCCCCACGTCCATCGCCAGCTTGTGCTTCAACCGGGCCGAGACGGCGGTCGTGGCGACGAACAGCGGAATCACGACCGCTATCAGCCGTGCCACGGGCGGAGGGTCATGCGGTCAGGTTGGACGTCAGCTCTGCGAGCGACTCGTGGATTCCCGTGGCGAGCACCTCGAGGTCGGGGATCGCGTCAGCGTCCGCGCACAGGCCGATGGACATGCGACCGCCGAACGAGTCCGCGCTCACCCGCAACGCATGGTGCGGAGCGATCTCGGCTAGGGAGTACATCCGCTCGATCGGTCCTCGTCCCAGGTACAGCGAACCCGCCGGGCCGCGCACGTTCGACACCGACAGCGCGAACACATGCGGGTCGGAAGCAAGCCGGTGCGCGAGCCGGAACAAGCTCGTCGAGACGTGCCCCACGTCGGCGAAGAGTGCGTACAACTCCTCGGCGTCGTGCGCCTCCTTGCGCGCCCGCGTCTGCTCGTTGACTGCGAGGACGCGCTTCGCTCCATCGGGCTCCTGGACCGGCAGCTCGACGTTGATGAACGAATCGCGATTGGGCACCGCGCCAGGAGCTTCTCCTTCGTGGTGCATGCTGACAGGCACCTGGGCGCGCAGAGGTCCCACGCTCCCGTGGCGCGCCTCGAGCCAGTGGCGCAGGCCCCCCGCCACCGCGCCCAGCAGTAGGTCGTTGATCGTCACGCCCTTCCCGACGGTGTGGGCCGCGCGGTGCACGGTCTCGAGCCCGTGGTCGACGAATGCGACGTCGCGCCTTCGTCCGACCTGGATGTCCAGCGGGGAGGTGTCGTGCGTCGGCCGGAGCTCGCGGCGGATCGTCGTCGGCGCACGGCGGAGCTCTTCCAGGCTCTCGCGCCAGCGGCCGCCGGTCACCAGCCGGTGCCCAACGCGATAGGCGGCCTCGCTGAGCGACTGTGCGTGATCCGAGAGGGCCATGGTCAGGAGCGCGCTTTCGGTGGGGACCGGGTCGGCCGGCGGGGGTGGGGGAGGATCCGGCCCGGGGTCGGGCGAGTCGCTCCAGAGCAGCGCCGATCCGATTGCCATCGTCGCCTGTCCGTCGGCCATCGCGTGATGGATCCGCCAAATAACCGCGGTCTTTCCCTCCTCCAGAGGCTCGACCACGTCGATCGCCCACAGCGGCCGGTCACGAGGAAGCCGCTCGGCCATGAGGCGCGCGACGATATCGCGCAGACCGGCCTCCCCGACCGGGCTGTCGACCGGCACTGCCCGCACGTGACGCGCCACGTCGAAGTCCGGGTCGTCCACCCAGATGGGCGCGGCGAGGTGGAGCGGAGTGAGGGCGATGCGCTGCCGGCAGCGCGGCGCAAGTCCGATGCGGCGGGCGATCCGGTCGCGCAGGTACGTGACCGTGTCGGCGGTTCGCGCCGCAATCAGCACCTTGCTCGTGTGACCGACGATCGCTCCCGACTCGAGGCCGAGAATGCGGGCGTCCTCCGCGGAAAGTCTCTCGGGCATCGCGAGGGTTCTATCATCGTCGCGTGAGCCTGTTCGGCAAAAAGTCCCCGGAAACGGCCGATTCCGCCGAACCCGAAGCCCCTAAGCGACGCGAGCGCCGGCCGCGGCGCCGGCGGCGCACCGAGGAGCCGTCGGAAGCCGAGTTGCGGCGGATGCTGCGCGAGCACGCGCGTGAGGCCGATGAAGGGCGGGCGCAGTGGCTCGGCGAGCTCGAAGACCTCAAAGAGGCGCTACGTGATCGAGTGCGCGAGGTCGCGCAGCGCGAGGCTGAGCTGCAGGAGGCCATCCGGCGCCTTGAGCACAGCCGGGACGGGCGCAGCCGGCGGGGGAGGCGCGAGCGCGAGGAGCTGAGGAAGCGGGAAGAGGCGCTCGAGGAACGCTCACGCGAGCTCGACACGCGGGCGGAGGAGCTCGAGCACCGGGAGCGCGAACTCGAACGCCGCGACCGGCAGGCGTCCACCCGGCGGCGTCGCAGCACCAGCTGACCTCCGCGGCATAATCACGGTCCCTCCGCTCGTGAAGCTCTCGATCGTGACCGCTGCCGCGCTCGCGGTGCTCGTCCTATGCGCGTCGGCCGCTGGGCGCGGGAACATCTTTGCCCTGCCGACCGTGACGCTCAAGGCGTGGCCGCCTGCCGTGAGCCCGAACGGGGACGGCGTGAAGGACAAGCTGCGCGCCACGATAGGCGTCGACGTGCTGGCCAACCTGCTGATCGAGATCACGAACATGCGCGGCGAGGTTGTCTTCACGAATGCGCCCGGCGCATCCATCAACCCCGGCACGGCCTCCTTCCGCTGGAACGGAAGGCTCGGCGCGACATCCGTGAACCCAGTCGCTCCAGACGGCAAGTACACGCTCACGGTGACCGCGACCGACCCGGCGACGGGGGGCAGCTCGAAGGCGACGGCGCGTTTCGTCCTCGACACCAAGCCGCCGCTCATGCTCTGGGGGAAGGGTGGAGTCACTCCACGACTCGTGACGGGCGGGCCACTGCGCCTGCGCTTCCGCCTGTACGACGCGACCACCTCGCGAGTGACGCTCAAGCTGGTCGACCAGGGCGGCCGCACGCCGAAGACCGGCCGGGGGTTCACGCTGCAGCCCGGGAGAGCCGCCCTCCGCTGGCCCGCGCGGCATGGGGCGAGGCTCGCCTCCAGCACATATGAGCTCTCGCTGCTGGGAGTGGACGAGGCAGGCAACCGCGGGACGTCGACGGCCAGGCGGTTCGTCGTCGTCCGGCCTGTGCGCGCGACCGTGTGGGCCGACTTCACCGGCGTCGGGCGCCGGATCGCGCTCACCTTCGACGACTGCTACGAGCCCGGCGCCTGGGCGAGCATCCTCGGCACGCTGAAACGGTACGGGGTCAAGGGGACCTTCTTCTGTCCCGGCCAGGCCGTGCTCACGTACCCGTCGCTCGCCCGGCGAACGGTCCGCGACGGGCACGTAATCGGGAGCCACGGCTGGGATCACGCCGACTTCTCACGACTGTCTTTCTTCTCGTCCGAAGCACGGCTGAACCAGGACCGCGCAGCCTGGTGGAGGCTCGCGCGCGTGACGCCGACTCCGTACTTCCGCCCGCCGTACGGCTCGTACACGTCCACAACCGTGGCCGCGGCGGGGCGGGCCGGCTATTCGGCCGTCGTGCTCTGGGACGTGGACCCGCGCGACTGGACGCGGCCCGGTGCCGGCGCGATCGAGAGCCGGATCCTGTCTGCGGTCCGGCCGGGAAGCATCGTCCTCATGCACACGCTGTCCCAGACCGCCGAGCAGCTCCCCTCGCTGATCCAGGCGCTCAGGAGCCGGCGCTACCTCCTGCTGACGCTTCCCGAGCTCGATCGCATCGGCCGTCCGTCCTCCGGCGGCTGGCCCGCGTACCGCACCAGTCGCTCAGGGGCTTGACGTGGCGCAGGTCGGCTTCGCTTTGCCGGCCGGCAGCTTCGTTCCCGGCGGCATCACGTAGATCCGCTGCTCGCTGAACTGCTGATCGCCCCCGCGCAGCCTCGGTGCCGGGCGGTAGACGTCGATGTGCAGCCCGTTGACGGCGCCTCCCGTGTCCCCGGCGGTCATCCAGCCGTGCCTGGGGCAGTAGGCGGGGATGAAGACCCTGCTTCCCATCGGGATCACGCCAGGATCGACGGCGATGCTCTTCCATGGCTTGAGCGGAAGCGACATCCCCTCCTTGAACGAGACGCCGAGAGGCTTGATGTAGCGGATGCCCTTCCCGTCGAACCAGCCGCCCACCTCGAGCGGGAAGGTCACGTGCTTGTCCTTGTTCCGCCATCCGCCGAAACGCCAGAACGGGGCCCCATTCGTCCAGCCGGCTCCGCCCGGTGCCGTCGTCAGGCCTTGCTGGGTGACCCAACCGGGTGTGCCGATGGCGGAGAGATGGACATGCTGCCCGTCCAGTCCGATGCCGTCTCCCTCCATCGCGATCCCGCCGGCGGAGTAGAGCCAGTCGACGCGGTGCTTTCCCGTCACGCCCGGCGCCGTCACCTTGCGGCCGACGAACCAGCGCTCCGGCGCGGAGTAGTACTCCGTGATGCGGACCCCCTTCAGCCAGCCCGGCTTCACGAGCGGATAGGGGCTCTTGCCCGCGCCCGAAGACGCGGCCAGGACGAGCGCAAAGAGCGCTCCGCATGCGAATGAGGCCCGGCGCATCGGGCCACACTATTACCCGAACCCGGGAGAAGTCCTCTGGTTAGGCGAGGGACGCCGCCGTCTCGAGCAGGTGTGTTGGAGCGAGTGCCCCGGCCACCTCGGCGAACACGTCGCGCTCGAGCGAATACTCGGCGGTGAAGTCGACGGCGCCGTTGAGCTCGAGCACTGTCCAGCCGCCACGGCCGTCCGGCAGCAAGTCGACACCGACGAGATCGGCACCGAGCGCGGCCGCCGCCTCGACCGCAAGCCCACAGGCGTCCTCGGGCGGGTCGGTCGGTCTGCGCCAGCCGCCGAGAGCAACGTTCGTTCGCCACTCGCCCTCCGCGGCGACACGCTCCACCGCCCCGGCAACGTGGCCGGAAGCGACGATCACGCGCAAGTCGTACCCCTGCGGAGGAACAAGCTCCTGCACCAGGACCCCCTGGCGCTCGAACCATGTACGGCCCTCCAGCGAGGCCAGGCAGGCGGCGAGCTGGAGGCTGTCCTCGCAGCGATAGACCTCCCGGCCCCAGCTTCCGAACCGCGGCTTGACCACGAACGGAGGAGTGAGGTTGGGCAGCACCGACGCTCCGTCGACGTGCGCGGTGCGGGGATGGCGCACGCCCGCGGCCGCGAGCCGGATCGCCGTCATCAGCTTGTCGTGCGCGGCCAGCAGCGCGCCGGGCTCGTTGAGCACGTGGGCTCCGCGGGACTTCGCCCGGCGGAGCTCCCACATTCCCGGCTCCACTCCCTCCAGGCTCTTCGTGACGTCGAGCCGCCCGAGGACGACGTCTCCGGCGTGCGCCGCGCCGAGGTCTGGCGGCAGGGTCAGGCGCGCGTCGAGCCCCACCTCGCGCAGTGCGTCGAGGAGGGCGGCGTTCGTCGGATTGAGGGTCCCGGAGACGAGATGGAAGGCCATCGCACGTCAAGCATCACGCACCGGACTCAGCGCCGACTAAGAGTTGCCTCAAGATCTCTTGAGCGTTTTTCCCCCGTTTTGCAGCGACTCTGGTGGCGGGGCCATACTTAGCTCCGTGGCCTCAAACAGCTTCCGCGGCCAGTTCCTCCGCCTCCGTGCGCATCCGGTCCGCATCGGCATGCGGTTCTGGCTTCCGCTTGCGTTCGCGCTTATCGCCGCGGTCACCGCGCTGATCGTCTCCTGGGTCTTCTCGGGCCGTTCGGAAAACGCGCTGCGAGCCAGTGCCGAGGAGCTCGCGCTCGCCAACTCGCTCGGGGCAGTCGACAACGTCGTGAGCGGGAAGCGGCGCGGGACACTCGCTGCGACCCTCGATCACGTCTCCGGCCGTCGCGGCATCGCGATCTTCTACTTCGACGAGGACGGCCAACTCGCCTCGGCCGAAAGCTCCCGCGGGATCAACGTCGAGAACATCACCGCGGCACCGGATGCCGTCCAGACGGCGCTGCTCGACGGCGGGCGGTACAACTCGCCCATCGACCACGGCCATGGGCAGCTGATCGCTCTCCCGGTACCGAAGGTCGGCGGGGTCGTCCTCACGTACTCACCCCTCCCTCAGCTAGAGGGGCAGGTCGGAATCGTGCACCGGCAGGTGGTCGAGGCCGCTCTCTTCGCCTCGCTGGCCGGAGCCCTGGCCGGGCTCATCGTGGCGATGCTGATCGCCGGCCGCCTGCGGCGGATTGCTCAAGCGGCCGATGCCATCGAGGGCGGGAGCTTCGACACCCGCTTGCACCCGTGGTTGAAGGACGAGCTAGGCGGCCTCGCCGAGACGATCGACCGTATGCGCGGGAGGCTGCGCGAGTCGTTCGGGCGCCTGGAATCCGAGCGCGACCGGCTGCGGCGCCTGCTCGGGCGGCTCCACGACGGTGTGATCGCGGTGGATTCGGACCTCCGCATCGAGTTCTCCAACGCGGCCGCGCGCCGGCTCCTGCGCGCGTCGGTGGATGAGGGCGAGGAGCTGCCGCAGGCGTGGGGCGAGCACGGGCTGCGGGCGCTCGCGGCCCGGCTATTCGAGGGTGGCGCCCGCGCTGTCCAGGAGACCTTCCAGACCAGCGACGGCCGCGCGTACTCCGTGTCGGGAATCCCACCGCGCGGCCGCTCGCGGAACGCCATCCTCGTCATCACCGACGTCTCCGTGCGGGAGCGCCGCGAGCGGGCCGAGCGGGAGTTCGTCACCAACGCCGCCCACGAGCTACGGAGCCCGCTGGCGACGATCACCGGCGCGATCCAGGTGCTCCAGGCCGGGGCGAAGGAGGACGCCGAAGAACGCGATCGTTTCCTCGACCACATCGAGCGGGAGGCGGCACGTCTTGGCCGCCTGACCCATTCACTGCTCGTGCTCGCGCGCGCGCAGACGCGGGAGGAGGCGCCGAACCTCGCCCCCGTCGAGCTCGGGCCGCTGCTCGAGGCCGTCGTGGAAGACGTCAAGCCGCCGCCGGACGTCGCGGTCACCGTTTCGTGCCCTCCCGGGCTGGAGGTTCTGGCGGAGCGCGACCTCGTGGAGCAGGCCGTTTCGAACCTCACCGCGAACGCGCTCCAGAACACCGAGCGCGGCCGAATCGAGATCGCGGCGAGGGAGCTCGCTGGCGGATCGGTCGCGCTGGAGGTGACCGACACGGGCAACGGCATCGCGCCCGACAGGCAGGACCGGATCTTCGACCGCTTCTACCGCCCGGACGGACGCGATCCGCGCCGATTCGGGCTCGGCCTGGCGATCGTCCGGCAGGCCGTGGCGGCGCTCGGCGGTCGGATCGAGCTGGAGTCGACGGTTGGGAGCGGTACGACGGTTCGCATCACCCTGGCCGGCGTGCGTAAGGAGGCCGTCGCGTGAGCCGCGTCCTGATCGTTGACGACGACCCGGGAATCCTCGACGTCGTCTCCTACGCGCTGCGCAATGAGGGATTCGAGGCGCAGGGAGTGGCGACCGGGGAAGAGGCGTTGTCCGCGGCGCGCACCGACTCGTACGACCTGATGATCCTCGACCTGATGATGCCGGGGATGTCGGGGCTCGAGGTGTGCCGGAAGCTCCGCGCGGAGAGCAAGATCCCGATCGTCATGCTGACCGCGAAGGACGCCGAGCTCGACCGTGTGCTCGGCCTGGAGATCGGCGCCGATGACTACGTCACGAAGCCGTTCTCCGTCCCTGAGCTCGTGAGTCGCGTCCGCGCGATCCTGCGCCGGCGGGAACTCGATCGCGCCGACGCGGACGGCGTTGTCCGCCATGTCGGCGGGCTGCGGATCGATCTCGGCCGGCACCAGGTGATCGTGGACGGCGTGCCGGTGCAGCTGACGCCGTCGGAGTTCAAGCTGTGCTCGCTGCTGTCGCAGCAGCCCGAGCGCGTCTTCACGCGTCGACAGATCATGGAGTACCTATGGGAGAGCCCGTACGTGGGGGACCAGCACGCGTGCGAGGTGCACATCTCCAACCTGCGCCGCAAGCTCGAGCGCGACCCGGCGAAGCCCGAGCGGATCGTCACCGTACGCGGCGTGGGCTACAAGCTCGTCGCCGCCTAGTCGGGCGCCCCTTCGAGGGGGGACGTGTCAACGGGGAGGGCGCAGGACGGCGAAGGGATCGGTGATCTCCAGCCGCCGGGAGTGGAAGCGGAAGAGGGCCGCAGGCCGGCCGCCGGAGGGGCCGGGGCTGCGGACCTCGCCGGTCGGCTCGAGCACGCCGCGGCGCAGCAGCACGCGTTTCAGGTTCGTGGCGGAGACCGGATGTCCCAGCGCCGCGACGTAGATCTCGCGTAGCTCCGACAGCGTGAACTCGGGCGGGGCGAGCGCGAAGCCGGCGTTCGTGTACGAGAGCTTGCCCCGCAGGCGTTCCCGCCCGGCCAGCGTGATCTCCCGGTGGTCGAAGGCCATCGGCGGCAGTTCGTCGACGGGGAACCACCGCGTATCCTCGGGAAGCGCGGGGTCGAGGTCGCGCGGGACAAGGCCGAGATACCCCGTCGCCAGCTGCCACTCACGCTCGAGGCGGTCGGGGTCGCTCAGGGTTTCCAGCTGCTCCAGGTGCGCGACCTCGCGCACGTCGACCTTGACCGCCAGGTGACGGCGGATTGACTCCTCCAGCGTCTCTCCGGGCTCGAGGTAACCACCCGGGAGGGACCAGCGGCCGAGGTCGGGCTCCTTCGCCCGCTCCCACAGCAGGACCTCCAGGCGCGCGTTGCGCACCTGGAAGACGACGGCCAGCGTGACGTGCGTCGGCGAGGGCCCGACGGATGTTTTCGCCTCAGGAGCCGAAACTCTGGTAGACTTTCCCACAGGTTTTAGACTATCAGTCGCAAACTGACATCGTGAAACGTTCCTCCACCGATCTCGTCATCGTCGGAACCGGAGTCGCCGGCCTTTACGGAGCGTTGTGCGCCGCCTCGGAGTCCGACGTCGAGCTCATCTCGAAGGGGCCGCTGCTGTCATCCGCGAGCTATCTGGCGCAGGGCGGGGTTGCCGCGGCGGCGAGAGCGGGAGACTCGCCGGGGCTGCACGCCGAGGACACGCTTCACGCGGGACGTGGGCTCTCGCGTCCGAGCGCCGTCGGCGTACTGACCGAGGAGGCGTCCGCACGGATCGTCGACCTCGTCGATCTCGGTGTCGAGTTCGAGGACGAGCCGGGACGGGAGGGGGGCCACTCCGTCGCGCGTGTCTTTCACTCCGGCGGCGCCGCGACGGGGAAGGAGATCGCCCGCGTGCTCGCCGAGCGGGTGCGCGCGCATCCGCGCATCCGCGTCTCCGAGGGGGAGCAGGTGGTCGGGCTGTGGACCTCTGATGGACGCTGCGTGGGCGTCGTCACCGACCGCCGTGCGCTCCCGGCAAGGGCCACGCTGCTCGCAACGGGTGGAGCGGCGGCGCTCTGGGAGCGGACGACCAATCCCGTCGGGGCGCTCGGCCAGGGCATCGAGCTTGGCTACCGCGCCGGCGCGGCCGTCGCCGACCTCGAGTTCATGCAGTTTCATCCCACCGCACTCTCCGGTTCGAGCCTGCTCCTGAGCGAGGCGCTGCGCGGGGCGGGTGCACTCCTCCTGGACGACCACGGCGAGCGCTTCACCGACGAGCTGGCGCCGCGCGATGTGGTCGCCCGTGCGATCGACGCGCGCGGGACCGTGCTCCTCGACCTGAGGCCGGTCGAGCGCGCGCGGTTCGCGGGTCTGATGGCCCGAATCGAGGAGGCGGGCTACGACCCGGGCGAGGAGCCGATCCCGGTCGCGCCGGCCGCGCACTACACCATGGGCGGCGTCGTCACCGATCTCCACGGGCGCACGGAAGTGGACGGACTGTACGCGGCCGGCGAGGTTGCGTGCACCGGTGTCCACGGAGCCAACCGGCTCGCATCCAACTCGCTGCTCGAGTGCCTCGTCTTCGGCCGCCGCGCGGCCCTGTCCGCGCTCGGCAGGCCTCAGCTCCCGGCCCTCGACCCGCCGTCGGCCGCGTCGGCGGAGGCTGAGGTGACGCCCGAGCTCAGGCAGACATTCTGGCGCGATGCGGGGCTCGTTCGCGATCGCGCCGGCCTGGAGCGGCTCCAGCGCTCGGATCACCTGATCGCACGCCTGGTGGCCACAAGCGCGCTCACGCGTGAGGAGAGCCGGGGTGCCCACTTCCGCGCCGACTTTCCGGACCAGGACGTGCGCTTCGAAGCACACGTCGTCCTCCGTCCGGGCAAGGAGCCCGTACTCGAACGATGGACGTAACGGTCGCGCTCTCCGAGGACGTCGGCAGCGGCGACCTGACGACCCAGCAGGTCGTTCCCGCCGACACCACCTGCACGGCCGAGATCTCCGTCAAGGAGCCCGGGATCGTCTGTGGCCTGCACGTGGCGGAGGCCGTGTTCAAGGAGCTCGATCCGGAGCTGGGCTTCGAGGCCCTGCTCGCCGACGGCGATCGCATCGAGGTAAGGACGCCCGTTGCGCGGCTGCACGGCCGGGCTGCTCCCGTTCTCACCGGAGAGCGCACCGCCCTCAATTTCCTCGGCCGCCTCTCGGGCATCGCGACGCTCACGCGCCGCTTTGTCGACGCAGTGGAGGGGACCGGCGTGCAGATTCTGGACACGCGCAAGACCACACCCGGACTGCGGGCGCTGGAGAAGCATGCAGTGGAGTGCGGCGGCGGCCGCAACCACCGCTTCGGGCTGTACGACGGGATCCTGATCAAGGACAACCACCTCGCCCTCACCGGCTCGATCGGCGGCGCGGTTCGGAGCGCCGCGGGAGCCGGCGTCCCGGTTCAGGTCGAGGTCGAGGACCTGGACGGGCTGCGCGAGGCGCTCGATGCGGGCGCCGCCGCGATCCTGCTCGACAACATGCCGCCCGACGTGATGCGCGAGGCGGTCACGATCGCCGCCGGCCGCGCCACGCTCGAGGCGTCGGGCGGGGTCACCTTCGACACGATCCGCGCCATCGCCGAGACCGGCGTGGACTTCATCTCGATCGGCGCCCTGACGCACTCGGCGCGTTCTCTCGACGTTTCCCTGGAGGTTCTGTAAATGGTCACCGCGACGACAGTGATGCAGGACGAGGTCAAGGCGCTGGCGCGCGAGCGTGACGCCGTGATCCTCGCGCACAACTACCAGGTGCCGGAGGTGCAGGACGTGGCCGACTACGTCGGCGACTCGCTGGGCCTCTCGCGCGAGGCGGCCGCGACGGATGCGGAAGCAATCGTCTTCTGCGGCGTGCACTTCATGGCCGAGACGGCGGCCATCCTCTCGCCGGACAAGACCGTGCTCATTCCCGACCTGGACGCCGGCTGTTCCCTTGCCGCCTCCATCACGGCCGATCAGCTGCGCGAGTGGAAGGCCGACAACCCGGAAGCGGTGGTCGTCTCGTACGTGAACACGACCGCCGAGGTCAAGGCCGAGACCGATTACTGCTGCACGTCGGGAAATGCGCGGGCGGTGATCGAAGCGATCTCCACAGACAAGGAGATTCTCTTCCTCCCGGATATGTACCTCGGCATCTGGCTGGAGCGCGTCACCGGGCGGAAGCTGAACATCTGGATGGGGGAGTGCCACGTGCACGCCGGCATCCGTCCCGCGGACATCGAGCGCTGGCAGGCCGATGCGCCGGACGCCGAGCTCCTCGTCCATCCGGAATGCGGCTGCGCCAGCCAGTGCATGGCCTTCGGGAACGGCCGGACGCACATTCTCTCGACCGAGGGGATGATCAACTTCGCGAAAGAGTCGCCCAAGAACCGATTCCTGGTCGCGACCGAGACGGGGATCATCCACCGACTCAACAAGGAGGCTCCCGGCAAGCGGTTCGAGGCCGTGTCGGAGCGGGCCATCTGCAAGTACATGAAGATGATCACGCTCGAGAAGCTGCGCGACTCGCTGCGGGATTGGAAGCACGTGGTGACCGTCGAGCCCGAGATCGCCGACCGCGCGCGCGGCGCGATCGAGCGGATGGTCGCAATTAGTTAGCGCTTCGAGTTAGCGCTTCGCCTCGTCCCAGTCGTCGCCGACGCCGACATCGACAGCGAGCGGCGGATCGAGCGGATAGGCGCCGCACATCTCCTCCCGGACGAGCTCCCGCACGCCCGAGATCTCGGTCTCGGGAACCTCCAGCAACAGCTCGTCGTGGATCTGGAGCACCAGCCGCGCGCCGCGTCCTTCCCCGCGTAGGCGGCGGTGGATGCGGATCATCGCCACCTTGATGATGTCCGCGTTCGAGCCCTGCATGACGAAGTTGACCGCGAGCCGCTCGCCGAGCGAGCGCGTCTGGCGGTTTGACGCGCGGATCTCGGGCACCGGCCGACGCCGCCCGAGCAGGCTCGTCACGTAGCCGTCGCGCCGCGCCTGCTCGATCGTCCGCTGGATGAAGTCCTGGACGAGCGGGAAACGGGCCAGGTACGCGTCGATGTACTGCTGCGCCTCCTCCCTCGGGATCTCGAGGTTCTCCGAGAGCCCGAACGCCGAGATGCCGTAGATGATCCCGAAGTTGATCATCTTGGCGATCGAGCGCTCGCCGGTCGTGAGCGTCGCGGGATCCTTGCCGAGCACCTCCGCGGCCGTCGCGGTATGGATGTCGTCGCCGCGCGCGAACGCCTCGCGCAGCTTTGGCTCCCCAGAGACGTGAGCGAGGATCCTCAGCTCGATCTGCGAGTAATCCGCGGACAGCATGCGGTTCCCGGCCTCGGCGACGAAGGCCGAGCGGATCTCACGGCCGAGCTCCGTGCGGATCGGGATCGACTGCAGGTTCGGGTTCGAGGTCGAAAGCCGCCCGGTGGCCGCGACCGCCTGGTTGAAGGTCGTGTGGAGGCGGCCGTCATCATCGGAGATGAGGCTCGGCAGCGGCCCGAGGTAGGTGTTCAGGAGCTTCGAGTACTCCCGCCATTCCTCGATGACGGGTACGACGGGGTGTTCGCCCCGGATCGAGCGGAGCACGCGGGTGTCGGTCGAGTATCCGGTCTTGCCCTTGCGGCCGGGCGTGAGCTCGAGCTTCTCGAACAGGATCCGCGCCACCTGCTGCGTCGAGCCGATCATGAACTCCTCGCCCGCCAGCTCGTACGCCTGCGCCTCGAGCTCCTCGACGCGGTCGGCGAGCCGGGCGGTGATCTCGCCCATGCGGTAGGTATCGATCTTGACCCCACTCCGCTCCATTGCGCCGAGGACGGCGGAGAGCGGGAGCTCGACGTTGCGGTAGAGCTCTTCCGCCCCGCGCTCACGGACGCGCTCCAGCATCGGGTCGCGGAGGCGGAGCGTGGCGGCGGCGCGGCGGACGAGCGCTGCCGTCTCCTCCTCGGTCTCGGGAACCGGCTGCAGCTCGATCCCGTACTCGGCCGCGAGCTCGTCGAGCTCGTACGACGCGCGGCCGGGCTCGATCAGGTACGCGAGCAGCATCGTGTCGTCCGTCGCCTCGATGCCGGCGGCCTTCGCGTCGTGGACGACGACGGTGCCCCCGATGCGTGCGGACCGCGGCGAGACGACGACCTCGTCTCCTGTCGCGATCGCGACTCGGTCGTCGTCTAACGCGAGGCCTACCTCGCCGCCGCTCGGCGGGGACAGCTCCTCGCGCCACGGAATCTCCACGCCGACGACCGTCGGGGCCGCTGCTGGCAGGGCCGAGTCCAGCTCGTCCACGCGCTGCAGCAGATTGCGGAACTCGAAGCGCCTGAACATCTCCTTGAGCGCCGAACGGTCGGGCTGCCCGCGGACGAGCTCGGCGGGATCGCAGTCGATCTCGAGGTCGCGACGCATCGTCGCGAGCAGCTTCGACTGGCGCGCCTGCTCGGCGTAGAGGCGCAATGTCTCCTTGCGCTTCGCGCCCGAGACCTCGTCGATGTGGTCGAGCAGGTTCTCGAGCGAGCCGAACTGCGCGATCAGCTGTCCCGCTGTCTTGTCGCCGATTCCGGGGACGCCTTCGATCTGGTCTGAGCTGTCGCCCTTGAGGCCGATGAAGTCGGGGACGCGTTCGGGTGGGATGCCGTACCGCAGCTCCACCCGCTCCGGCGTGTAGACGTGGACGTCGGAGACGCCCCGCGGAGTCATCATCAGGCAGACGTTCTCGGAGACGAGCTGGAACGCGTCGCGGTCGGTGGAGACGACGCACGTTTTGACGCCGGCTGCGTCGGCGCGCGTCGCCAGCGTCGCGATGACGTCGTCCGCCTCCCAGCCCTCGAACTCGAGGTTGCGGTAGCCGAATGCTTCCACGATGGGGCGGAAATACGGGAACTGCTCGCGCAGGAGATCCGGCATCGGGCGTCGGTCGGCCTTGTACGTGTCGGAGATCTCCGTGCGGTGGACGGGGCGCGTATCCCACGCGACCGCGACGCCCCTCGGCCGGTAGTCCGTCAGGAGCTTGAAGAGCATGTTCGTGAAGCCGAGCAGCGCATTCGTGGAGAACCCCTCGGTCGTCGCGAGCTCCTCGGGGAGCGCGAAGAACGCCCGGTAGGCCAGGTTGTTCCCGTCGACGAGGAAGAGCTCGGACTCGCGTGCGGGGGCATCGTCGAGCTGGAGCTCGACGCCGGTTAGTGTCTTCGGCATTACTGCCGAGCCTACTCCTTGCCCCTTCTGTGAGGTCGTCTCCGGCCGCGAAACCGAGTGGAACCGTTACGGCGACATCGTGTGGCGTGACGCGGAGACGACGGCGTTCATGTCACCGAGGTGGTGGCCGAGCAATCCGGCGCACGTCATCGTGATCCCCAACGACCACTTCGCGAACCTCGACGAGATTCCGGAGCGTGCGCTCGGGGCCGTCTATGCGACGGCAAAGCGCGTCGCGGTCGCGCTGAAGGACACCCGCGACTGCGACGGCACCTCGACCCGGCAGCACAACGGCTCCGGGGCGGGCCAGGACGTCTTCCACTTCCACGTCCACGTGTTCCCGCGCTTCACCGGGGACGGGCTCTACGCGAGAGACGCTGAGTTTCGGTGGTCCTCGCCGGAGGAGCGCGCGCCGTACGCCGAGCGGTTGCGGGAAGCGCTCGGATGAGGGTCGTCCCCTTCGCGGAGGAGCACATCGAGCCCGCCGCCGCGCTGCTCGAAGAGCGCCATGCGCGCCACCGTGAGGCCGAGCCGCTTCTGCCGGCACCGGTCGATTTCCGCGCCGAGATCGAAGGGCTCTGGGTAAAGGAAGGCGCCTCGGGCGTCTTCAGCGAGGGGGGCTACCTCCTCGGAACGCGGCTGGAGGAGAGCTGGGGCCCGAACGTATGGATCGAGACGGCGGGCCACGCGGTGCGGCGCGCGGAGCACGTCCGCGATCTCTACGCGGCGGCAGCGGCCGGCTGGGTCGACGCGGGACGGACGCGGCACTACGCCCTGGTTCCGGCGACCGACTCGGAACTGGTGGACGCGTGGTTTCGACTCGGCTTCGGCCAGCAGCAGGCGCATGCGGTTCAGGAGGTTCCCGTCCAGACCGACGTTGTCATCCCGGAAGGCTTTGAGATCCGTGCGCCCGACCCCCAGGACGTCGAGGCGCTGATCGACGTGGACCTCGCGCTTCCGCGCCACCAGGCCCAGTCGCCGGTTTTCTCCACTCGCTTCCGAGACTCACGTGAGGACTCCCGGGAGGAGTGGCAGAAGACATTCGCCGGGACCGACGAGGAGATCCTCATCGGCTACCGGAACGGTCGCCCGGTCGCCTGCTGGTCGCTCGTCTCAGCCGAGCGGTCACGCCACTACCACGGGCTCACACTCCCGGACCACGCCTGTTATCTCGCGTTCGCGGTCACGCTTCCAGAGACTCGCGGATCGGGGATCGGAGTGGCCCTGACACAGGCCTCCCTCGCACGCGCCCAAGAGCTCGGCTTCGAGTCGATGGTCACCGACTGGCGAGTGACGAACCTCCTTGCCTCGCGGTTCTGGCCGAAGCGCGGGTTCAGGACAACGTTCCTCCGGCTGTACCGATCCATTCCGTGAAGATCCCCATCCTGTCGGGTACGCGGGTGGCGGTGGTCACCGCTCCCGAAGACTCGGTCGTACTCAGACCTCCGCCGCCGGCGGAGACGGTCGACGAGATCGGTGCGGCGCTGCGCGACGCCGTTCGTTTCCCCCTCGCGGGTGAGCCGCTGGAGGCATTCGTCGCGCCGGGAGGGACGGCGACCATCGTCGTCGATCACCACTCGCTCCCCGTCCCCTCGGCGCAGGTCGATCCGCGCCAGGAGGCTCTGTTCGCGGTCGTGGACGAGCTGGAGCGGGTCGGGATCCCGTCGCAGCGGCAGACGCTGCTGGTCGCCGGCGGGCTGGAACGCCGCGCGGGTCGGCGGGAGCGGGAGCGGCTCGGGACGCCGGAGCTCGCGAGGCGCTTCCACGGCCGCGTGGAGACGCACGACGTCGAGGACCCGGCGCTCATCGAGATAGGCACGATCGAAGGCATCCCGTTGACAGTGAATCGGCTGCTGTTGGAGACCGATCTCGTCGTGACGCTCACGGCTGCAGAGACGGTCCTGCACGGCGGCCCGTCGGCGCTGCTGGCGGCAGGCGGGCCGGTCGCCCTGCGTGAGGCGGGCGCGCAGTCCCTGTTGGAAGCCTCCGCGGCGCGCGGGTGGGATCTGGCGGTGGTGTTCGAGCGCGCTTTGAGCGAGCGGGTGCCTTTGCTCGGAATCTCGCTCGTCCTCGACCATCCACGGCTCGGGGGTGCGCTGCGAGGGTTCCCCCACGATCGCGGCGTGGCCGAACGGCTTGTCCGGTCGCCGCTCGCGACCGCGTTTCGCGCCCTCCCCTCGCCGGCGCGCCGGCAGGTCCTGCGCTCGATGCCGATCGAACTAAAGGTCATCGCCGCCTACGCCGGTCCACCGTCGGTCGCCCACGCCGAGGCGCTGCTGCGTGCCGTCGAAGCCCGCTCCGTCCAGCTGGAGGGGAAGCTGGACGCGATCTGCATCGGGATCGGCCCGACGAGCGTCCACCTCCCGCGCGAGACGGCGAATCCGCTGCTGGCGGCGTACCTCGGGCTGGGCATCGTCATGCGGCTCTGGCGGGACGACTTCCCCGTCGTGGACGGAGGGACCGCGATCCTCGTCCACGACTTCAACCGTCGCTTCG
>Ga0075428_100001893_pt1 | contig 22462 bp, 20 predicted proteins | sample RhiMetdeltSRZDD2_FD_75291 | JGI IMG/M metagenome (GOLD analysis project Ga0075428, IMG submission 75291) | Populus rhizosphere microbial communities from Tennessee, USA - Rhizosphere MetaG P. deltoides SRZDD2 | ecosystem: Host-associated > Plants > Roots > Rhizosphere > Soil | place: USA... | reverse complement strand
ATACCCACAGGCACGCCCAGTGGTCCTATATGCGGAATGGTAGAGTTAGTCAGGACATCAGCATTGGCATGTAAGACAGAATATGGTGGTAAATCGCCTAAATCGCCGTACACCGAAAAACTGTCAAAACCATAGCTAGCGGCTGCTTCGGCGGAGGCCCGAACATCGGCGACACTAATTCCTGGCAGCCCCAGACCAACCTTTGTCATCTTTTCTCCTTTAATCGGTAATAATAGCATAAAATAGTACGTGCGCAAAAAACGAACGATATGTCTTACGCATTTTTCCATACTACGCTACAATCAAATACGATAAAGCAAATGGAGGGTAATGATGAGAGCCGTAACCGGTATACGACCGACCGCAGGTATAGAAGAAGGTTTAACAATAGGCAATTTAGTCGGGGCGATGCTCCCGGCCGTACAGCTGCAACAGGACATGCCACCAGGGTCAGTTAATATTTTTGTTGCCGACCTGCACGCTGGCACCGACCAACCCTGGGATAGGGTTGCAGCCGCCCGCCCCGACACCGCCCGGCATTTACTGGCAGCTGGCATTGAACCTGAAATCACCACTGTTTACCAACAAAGTGGCATTAAGTCGGAAACATTTTACCTTGCCCACGTTCTTGCCTGCTTAACTCCACGCAGCGAGTTAGAGCGAACACCAGCAGTGAAAGACCGCATTAGCAAAGGCGAGCAGGTCACCGCTGGGACATTATTCTATCCCATTCTTATGGCCGCTGACATTTTGATTGCCCGGGCAGGTATTGTGCCGGTAGGCGAAGACCAACGTCCCAACGTCGAGTTTGCCCGTGATCTGGCCGACCACTTTAACAAAACATACGCAAGTAAGGATAATCCAGTTGTTGTAAAGCCAAATGTTTTGGCGGCTGAGGGTATTCGCATAGCGTCGCTGGCTGACCCTAATAAAAAGATGAGCAAGTCGGAATCTAACGGTGCAATCTTTCTTTCCGATTCTCCAGACGCTGTGCAAGCTAAGCTAAAGAAAACTCAAACTGCCAACCCAGGGTTGGAAAGCCCTGCCCTGGATAACCTTTTGCTTATGGGCAAGCTTCTTGCAACCGAGCAAGAGCAAGCCGATGCTCTGGAAGCCTACTACGAACAACACCTAACCGGTGAAAAAGTTATGACCAGATTTAAGGAAGTGCTTGGTAACATTATTTCTGACTATTTGAGTGTGCACCAAGAAAGATTCCACAGTATCTCGGACAAAGAATTGCGGGCAATATTAAAAGAAGGTGGCCAACGGGCGCGAAACACAGCGCACAGTGTTTTGTATGACGTGGAGCAGGCTATAGGTTTTAAAGCAGGACGTGCTTTTTAGGCATTCGGCTCTGTAATATCCAGCTTGCGGCGGCGCATACCTCTTATTATGTTGCTAAACAAATTAAGTAGGTCTGGCGTGTCAAGCCGCGAGCCGGACATGCTGTTACGTTCTGCTTGTATAAAACCTAAAATCTGCTCGGCAGAAACCATTCCGGCCAAGGCTATTACAACGCGCTGGCGCTGCACTAGTTGACCGATTATTTCGGCGTCCAACCCGTCAATTCGCGCACGAATATTGGCCAGTAACTCTCTTGCAGCAAGCTCATCCATTTCATCGGTAATCTTTTGGGTTGTCATGGTCGGCAAGCCTTCTACCGGGTCGGTAGTTCCAGAAACTTGATTCAGAATATACTGCTCATCCCGGGTTATTGACCCTCGTGCTTTGCGCGCCAACAGCTGCTGTTTGCGAGTGGCATGCATAATATTCGTATACCATTGGTATATATCCGGGTTATCAAGTACACCTCCCCTGCGATTATTTTCCTCGCATGCCTGGGCAGCAACGGCCATTTCTCGCCGTGGGGCAAGTACTGGCATGCCCAGCTGGTCCTTTTGCTCATCGGCGGCCAGGGCCGCTTCTAAACGTTGATCAAGCAGGTACACAAGCTGCTGATCCGCTCGTGCTATCTCCCCAACTTGTACCTCACTAATTATAGATGGACGTACAGAAAGCTCTTGAGCAGACGTCAAACCGTCTACTCCTGTTATTTCTTCATGTGGCAACGACATATAGTTTGCTCCATAAGTTATTTTGGTATATGGCAGTATAGGGAATCCCTAACTAACAGGCAAACAAAATATGTTGTAGTTTATTATTTAGCGTTTTTGGCGATGATGGTTTGGGCCACGTTTGGCGGAACATCAGCGTAATGGTCGAGTTCCATGCTGGAGCTGGCGCGGCCTTGGGTCATGCTACGAAGGTTGGTCGTGTAGCCAAACATCTCGCCCAAAGGAACAAAGGCGGTGATTTCTTTAATGCCTGCTGAGAGGTCCTCCATGGACTCGATACGGCCACGCTTGCTGTTGAGGTCGCCGATAACATCGCCCATGAATTCTTCGGGCGTAACAACAACGACCTTCATGATTGGCTCTAAGAGCACTGGGTTGGCCTTTTTAAAGCCTTCCTGGAAGCCCATTGACCCGGCAATCTTAAAGGCCATTTCGGATGAGTCAACTTCGTGGTAGCTACCAAAGTATAGTTCTACCTTGATGTCCACGACTGGATAGCCAGCCAACACACCGTTGGCCATAGCTTCTTTAATACCTTCTTCGACAGGCTTGATGTATTCGCCCGGCACTACCCCACCCTTGATGGCGTTGACAAATTCAAAGCCGCTACCCTTTTCGCCCTGGAACAAGCGCAGCCAGACGTCACCGTATTGGCCACGGCCACCAGATTGACGGATAAATTTACCTTGGGCTTCGACGCCGTCCTTGCGGATGGTTTCGCGGTAGGCAACCTGGGGCTGGCCAACGTTGGCTTCTACGCTAAATTCGCGCTTCATGCGGTCGACAATGATCTCTAGGTGTAACTCGCCCATACCAGAAATAATAGTCTGGCCAGTTTCTTCGTCGCCCTTAACGCGGAAGGTTGGATCTTCTTCGGCCAAACGCTGCATGGCGAGGGACATTTTTTCTTGGTCGCTCTTGGTCTTTGGCTCGATGGCGATAGACACGGGCGGCTCTGGGAAAGTAATGCTTTCTAGGACAATTGGGTTATTGGGGTCACAAAGAGTATTGCCAGTTGTGGTACCCTTTAGGCCCACAATAGCGGCAATGTCACCAGCGGTAACTTCGGTTACGTCTTCGCGCTTGTCGGCTTGCAGGCGGACGATACGGCCCACGCGTTCTTTCTCGCCGGTGGAGCTATTTAGAACGTACGAACCAGCGGTGATTTTACCAGAGTACACACGGAAGTACGCCAGCTTGCCTACAAACGGGTCGCTCGTAATCTTAAAGGCAAGCGCAGCAAACGGATCGGTCTCGGCATGCTTGCGCTCGATTTCATCGCCAGTCTTAGGGTGGGTACCCCAGTTGCTGGAACGGTCGGTCGGCGCAGGAAGCAAGTCAACTACAAGGTCGAGCAACTTCTCGACAATCACACCGCGGCCGTCGCCGCCAGTTACGGCAAAGAACTTGCCGGACAGTATGGCAGCGCGAATGGCTTGCATGATTTCGTCAACAGATAGACCGTCTTCGCCGACTTCAAAGAATTTTTCTAGCAAGGCTTCGTCTTCGGCAACAGCGTTTTCGATCAAAAGACTACGATATTTCTTGACCTTGTCCATCATGTCGGCCGGGATTTCGCCCTCAACCAATTCTTTATCGGTAAACTCTTTGTAGGTATAGGCCTTCATGGTCACGAGGTCAATCACGCCGTTAACGCTTTGTTCAAACCCAATCGGCAGGTGGATGGGGAACGCACGCTTACTAAGACGGTTGTGAATACTCTCGAGCGATTTGTAAAAATCGCCACCGGTTTGGTTGATCTTGTTAATAAAGCAAATACGCGGCACGCCGTATTTGTCGGCCTGGCGCCAAACGGTCTCGGACTGGGATTCTACGCCCATCTTGCCATCAAATACGACAACGGCGCCGTCTAGTACGCGCAAAGAGCGTTCTACCTCGACAGTAAAGTCAATGTGGCCAGGGGTATCAATGATGTTAATTTGCACTTCCTTGCCAGAACGCTTGTTCTTCCAGTAGCAGGTAACTGCAGCGGACACGATGGTAATGCCACGTTCGCGCTCTTGGGCCATCCAGTCGGTGGTGGTTTCGCCCTCGTGCACAGCACCGATTTTGTGCTTTAGACCGGTGCGGTACAAAATACCTTCGGTCGTGGTGGTCTTGCCGGCGTCGATATGCGCGATAATACCAATGTTACGTAAATCTTTAATTGTATACTTGCCTGCCATATGCTTCCTTTTATCTTTTATAGTACTTCGTTGGCTGCTTGTAGCAAAGTTTCTTCGTTAAATGCCGGACAGTGCTTGCTTCCATCTTGTTCAAGTGGCCCTGTACAGAACGCGACCCTTTGGCACAACATAGTGCCGACAGCTAACACCTTGCTAGGTTCCTGGCCAATGCGTATCAAGGATTCTAGTGCCTCGCTCCCTTGGGGCTGGTCTCCTAATGCTACTGAATGGTCTGAATAGCTACCCCGGTTAACCCTAAAACTCGCAACTACTTCACGCTTAGTCCCATTGTCATACGTTTCTGCGCTTAGTTCGAACTTAGTTGGATCAAGATGATCATCTGCTAGTTCACTAGCACTTGGGCAGCCTTCACTAAAAACAATTGCCATACGTAAGGTTACTTCCTTTAATAAATTGTAACTTAAGTGTATTTTACCAGAAACGCCCCTATTTGACTAGAGGAGGAGGAAACTTTACTACCCACGCTTTTTTAGTGTGTGACAGATGTTATTGACTGATATAAGCTGATCATGCGAAAATTCGGAACATGACAGACACTGGTGCGACCGACCCATTTCAACACGAAAGTTATGCAAGATGGGACCCCGCCACTGGCTTTGGCCCAGCCCCAGGTTCAACAGCTTCCGCCTATGAATCAGGCATACATGCCCTTTTAAGCGGTCGCCAACAACTATATACCGATATAGCTCGGGAGGCTCAACATAAAGCGAGTGAACGCAGCCAAATTGTCACAGGCATACAAGCCTTTCATGCTAGATACCCCGCACTGGCTCCACTCAACCTTGAGACACAACATGATGTTGTTGCTTTGTACGAAGGATTGCTTTCCTCCAAAACTAATCATGGCCTTAGGTTTGCACATATGCCTGACTTTACGGCCGAGCAGGCGGCCGTACATTTGGCAGTAATAAGTACCCTCAACCAATCTGTAGGGGATGCCGCGGGGTTAGGACTTAATGCCAAGTTGCAGGAAAACGTAAAACTGGCCGGGGAATATGTCCAGGACAATTTAGAATTGCTAGCCAGACCGGACGGAATTTCTAGCTTTGATAGTGCGTTTCTACTTAAAAACTTTGGTTTTACTCATGAGCAAATTAAAGATCATGAACTAGAAAGTCTAGTGCCAGCGCTTGGTTGGATCCCTACTCCGCTTCCTGTTCTAGCTGCCGATGTTTTGCATCACCGCCATCCAATACCATCCTTTAACAGTGGTCGCCGCGAGGTAGTTAAGGGGATTGTAAGAGCGGTTCGCCGGTTTTATGGCTATATACCCCACCAAACCAATCCTGGGGCACTCCACGTAGTAACCGAATGTCTAGTAGCTGATACGCATGACTTTCCTAACGCAACGGACCGCGTCAAAAAAGGGCTTGCCCTGCGAATGAGCCGGGCCGCAAGGCAAGGCGGAATTCAACACGCAAGTCAATTGCCCAGCCAGCGGGCTGCTGCCACTTACAACATGTGTATGGAATACCACCGGGCACATAGACTTACTGATATAAACGAAAAATTGCAGAATTTTTGGCCTACATCAAAAAGATTGCTGGAGTGGCTCGGCTTGGAAACCTAGACGCAAAGCATTCGCTACGTATAAAGCTTAACAACTAACCCGTCTTCGCCGGTGTTGCCAATCATGTCAAAAAATAGCGCTCGTCCCGGACGCTCCCCTCCACCCCATGTTCGGTGCGAGGGGCTAGCGGATACTGCCTTCAGGTCAGAAGGTGTTACATTTAGCAAGACGATACCATTAAATCTATCCGTAACATCGGATATATAGGTGCCTGTCACAGATTTAAGCCGTTCCAGCCCTGTCCATGAGCCTATGACATATGTTTGGTTTTCAGGGCCTTCGCTGATGATATCTTTAAAGGAGGTAGACCTAACTCTATCTGCGCCAAACACAAATACATAGTGGGGCTGATCATTGGGTTGAGAAGCGATCTCTGTCAAAAAGTCATCAGCAGCCTCGCCAGCATAAAGTCCTGTGGTGTGTCCGTTTATCTCGAGATGAGAAGCTAATTCGGTAGCGGTTGCAGCATCATCACTGTCACCGTAGTGCAAGATCGAAATCGCAGCCTCAGCGGGCGAATGCTGCCGGCCAATTGACTTAACCATACTTCCTAGTATCTGGTAAATCTCTCCTTTCGGTTTACCAAGCACTGCCAAATTACGTCCAGGCGAAGGCTCGAATTTAAATTCCGCAGCCCTGCCGCCAATACCAGGCATTTGACCTACAAAACCGACTGCTGGTTTTTGAGCCGAGGGCTTGAGTTCCATAAAAGCTTGAGAAGTGCCTAATACGGGTTTTATGCGGCCATCTAACACTTCTGGAGGCTGGTTGACAGACCATCTTTGGAAGGTCCGCAGCTTAATAGCTACGAAGTCATGATTCGTGACCTCTGGGGTAGAAACAATTTCATTATCAGCATCAGTATGTCGCATCCCACCCTTCTTGTTAATAGCAGCCAAGTGCCCCGTTACCTCGCCCATAATGCTCCAGTTGGTCTGGTTATCCATCATCCCCTCGCCCCCAGCTAGCGCAATGCGCAACGCAAACTGCTTTAGCATGTCGGGTTTTTTCCATATACCTTCAACTCCTTGCCAGTTCTGAGTTCCTAGCATTAAGTGAACGCCGGCCTGCCTACCCTGACGCGCTAGCTTGTTTATGATATTTACTGCTGCGTCACTTAATGGGCCATCAAGTAATTCCTGCACCTCGTCCCACACTACCAGCATTCTCGGCCATTTTTCGCCTGGTAGCCTACTGCGTAAGCCTTCGATATCTTTCACCCGCTTGTCGTTCATTGAAAGATACCGTCTTTCCATTTCTTTCTCTATGTGGCGCAAAATGGCAATGCCATCCTCTGGGTCTGTAACATTGGAGCCCAGTAGCCTCATCTGCGGAAAGTATGTTTCGTCACCTTCACCAGGACCTAGAACAGACAAATCTGCTTTCTTACCATCGACAACATACATTTGTATATCGTCAGGGCTATACGCATGCAACAGGTCGCTCATCATATAGGTCAAAAAGTTAGTCTTACCACTACCGGTTCGCCCCACAATAAGGCCATGGGGAGTTTCGTCGGCGAAACAAATCCTAACAATAGAGCCATCCCTTTTGGTGCCGACACATCCCTCTAGGCCTTTACCAGAGGGCATCCGTTGATGGGAGGCCTCAATTAATTCGATCATAGACAGCGACTTCGGCTGTGCCCGGGCTGCCATATCCTTAACTGCTTGTCTAACCAGGCTGCTCGGGAGTTGAGGATCAAGCCGCCACTTAAGCCCTCTTGGTGGACCACGTTGAATCAGCTCATTATCCTGTATGTCAGTTCCTAGCGCAATTATGGACCCCCAGTTTGTGGATTGGGTCAACAAGCTAAGATGATCCCTAGCAGTCGCTGAGCGAGGATTGCCAGTTATAACCAAAATCCGCCATGGTTCAGCCGCAGAACCTATCTGGACTTCAGATTCGGTAGCTACCTTATGCTGGAGCTGGACCAAGTCCTTCAATACTCCATCGACGTCGTCCGGAAAAATATTTTCACAAAGCCCTGGCTCCAAAAAATCCCTAAACGCGCCGGTTCTGGCCGTATCACAAATGACTGCCCGCACATTGCCGGCACTACCTAATATTCGGAGCAGCATTTGCCTGGAGGCTTCTTCCGCTTTCTTTGAGTCTGATATGACAGTGTGCCGCTCGCCAAGCCCACCCAAACATATGGGTGGTGGTGGCCCACTATCTAGCCCCTCAACGACACCAATGCGTATAAGCGGTGCGGGCCGCTCCCCAGCACTTGCTGGCGTAGGCTGCCAGTTACCCCATTCGGCTCCAGCCGCGCTATTAGGAGGTGGGGCCCATTGGCGAAAGTGCTCAGCTAATTTTGCCGGGAACGGATCTTCCACCTGACCCTCTGGCCGCACATAATACTGTGAACCAGGCGCAAATTCGTCTCCGCGTGGCCCCGACATATCAATACATCAACCTAATTACAGGACAGGTGCGTGGCTTGCTGCCGCAGAGCCTGCTCGAGCTAGGACATCGGCGCTTGTTTTCATTCCCTCCGATAAATTATTGGCCATTGCTAAACTGCCCGGATCTCTATGTAATCCCTCGATAAGTTTTTGTACAGTGCCGGCTCCACCCGCCATAAACTTATCTATGGCCTGCAGGTGTGCAGCGTGATCCTCGGTAGGTTTAACTTGTGCCTGGAAAGCTCTTGCTGCCTCCTGTAAATCTCTGTCATCTGTACCGGCCGCAACTCCGGCCAGTCTAAGAGCATGTTCGCCCACATTTCCAGCAATATTTCGCTGTTGCTGCGTAGCTTCTTGAGTAATTTTTTGGGCAGCCTTAAATTCTTTAACAAGTTGATCTAGTAGCCCACCTATGGTGCCAGCATGTTGAGCAATCGTTTTAGCAGACTCTGCTACACCAGCCTGTCTTTTGCCTAGTTCTTCCGCTGCTACCGCTTCCCCATACAAAGCTTTTTTAGGCTCCCCAATTGAACTCGATTTGCCAAACGCCATATAAATCTCCCCGTTACCCTACTAGTATCTAGACTATTATCGACAGCAGGAGCAGAAAAATCAATAGATTTTGGCATGATGGTGTATAAATTACAAAAAAGGTATGTAGTGTAGGAATGCAAAACAAATAAAAACTGCACACGTTTAGGAGTGCAGTTTTTCTGGGCGAGCAGTAGTTTACCCGCGGGCAAAGTGGGCGAAGGCGCGGTTGGCCTCGGCCATTTTGTGGGTGTCTTCCTTCTTTTTAACCGCGGCGCCTTGGTTGTTGTAGGCATCGGTTAGTTCGAGGGCGATACGGTCGGCCATGCTCATGCCTTTGCGGGAACGGGCAGCCTGGGTAAACCACATAGTTGTTAGGTGGTTTTGGCGTTGGCCACGGACCTCAAAAGGAATTTGGTAGTTTGCACCACCAACACGGCGGGAGCGGGTTTCCATGTGCGGTTGGATGTTGCGCATGGCTTGCTCAAATACCTCTAGCGGGTTTTCTACCTTGAGTTTTTTAGCGGCCTTGTCCATACCGTCATACACCAGCTTTTCGGCAAGTTGCTTTTTACCGTTTAACATTACACGGTTAATAATACGGGTAACCTGCTGGTTATTGTACAAACGGTCGGGGGCAGCTTCGCGCACGAGCGCTTTGGTCTTGTGTCGCGGCATTACAGTTCTCCTCCTTGGCGCGGTCCTTTAGGTAGGCCTCGAACAGTCTCTAAAAGATACATGTTGTTAGAGCCCTCCGAGATACGAGCGAGTGTTAGTAGTGGGCAGTCGCCATTTTCTACACGCTCGTTTATTTTAAGCAGTGGGACGCCGCTGTATTCTATCAATATCTGGGCTGCCGCGGCACATCGCCTGGACGGGCCATTTTCAAGGCCACACGGAGTCACGCCGACTTGCTCAAGTACTGCAGCTTCTGGGCATTGTTGAAATTCAGGCATTGCTACTTGCCCTCCCTTTTTGGCGCCGTATTTGCTGCGGCCATGGCTCTAGAAACAGCCAATTGATGTACCCCTTCGCGCACGAGCGCTTTGGTCTTGTGTCGCGGCATAATTTATATTCTCCCTCGCGTAGAAACGACTTGGCCGTCTCCATTGATAGTCAAAGCCATTCTAGACATTGTGCTAATTGGGCATTCTTCGGGGACAATAATCAGGCTTCGGCTTAATGCGGCAGCGGCTTCCGCGCACCGTTCAAAGCGCTCCGGACCAGCTGCGCTAGGACAAGTGTTGCATGATGGCCTATTCATTACTTGCTCTCCTTTTTGGCGCCGTACTTGCTGCGGCCCTGTTTGCGGTTTTGGACGCCTTGGAGGTCAAGGCTGCCACGCACAATGTGGTAACGCACACCTGGCAAGTCCTTTACACGGCCGCCGCGCACTAACACGACAGCGTGCTCTTGCAAGTTGTGGCCTTCGCCGCCAATGTAAGCCCATACTTCGTAGCCATTGCTTAGGCGCACACGGGCAACCTTACGCAGGGCCGAGTTCGGCTTTTTAGGGGTTTTAGTGGTTACCTTAACACAGACGCCGCGTTTGAGGGCCGAAGGCTTCTCGTACGATCTGGTCTTAAGATTGTTTGTTACGCGCTGCAGCGCAGGCGACTTGCTTTTGACAGTCACCTTGGTGCGCGGCTTGCGAACCAATTGATTGATTGTTGGCATTGTTGCTCCTTATTGCAATCTGCTGCTGTAGGCGGGGGCCGGCGAGTGCCAACTCTGCCGCCCCTTACTTCGCCCAGCTCGGACTGCTTATTTGTGATGTATTAACTTTATCAGAATTAGCCTTGTTATGCAATATGTGCAGGCATCACAGTGACATCTGATCCAGGGTTGTTGAAGACGGTCCACCGACCACTCCCTTTTCTGTGCTCATCCAAACTTACAACTAAGCCACTTATTGCCGTGAGTACTCATTCCAACCTTTCCTCTTCGGCTGCGGCCACTGAGTGGTGCATCTCACCTCGGAGGAAAAGAAAATCTGTTGCAACCAGTTGAGGAGTCCAATCAACGCCTCCGGTAACATTTTGAGATAAAAAATTATCAGGCAGTTCAGATAGCCCTGGCGTTATACGCACATCCACGTCTCTATATTGATCGTCATCATCGGTAATAACCCAGGCTGTGTGTGGATCCCCTTCAATAATATACTGCTTTTCGGGGCTCACTATTCGACATCCTCTTGGAGGTCGGCATCTTCCTTATTATCAGGGCGTTTGTAGCCGGTGCCGACGGGGATTTTGCGACCCAAGATAACGTTTTCCTTAAGACCATACAGTTTGTCAACACGGCCAGAGGTAGCGGCGCTAATAAGCACGCGCGTAGTGTCCTGGAACGAAGCAGCACTTAGGAACGAATCGGTGCTAAGGGATGACTTTGTAATACCCAGTAACAATTGGTTGACTTGCGCCGGCTTTTTGCCTTGTGCGGTGAGTACATCGTTTGCCTCTACTACGGCGAGCTTGCTGACGACATCGCCAGTTACAAATTCGCTGTCACCGGCGTCCTCGACCTGCACGCGGCTGAACATAGCGCGTACGATGATTTCGAGGTGCTTGTCGGCAATGTTTTGGCCCTGGCCTGCAAAGATCCTAAGGATCTCGTTCATGATGTAGCGCTGGGTAGATTCTACGCCTTGCAAGCGCATCAATTCTGGCAGGTTAACAGAACCATTAGTAAGGCGTTGACCAGCCTCAACCTTATCGCCGTCCTGGATCAAGATCTGCTTAAAGCCAGGGATTTCGTAACGAACCACACTTTGGCCGTTAGGCGTAATAACAACTTCTTTGTCGGTAACGTGTGCTTTGCCAGCCATCGGGGCAACCAGCGGGCTGGAGCCGTCTTCGTTAGAGGCTAGGACGTCGCCAACCGCAACATCGGTGTTGTTTTTGATCTTGGCAACACGCTCACCGAGGTCAAAGCTTAGCTGCGCCTTGTCGTTGGCCGTTACTTGCACCACGTAGTGCTCGCCTTCTTCCCACACCTTGGCCGTGCCGGAAATGTCAGTTAAGTATGCCTGACCCTTTGGCGCGCGAACTTCGAACAACTCTTCGATACGGCTTAGGCCTTGCGCAGTGTCGTCGGCCATAACCGCACCGGAGCGGTGCTTGGAGTCTAGCGACAGCTGCGTGCCTGGTTCACCGATAGATTGGGCAGCAATAACACCAATTGGGTGGAACGGCATAACAAGCAGGCCAGTAGCCGGGTCAACACCGTACGACTTTTGCGGCACGCCGCGGACCGATGAAGCGCTGAGCACGCTCATGATCTTGACGCCGTCGATGTTCTCGGCCTCAATGCGCTCGGCAATTTCTTTGGTGATTAGCTGGCCTCGCTTAACAACACCTTTTATAGGCGCAGCAGCGAAGCGGCCCTCTAAGCGGGTTGCATACGAAACGCCAATTTCGTTGGCATCGGCGCGGAGCATAGCAAAGCCCGGGTCTAACTCTTCTTCATCGTCGATAGTAAATACATCTTGGGCAACATCCACTAAACGACGTGTTAGGTAACCAGCGTCGGCAGTCTTAAGGGCGATGTCGATAAGCGCCTTGCGGGTACCACGAGTACCGGTAAAGTATTCGAGCGGGTCGAGCCCCTGGATGTAACCCGACTTAATTGGCAGCTCGATGGCGCGGCCGGCAGCGTCAGAGAAGACACCAAGCATACCAACACACATTTTCATCTGCGAAATGTTACCACGCGCACCAGAGGTAATGGCAATGGACATCGTCGACTTTTGGCCTACCATTTGCTCGGCCAAAAGTTCCTGTACCTGTGCATCAATTTTGGTCCAATTTTCGACAGTTAAGCGGTAACGCTCATCTTCGGTAATAAAGCCCTGCTCGTACTGTTCAGAAATAGCTGCGGCACGCTCCTCACCAGCTTTAAGCAGCTCATCCATGCCTTTAACACCAGTAAAGTCGCCCATACCCATGGACAATCCAGACATTGTAGCGCCTTTAAAGCCAAGGAGCTTGAGTTCGTCGGCAATTTCGGCAGTTTTGGCTTGGCCGTACTTGTTGTACACAAGGGCCATTACCTGCTGCAAGCGCTTTTTAGTCATGGCTTCGTCTTGGAATAGGAAATCTTCTGGGAAGACTTCGTTAAAGAGGACGCGGCCAAGGGTGCTTTCACGCATTTCACCGCGGAATGGCAACTTGACTGGCGTCTGGAGTTTAATTACGTGGGCATCGAGCGCCATCAGCGCTTCCTCGATACCGCTAAACGTTACCGCTTTTTGGTCATCGCCTGAAGCCATAGTCATGTAGTAACAACCAAGCACCATGTCTTGTTCGATGTGCAGGATTGGAGTACCGTCGGCTGGCTTGAGCAGGTTGTTGTTGGCAGCCATGATGTCGCGGGCTTCGGCCTGGGCCTCGTCGCTTAGCGGCAAGTGCACGGCCATTTGGTCACCGTCGAAGTCGGCGTTAAAGCCTTTACAAACGAGCGGGTGCAGCTGGATAGCACGGCCTTCGATGAGCACCGGCTGGAAAGCCTGGATACTCAAGCGGTGCAATGATGGTGCACGGTTAAGCAGCACATACTTGCCCTTAATTACGACATCGAGTGCATCCCACACGGCGATTTCACCAACTTCAATCATGCGGGTGGCGCCACGAATGTTGTGCGCAAGCTCGTTAGCGATTAGTTCACCAATAACAAATGGCTTAAATAGTTCCAAAGCCATCATCTTTGGCAGACCACATTCGTTAATCTTAAGCTCTGGGCCGGCAACAATTACGGAACGGCCAGAGTAGTCCACACGCTTACCAAGCAAGTTCTGGCGGAAACGGCCTTGCTTGCCCTTGAGCATGTCACTCAAGCTCTTTAGGCGGCGGCGTTGGCCAGTTGCAGCTACGGCACGGCCCGAACGGGTGCTGTTGTTGTCAATCAAAGCATCGACAGCTTCTTGCAGCATACGCTGTTCGTTGCGGCGGATGACTTCTGGCGCGTTAAGCTCGATCAACTTCTTGAGACGGTTATTACGGTTGATGACCCGGCGGTACAAATCGTTCAAGTCAGATGTCGCAAAGCGGCCACCGGTTAGCTGCACCATCGGACGCAGGTCGGGTGGGATCACTGGCAAGACTTGCAGGCACATGCTGCTGGGTCGAATGCCAGCGCGCTCCATGCTTTCAAGTAGTCGCAAACGCTTAAGCAGTTTTTTCTTGCGTTGCCCCTTTGCGGCTTCGGCTTCTTCGGTCAATTCTTTAATTAGATCCTTGAGGTCGATGTCTTCGAGCAAGTCCTTAAGCGCGTTACCGCCCATGCCGACTTCGATTAGCCCACGTAAATCATCGGGCAAAGCGCGGTAATCGGCTTCGCTAAGCAAGTGTAATTTTTCAAGACCGTCCAGCTGGTTTTTGATGGTTTCGAACTCTTTATCCACTTGGTCGAGCTCTTTGGTTTGCATTTCGGCCAATGCTTTAACGTTGGCATCTGGGTTTTCGGCTTCTTTTTCAAAGCGGTGTTTGATTGCTTCTTTAGCGGCAGCAAGTTCAGCCTCTTTGTCGGCGCGTAACTTGTCGCGCTTGGCAACATCGACCTTTTTGATGATGTAGCTGGCAAAGTAGGCCACACGCTCGAGGTTTTTAACCGTAACACCGAGCAGCAAACCAATAGCGCTTGGGGTGCCACGCAAGAACCAAATGTGCGCCACCGGAACAGCCAGGCTGATGTGACCCATTCGCTCGCGGCGAACGATACTTTTGGTGACCAGCTCGCCGTTCTTGTCGACAGCGGCTTCGCGACTGCGAACACCCTTGTACTTGGCGTCGTGCGGGTTGATGTCTTTGACCGGTCCAAAAATGCGCTCGCAGAAGAGCCCATCTTTTTCGGGCTTTTGGGTACGGTAGTTAATGGTCTCGGGCTTAGTAATTTCACCATGTGACCAGTCGAGGATGTCAGCAGCGCTGGCGACAGCTAGCCGTACAGCATCAAAATCTGCAATGTTAGTGCCGTAACTGTAACGTCTCATTACGCTACCTCCTTTTCTTCTACTTCAGTGTCTGTGGCGGTGTCGCCCGAATCATCGTTATCATCATCGCTGTCATTCAAAGCTACGCTGTCGTCTGACATATCATCCATGATGGTAAATTCGTCAGCTATTGCGTCATCGGTAACGTCAACATCCGAAATAACGGAGGCTGGCACTTCTACCTCTGGTAAGTGCTCGGCTTCATCACGAACATTGGTAGCGAGTACTTCTTCGGCATCAACTACTTTGTCGGAATGTACCAAGTCAACCTTAAGGCCAAGACCTTGCAACTCCTTAACAAGTACGTTAAAGCTCTCTGGTACCTTTGGACCGACAATTTCGGTCTTTTTGATGATAGCCTCGTAGGCTTTGGAGCGGCCGTAGACGTCGTCGGACTTAATAGTCAACATTTCTTGCAAGGTTGCAGCGGCGCCGTAAGCTTCAAGCGCCCATACTTCCATTTCCCCAAAGCGCTGACCACCATTTTGCGCCTTACCACCAAGCGGTTGCTGGGTGACCATGGTGTATGGACCAGTCGAACGAGCGTGGATTTTGTCGGCGACCATGTGGTTGAGCTTGATCATGTACATACTGCCAACCGTGGTGCGTTCCTGGAAGGGTTCGCCAGTGCGGCCGTCGTACAGCTGTTGCTTGCCGTCTGCCGGCAGGCCTGCTTCTGTAAGTAGCTCTTTGATTTTATCTTCTGGCACACCGTTAAACGATGGGCTGGCAACTTTAATGCCAAGGGCACGGGCAGCCATACCAAGGTGGGTTTCGAACAACTGGCCGATGTTCATACGAGATGGTACACCCAGCGGGTTGAGGACAATGTCAACCGGCGTGCCGTCTTCCATAAATGGCATGTCTTCGACAGGCAAAATTCGAGCGATGACACCCTTGTTACCGTGGCGGCCACCAAGCTTGTCACCGACGCTAATTTTGCGCATTTGGGCAACAAATACCTGAATTTGCATTAGCACGCCAGCTTTTAGCTCGTGGCCGTTTTCGCGGTTAAACACCTTAACGCCAACCACTTTACCGTGTTTGCCGTTGCTCATGCGTTGGCTTGTGTCGCGGACTTCTTTGGCTTTTTCACCAAAGATAGCGCGGAGCAGGCGCTCCTCGGAACTAAGTTCTTGTTCGCCTTTCGGAGTAATCTTACCGACCAAAATATCACCAGGGTGTACTTCGGCACCAATCCGCACAATACCGTCTTCGTCGAGGTGGCGCAGGGCGTCTTCGGACACGTTTGGAATGTCGCGGGTGACGATTTCTGGCCCCAATTTAGTCTCGCGCACCTCAATCATGAAGTCTACAATGTGCACGCTAGTAAGGGTGTCGTCCTCAACAAGTTTGCGGCTAATAATAATGGCGTCCTCGAAGTTGTAGCCATGCCATGGCATAAAGGCCACTAGCAAGTCCTTACCTAGGGCAAGCTCGCCGTTTTGGATGGACATGCCTTCGATGAGCACATCGTTCTTTTTAACTTTGTCGCCAGTACTTACAACAACCTTTTGGTTGATGCTGGTGCCTTCGTTAGAACGCACAAAATGCTGTGGCTCGTAGGTAACGTTGCCGTCTTTGTACTTAACAATTACTTCTTGGGCGGTAGCTTTTACAACCTCGCCGTCACCATTGGCCAACAGCATTTGGCCGGTGTTGCGGGCGGCAGGTACTTCCAAACCGGTGCCTACAATTGGTGCGGATGGTTGGATAAGCGGTACAGCCTGGCGTTGTTGGTTACTACCCATCAAACTTCGGTACACATAGTTCTTTTCGATGAATGGGATGAGTCCGGCGCTGGAACCAATAATCTGGTTGCGGGCGGCATCCATGTGTGTTACATCGGCGGCATCAACCTCACCCGATTTAAGGTTCATACGAGCGCTAACACGCTCGGCAATAAACTTGCCGTTCTTGTCGAGTTCCATACCAGCACCAGCAATAACGGCAGATTCTTCGGCGGCGGCATCAAGATACACAACTTCGTCGGTTACTTTGCCCTTAACTACTTTGCGGTACGGGGTTTCGATAAAACCGTAGTCGTTTATGCGGGCGTAGTTAGACAAGTTAAGGACTAGACCGATGTTGGCACCTTCTGGGGTTTCTACCGCACAGATGCGACCGTAGTGGGTGGCGTGGGCGTCACGGACTTCAAAACCAGCGCGTTCGCGCGACAGACCACCAGGGCCCATCGAACTTAAACGGCGCTTGTGAGCAAGCTCACTCAAGGGGTTAATTTGGTCCATGAACTGCGACAGTTGCGAGCTGGCAAAGAATTCGCGTACAGCAGCCACAACAGGCCGGGCGTTAATTAGCTGACCCGGGCTGACGGTTTCGATTTCGCTCATGCTCATGCGGTCTTTAGTGTTGCGTTCCATACGCAATAGGCCGATACGGAACTGGCGTTGTACCAATTCGCCAACCAACTTGACGCGGCGGTTAGCTAGGCTGTCGATGTCGTCGGCTGGTTCTTGGGTGTTGTTAAGGCGAATTAGCTCAGAGATAATTGCGGTCAGGTCTTCAAGGCGCATGACGCGGTTTTCGGCGGTGTTTGGCACGTCCAGGTTGAGACGTTTGTTGATCTTGTAGCGGCCAACGCGGCTAAAATCAAAACGTTTAAAGTTATAAAACATGTTTTCGATTAAAGCGCGGGCGTTATCGACAGTAGCTAGGTCGCCGGGGCGCAAGCGGCGGTAGACCTCAATTAAAGCGTCGCTTTGGCCACGGGCTGGGTCCTTGTCGAGGGTGGCCTCGAGGTGGCTCGCCTTGCCGGTGTCGACATGTTTAAAGACTTCTTTCATTTGCTCTTGGGTCATGCCCAAAGCGCGCAGCAAGGTAGTAACGGCGATTTTGCGCTTGCGGTCAATCTTGACGTACAAGGCACCGTTGGCGGCGGTCTCGAATTCGAGCCATGCACCACGGCCAGGAATAACTTTGGCACCGTACAGGTTACTAGCGCCGTGCTGTTCGGCGGTAAAGAACACACCGCTACTGCGGATTAACTGGCTAACAACAACGCGTTCGGCACCGTTAATAACAAACGTGCCGCGTTTGGTCATCCAGGGGTAGTCGCCAAGGTAAATCTCTTGCTCTTTGACTTCGCCGGTGACCTTGTTGGTTAATTCGACGTTTGCTTTTAGGGGCGCTTCGTAGCTAACGTTGTTTTCCCGTGCTTCAAACTCGGTCATTTTTGGATCTTCGAAGTGGTAGTCTTTGAAGCGCAGTGATAGTTTTGTGCCAGTGTAATCCTCTATTGGGCTTACTTCGGCTAGTAGTTCGCCAAGGCCTTCCTCGACAAACCATAAAAACGATTTATTTTGGTGGTCGACGAGATTGTCGAGCACAATCGCGTCGTCCTGGTTAGTGTAATAGACGCGCTTAGTGCGTGCATCTTTTTTAGTACTTTGTGCCATGTATGCGTTGTTCCCCTTTTGCCCAAGCCCGCCAAAGGTAAGCGAGCAGAGACTTTAGCATTAAAGTTATTGTGTTTTGACTTTTAGGCGCCGAAGGTCTCTAAGACGGGGGTTTTTGTTGCTTGCACCACTACCACCTGGATGCATAGCAAAAGCCGCACTTACACTACTTCTTAGGGTAAGATTGTGCAGCAACAGCAATCAAATGTCAAGCAGTCAAGTGACATACTTGGCTTGGGAAACTCTGGCGTAAATGTGGATATCGAGCCTCTAGTACCTGCACAACTCCATTCACGGTCATCCCCTCTGGGGTACTGTAAAGGCACATATCCAGCTGCGATCCATTGGGGAATGTAAATGGATCGGCCTCACCCATGCGAACCAGCCCCATATTTCTGTACATCTGGTTTGGCCCGCCCTCGCCTTCATTTAGCTCAAACGCCTCCAGATTGAGTGGCCTATCACCGTGGCCGCCATATTTCAGGGCAGCATGCACTAACATAGTACCGTAGCCACGCCGTTGGCTACTGACGGCACCTAACCCTGGGTCTACCACTACATCGTTAAGATAAAAATCGCCTGCTACAGGAGTGGTTTTTGCAAAACCGAGCATTCTTGATTTGGACCCTGAGCCCTCGCTTTGTGCTACCCAATATTGACTATGATGACGTCTAAAATGATCTGTGGCGCGCTCAGCAAACTGCGTGTGGTGCAATACCTTGTAGCGGGAATCAACCGTTCCCTTAGGAAGCGGTCCATTGGGCTCTTCGTAGCTATTAGCGTAGGAACGACGAATTACTTCGCGTATAGGGCGTGCAACATGTTTAAGCACTTCTACGCTTGTGACTCTATGGACAATAAAACTACCGGCTATAGGACTGTGATTGGCATAGGTTACGGTGTTAGCTGTTGGTCTTGGCATGATGCGTGATTGTGTAGCCTGAAGGGATCAGTTGTCAAGCATTATGCAAGCGCTTGCTTGCATTGGCTTGCACCACAACAAACGGCGCGATGTATTGATAGTGATGATAAGAAGGATCCGGAAAAACATCTTTATGATGCTCGAGCCTGCCGGTTAACGTAAACCCAAGGTGCTCCCAGAAGCGTCGAGCCCTGACGTTCTGCTTAAGCACCCAAATAACTAGCTTGTCTTGTCCAGTTATAGTCAAGTCGTTGAACGCCATGTCGAGCATGGCCGGCCCGATGCGTTCACCCCTCCGGTCTAACGCAGTATCCAATTCTTCAATTTCAACAGTTTCAGCATCTAGGCGAACAAGCTTCGCCATACCAACAATGCCCGCATGCTTTGTTGTGGCAAGATCATGCGCAATAACATAGGCAGCCGTGTCTGGTTGACTTAAATTAGTAGAGGCTGCAATTTTACTCGCCTGTTTGGCAACAGCACCACCCGGAGCTACATCTGTAGGATCGGCTAGAACGTTCATGGTCGCGCCAATTTCGTCTACGTACAATCCCCGCCAGGTTTCGGCTAAAAAACCTTGCAGTGGTTGGGCTAGCAAGTTGGCCTGACTTGGGTCCACCTTTAAAACTTGCAGATTAGGCGTAGGCATAATGAGTAATTATGTAATTAAATCTACTTACTTGTCAAGTTCGGGGGACCCTGGCTCGTTTGGAATAGCTACCGCACCAAGAAGTGTCGGAAAACGCCGCTCAAGGCGCCCAGCTAGCCAAGCGGCATCCACGCCCAAGTCACCTCGCCGCCGTTGCTCGTTAAAATCTAACCCTCGCAGAACGACTCGCACATAGTTTTCGTCTTTCCCTTTGCCATGAAATACAAAATCGGGAATAATAATTTTAGCATTTTGGGGAGTTACTTCGCTGTCCCGGGCACACATCCACAGCAAGGCGGCGGTTGCCCTCTGCGCATCCGGATAACGCCCGACATTAAAATCAGCAAAGTAAAGGTGGCCGTCATCCTCTATTGACGGCCACGCAAAGGCCAGTTCGGGGCGCATGTGGTCCTTTGCCAGTTGACCGGCAGTATAAACAATCCCAGCCGTTGCAGGTGCCTTAACCACCGACAATTCTAGTTGACGGCCAAGATCGGGAAACGTAAGTCCTTTTGCATAATGCGGTAATGTCATACGGTAAAGCTAATCATGATTATACCGCTTCGGCAAGTACCCGTTACTAAGCTGAAGCTACCACCACCTTTGTCTTAAAATACTACGCTATGTCTATGAACGTTCGATGTTCACGTTGCCCTCTTTATTAAAAATGAAAGTGGGCCGAGAAACCTGCGCATCTAAAAATGTTTCCGATGCACTAAGTGAGCGATGCCAAGACCCAATCGCGTCCTTGTGTAAACATTCCCCCTCACAAGTTTCCCCGACAGCAATTACAGACAAGCCAGATAGATGGAACCTCCCCCTTCCTGGCTGAATTTTGCAATCTATATCCAATAGCAGACTGTATGGCACATCTACGGCGTTCTCTAATATCAATCCACCGATAGAAGGCAGTGTTATAGCCTTACTATCTGGACACACCTCACATCCAAGAGTTAACGTCATCGTTCGGAGACATGCGCCTCTTGCTCGGGTGAAAGCGCGCCCATTATGCGTTTAATAAAAGCCACATACCTATACTATCAGTTCTTTGGCGGTGTAGTGATGACTTTGTCGACAATGCCGTATTTTTTGGCTTCTTCGGCGGTCATCCATTTGTCGCGTTCCATGTCTAGGTGGATGGTTGCATGCTTTTGGCCGGTATTTTTGGCCATGATTTCCTCTAGCAACTTTTTGACACGTAGTGATTCGCGCAAATCAATCTCTTGGTCGGTTACTTTGCCGCGGGTCCCGCTAGATGGCTGGTGTATCATCACCGTAGCGTGCGGCAATAAAAAGCGTTTGCCCTTAGTACCACTACTTAGCAAAAAGGCGGCAGCAGAAGCCTGCATGCCAATACCGACGGTTTGTACATCGTTGGTAATGTACTGCATGGTGTCGTAAATAGCCAACGCGTCGTATACGCTGCCACCAGGACTGTTAATGTACAGATAGATGTCCTTTTTGGCGTCTTCGGCTTGCAAAAAAAGCAGCTGAGCAACGATAAGATTGGCGGCATGCTCGTCGACGGGTGTGCCCAAAAAGATAATGCGGTCTTTTAGTAGGCGGCTGTAGATGTCGTAGGCGCGCTCGACGCGGCCATCGCTTTCGATAACTGTGGGGATAAGAATGCTATTTTGTGGTTTGGTCATGGGCCTAAGTATAGAGCTTTTAGCACTCAGCAGTCAAGAGTGCTAAAATTGACTCTTTGCACTTGCATTTCAAAAATAAATGGTATAATAATTTTTTAATTCGAAGCGAGGATTCTAATGACGACAAAAGTTTTACTTGAACACAGCCCAATCCAACCATGGGGGGAGACAGGGGAATTTGCCCTAGTGGCAGATACTGGCCACATTATGCGCATTGGCAACGACGGTGCGGAGTTTCTCAGTCCACGCCAGGCGGAAAAGGCTCCTAAAGTAGCGGCCCTAACTGCCCAACCTGAACCTCTGTGGGATGCCCCACAAACTGAGGATGGTGTAGCTATGGATGTACTGTGGAATAGATACACAGAAGACGGACCAAAGCTAACACAAAAGCCCGATGGCAGCTACGGATGGGGTGGGTTTGTAGACGACCCCGAAACAGGCCAGCGCAAATGGGCCGACTGGGTCGACAACAGGGTCCACCAGCAGCCCGAAGACGACAAGCTTGCAATAAAGGCAGTCAGGGATCAAAAAAGGACCATCCGTCAGCAGGTATTCCGAGAGTCCTTTATTGAACCGGCTAGAGCCTTCGGCGAATTTATCGTTGACAATACTAACATGCTCGGCGACATGGCGGTAACTGGTATTAAAAATGCCGTAACATCACTGCGAAGGCGTGACCTTATTGATACCATTAAGCGCTACCGCAGTGGCGAATACACCACAACCCCCAAGCCCCATCCCTCTGCAACCGTAGCGGCGCTTGCCCTATACCGAATGCTTTAGTGCTGCCCTAACCGCCCGGACTTAAGCACTTCTGCTATTAAAAAAAGATACTCCCTGCACCTGACTTCGGGTACGCGGAAAAAATCCACTAAAGAGCCATGTTTAAGTTCAAGACGGTCAAAGATATCGTGCAGCACTTCTTGAACTTTTGCACCCATTTCACGAACTTGCTGTAGGTTTCCATGACGTGCAAAATTTTCCAGTACAGCCGCGCCCATATCCCTGTCTACCAAGCTAGCGTACACAGAGGATATCGATTC
>Ga0075428_100001890_pt1 | contig 22472 bp, 22 predicted proteins | sample RhiMetdeltSRZDD2_FD_75291 | JGI IMG/M metagenome (GOLD analysis project Ga0075428, IMG submission 75291) | Populus rhizosphere microbial communities from Tennessee, USA - Rhizosphere MetaG P. deltoides SRZDD2 | ecosystem: Host-associated > Plants > Roots > Rhizosphere > Soil | place: USA... | reverse complement strand
GGACGTAGCCCGTGAAGCGCCCGTGCGCGGTATGGACGCGCACCTGGCGGCGAATCTTGAACCGCTCGCGCACGACGTGGGCGAGGTTGTCGAGAATCTCGGCGAGATTGCCGCCGGTCTCCCGCTGAATCGCGACCGCGGTGACGAAGAAGCGCACGTCGAGAATGGTCACGCGGTCCGCCAGCTCGTCCATCGCATCGCGAAGCGGAAGGCCGAAGTTCTGCCGCTCGAACGTCTTTTTGAACTCGGGACCGACGGGCTCGGTCAGCTCGTCGGCAACCATGCCAAGCGCCGTCTGAAAAGCATGCCCGGCGCGGATGGCTCTCGACAGCAGGTCCAGCGCCTCGGGGAACTGCTCTTCGAACTTTCTGAATCGCGACGACCGGCGGTGGACGAGCCAGGCAAACGGCAGCACCAGACCGATCGGTGCTGCAACGATCGGCGCAAGCGGATGGCGCACGAACAGGGCCGCGCTCGCCGCCGCCAGCATGCCCGAGAAGAGGCTCATGACCAGCATCGCGCTCGGCGTGGTTCGGATGCCCGATTGCTCGATCAACCGCGACAGGCGGGATCCGGCAGCCGTGCGGTTGACGAGGTCGTCGAGCTGCGGAAGCGGTCCCTCCGGGCGGTCCATGACGAGGGCGGCGTCAGGGGCGTCAGGACTCTCCCCCACCTCGCGCAGGCGGCGCGCGAGCTTGCGTCCCTCGAGCGTCGAGAACAGCCACATGGCGCCGAAATAGACGCCCATCACCAGGCCGGCCACGCCAAAGAACACCAGCGCGGCGGCGAGCATCACTTCACCTCCATCATGCCTTCGAACATGGTGCCAGGCAGCGTGATGCCCGACGCGCGCAGCCGCTCACAGACCTTGGGCCTGACACCGGTCGCGCGGAAGCGCCCGGTCACCTTGCCGTCCTGCGTGATGCCGGCCTTCTCGAACGCGAAGATCTCCTGCATGGTGATCACCTCTCCTTCCATGCCGGTAATCTCGGAGATGCTCGTCACCTTGCGGGTGCCGTCGCTGAGACGCGTCTGCTGGACGATGATTTGAATCGCCGAGGCAATCTGCTGCCGCAGCGCGCGTTCGGGCATGTTGGTCGCGCCCATGGCGATCATCGTCTCGACGCGCGACAGCGCGTCCCGCGGCGTGTTGGCGTGGACCGTGGTCAGCGACCCGTCGTGGCCGGTATTCATCGCCTGCAGCATGTCGAGCGCTTCCTCGCCGCGGACCTCGCCAACGACGATGCGATCGGGCCGCATACGGAGGGCGTTGATGACCAGCTGCCGCTGGCGAATCGCGCCTTTGCCTTCGACGTTCGGCGGCCGCGTCTCGAGCCGCGCGACGTGCTCCTGGCGCAGCTGCAGCTCGGCGGCGTCCTCGATTGTCACGATCCGCTCGCGATCACTGATGTATCCCGACAGCACGTTGAGCAGCGTCGTCTTGCCGGCGCCGGTGCCGCCGCTGATCAGGCAATTCAAGCGCGCGCGCACGCAGTGGGCGAGAAAATCGAGCATCGGCTGCGTCAGTGCCTTCAATGTGACCAGGTCTTCCGCCTTGAGCCGCTCGGTCGGGAACCGGCGGATCGAGAGAAGCGGACCGTCCACGGCCAGTGGCGGGATGATGGCGTTGACGCGCGATCCGTCGGCGAGGCGCGCGTCCACCATAGGCGAGCTGTCATCAATCCGGCGGCCGACGCCGCTGACGATTCGATCGATGACCCGGAGCAGATGGCGATCGTCCTGGAAGGTCGCGGTCACGCGCTCGAGGATGCCGGCACGCTCGACGAAGACGTGCCGATGGGTGTTGACTAGGATGTCGCTGATGCCAGCATCGCGGAGCAGCGGCTCGAGCGGGCCGAGACCGAACACATCGTCCAGGACCTCGCCGAAGAGCGTTTCACGCTCGGAAATGTTGAGCGGTGTCGATTCCTCCGAGAGCAGCTGGCTGAGCAGGGTGCGGATCTCCGACTCTGCGCGGGCGCGTTCGGTGACCGCGAGCGCCTCGAGGTTGAGCCGGTTGAGCAGCTTGCGGTGAACGGCGGCGCGAAGCTCGAGGTACTGCTGCCGTGGCGGGGCCGTACGAGCCGGCCGGTTTGTCTCGGGTCGTGCAGGGGACGTCGCGGTAAGCTGCATTGGGGTTTACCAGATGGATGCGATCCGATCGAGTCCCAGCGTGCCGAGGCGCGACGGTGCGGCGGCCTGGGCGACGTCGCCGGAGGGATCGAGCAGGCGCCGGGTAAATCGATCGAACTGTTCGGCGATCCCGCTGTTGCCGGTCAGCGCCACGGGTACGCCGGAGTTGAGCGCCGTCGAAACGGTGCGGTAATCGCTCGGGAACGTGTGGTGAATCGGATGCCCGAGCGCGCTCTCGATCTGCGAGGGCGGAATCGGGTACGGCTCCGCCGCGCGATTCAGCAGCAGGCGGACGCGATCGCGGCACGAACCGAGCTGGCTGATGCGCTCGAGCAGCCGCTGGGCGTTCCGCACCGACGGCACGTCGGGGTTGGCGACGAAACAGATGTTATCGGCGGTGTAGAACGCCGTCACCGCGCACGGTCCAATGTGGCTGCCGGCGTCGATGACGATGTACTCGTACTGCTTTCCGAACAGCCGGAGCACCTCTTCCAGGCCGGCAACGTCCTGAGCGCCAGGACGCTCGAAATGATCCGAGCCCGCCATGATGTCGAGACCGGACTTGTGCTTGACCACGAGCTCGCGCAGGAACTCGCCGTCGAGCCGATGGAGGTTGTCCATGGCGTCGAGCAGCGTGAAGCGGCTGCGCATGCCGAGGAACAGCGATACCTCGCCGAGGCCCGGATTCAGATCGACGATGATGGTCGGCCGCTTGCTGAGGCGTGCGAGCTCGACGGCGCAATTCACCGCAAGCGTCGTCGTCCCGGACCCGCCCTTCGCGCCGAAGAAGACCAGCGTGGTGGCCTGACGGGGGCCCGAGGACGACTGCCGGCGCGCCGCGGCGCGCGCAATCGCTTCCGAGAAGGCGGCCTGCACCGGCGGCCATGTCAGGAATTCATTGGCGCCGGCGCGCATCGCCTGCAGAATGACGTCCGGCCGCGCTTCATCGGCGACAACGAAGATGGCGACGGAAGCGGACGCGGCGCGCAGACGTTCGACCGCCGCCATCGCGCGGCCGGCGTCCGCGCGGGCGTCGACAATCGCCACGTCGGCCTGTGAACCGTCGGCGGCCACGCTGACCGGCGTCGAGGCGGTCCGCAGCACCGCCGAGATGTCGCTTCTACACCGGTCGTCCTCAGTAAAGATCGATGCTACGAGACGTGCCATGTGCTATTCCACCAGCCTGATCGCCTGCGGGAATACGCCAGCCGGGGCAGGACCAGCGTCTTCGTCGATCACGCCCAGGATTGGGGTGATCCGACCGGTTACGTTGTTGCCGTCAATGCGTTCGACGAAGAACCCGAGCCAGTTGGCAGTGCGCAGGTCCGCGTTGCGGCCGTTGGCCTTTCCCCACGCGTAGTACTCGGGGTCATACAGCGGTATCGGGAATATGCGGGGGGACGGATTCTTCGTGCTGTGGACCTTGTTGTGCACGTCATCCCAGTACGCATCGGGGTCCTGGTCGATGAGATCCTGGACTCCCGAGATGGTCGGACCGTTCATGTTGCCCGGCTCCTGTGTCATCAGGAACCCGAAACCCACCACCGACCTGTTGCAGTGCATGATGTTTTCGCGGTAGAAGTCGGCGCCGATGTCGTCTCCCGGCATTTTCCAGGAGAAGTACATGGTCGGCTCGATGTTGTTGCCCGTGCCGGCGCGGATCGTCAGCGGCAGCCCCTTGTCGCGCTCCGGGTCGTATCCCGCGTAGCCGGGGGTGCCGGGCGGGTGATACTCGTCGGCGTTCGGGATCACCTTCAACTTGTTGTCGTAGCGCTCGTAGGTATCGCCGACATCCCACGCCGGGTTGGTGTTCTCGGTCCACCGATCGGGAATCGTGAACGGCTTCACGCAGGTCATGGCGTTGGCCGGCGACGCTTCCGCCGTCGCGGTGGCGACGATATCCACCGTGGGTACGCCGAAGACCGGCCCGATCAGCGTCGGCACCGGGTTGTCGCGACCGTCGGTCCGGTAGACGTTGACGCGAACGCGGTTCGCCAACCCGGTCGGTCCAAGCGGAAACAGCACGTCTGCGGGACCGACATCGACCGACGACAACATCACGCCGTTGAAGAGCGCGGTGTTGACGGCGCTCAGCACCGCCGGTCCGCCGGCGGATCGATCGTCATAGTCGTCGAACACCAGCGCGGTGGCGCCGGCGAGGGCGCCGGCGTCGGCCGCCGTCTGCGCCTGCGACCGCGCGGTCATGAACATACCGACGTCGATCGCCAGGGTCGTCGCTGCCACGAACGCGAGGAACCCTACGCCGACGAAGACGAAGGACATTCCGCGCTCGTCGCGCCGGAGATGCTGAAGGCGGCTCATCGCGGGTACGCCGGGGGCGGCGTCGGCACCGCCTGATTGGCCGGAATTTCCGGCATAAAGGGTTCGGCCATCCGCGGCAGCTGCGCAGTGACCCCGGCCGATCCGGGCTTCAGAATCCGCGGCGTAATCATCACAACCAGCTCGGTCTGGTTCTTCTGCGCGGCCTTGCTGCGGAACAGATACCCGAGGATCGGGATATCGCCGATGCCGGGAATCTTCTGCAGCGTCGAGTTCATCGTGTTGTTCAGGAGGCCCGCAATCGCGAACGTCTGTCCGTCGGTGAGCGCGAGCTCCGTCTCGGTTCGCCGGGTGGTGAGCGCCGGAATCCGGAATCCGCTCAGGAGGACCGCGTTGGCGAAGTCGAGCGTGCTGACTTCCGGCCGCACCTTGAGGTGGACCTGGTCGCCGTCGACGACCGGGGTGAAGTTCAGGCGGATGCCGAACTCCTTGAACTGAACCGAGACCCCGATATTCGACCCTGACCCCTGGGCAATCGGGATCGGAAATTCTCCGCCCGCCAGGAAGCTCGCTTCCTTGCCGCTTTCAGCCACGAGGTTCGGCTCGGCCAGACTCTGGAACAGGCCGCGCTGCTGCATCGCCCGAATCATCACGCCAAGGTCGTATTTCTGGCTGAACACGAAGAAGTTCAGGAAGTCCGAGAACGTGAACTTCCCCGACGCGCTGGTGACATCGGCGCCGAAGTCGCTGCTCGCCTTCGACCATTCCAACTCGGTGAACCCCGGCGCGGCGAACTGCTGCGTCGTGACCCGTCCCAGCGTGTTGACGACGCCGGTGGGGCTGGTGAAGAGCGACAGGCCGAGCTCGGTCAAGGCCGCGCGGCTCACTTCGGCAAACCGCACCTGAAGCAGGACCTGGGGCGTCGGCGGTGCCGGTTGTATCTGCAGCAGCGTCACCACGTCGGCTCTCGCGTCGACGAATCCCGACGCGAGATTGACGGCGCGCTCCGCGGCTTCCTTGTTGCTGACATGGCCCGACAGGATCACGTACTTGCCATTGCCGCGGACGTCGATCGCTTCCCGGGGCAACAGCTCCTTCATGTCGGCGGCCAGCCGCGCGAGGTCACGTTGCACAACAACCTCGTACCGCTGGATCGAGCCGGCGCGGTCCCAGACGAACATCGAGATGCGTCCGGGCACCTTGGCGTGCACCAGCAGCTGGTTCGGCGACGTCACCATCGCGTCGGCGATATCGGCGCTCGTCAGCGAGACGCGCGCGATCGGCGACCCGACTTCGACGATCGTCGATCGGCCGACCAGCATGCTCAGATCCCTGACGGCGCTGTCAACCGTAACGGGATCGACCGGCGCGGCACTCGGGCCGGCAGGCGGCGGCTCGACCTGCGCGTAGACTGCGCGCCCGCTGCCGAGGATGCAGATCAGAAGGATGAAAATCAGGGCGCGTCTGCTGTTCATGATGCGTGGCTCCTACCGCACAACTTCCTGGGCGCGTTTATCGCCTCGAATGATTTCCACGGTCGGCAGGGGTGCCGGGGCAACTACGGTCGCCGTCTGCACCGGGCGCGGCGCACTGGTGCGCGGACGCGGCGCGGGGCTGGATATCGCCGATCCCATCAGCACCGCCGGCTTGACGCCGGGCGTCACAGGCGCCGTCTTGTCGAGCGGGTTGCGCAGCGCCAGCTGAATCTTGCCTTCCGTGCTCGCCAGCGTCAGCCGCTCCGCTTCGATCGGGTCAACCAGGAGCGTCACCACGCTGACCGCCAGCGGCTTCCCTCCTTCGGTGTCGCGCTCGATCCTCGTACCGGCAGCCAGCACCAGCACGTTGGTCAGCACCACCTTCGAGGTGATGTCGAGCTGCTGCTGCGTCGGGTTCAGGGTCGTCACGACGTCCACCCGCGTGCCGGGCAGCACGTAGCCGGCAACGCCGACGACGTCGTTGACCCGCACCGACAGGGCGCGCATGCCGGCTGGAATCACCGGCGGAAGGCCGGCTCCGGCCTCCTTCGGCGCCAGCTTGCTCGGCAGGATCAGCTCGTTCTCGACCACCGACTGGATCAGGCCGCGGCCGACCACCTGGTCGGCGCTGCCGAACGCGGTGGCGGGAACGGTATTGACGGGCCATTCGACGATGCGGAGATCCTCGGGCCGAAGCTCGGCGCCGAGGTCGAGGTTGACGGCAGCGACGATGACCGGTTTGGTGGCGATCCCTTCGCCACGTTCCGGCACCTGCTGGATATAGCGATAGGTGCCAAACGCGAACGCGCCGCCCGCGGTCAGCGCCAGTACCAGCACGAGAAAGATTCGAATGCGTGCCATGTGATCCCTCTACATTTCGTTCCGCATCGTCGCCGACGTCGTCATCGTCAGCGGCGCGCCCACCGTGGAGCCGCCGACGACCAGCTGCGCAACCGGTTGCAGCACTATGAATGTGAACGGATAGGCGACATCCACCCTCGATGCCGAGGCAGTGCCGGCGCCAATCGCGACCGTGGTGTCGCGGTCGATCGTCACGTCCGCGTCGTCGGGGTCCGGGATCAGCCCGGCCTCCAGGTAGTCGTGGACGCGCTCCTCCACCGCATCGTCATCGGTGCCGGGCAGGACCGCGATGCGCGCGCCCTCGCGGGCGGCGTTCGTCAGGATCTGCCACGTCTGGTAGGCGCGCCCGAATTCAAAAATTCCTACCGCGACGAGGAGCAGCAGCGGCAGCGTCAGCGCCACTTCAAGCAGGGCCTGGCCTCGCTCACTGGTCGTCCTCGCGAATCTCATCTTGGCCATCACGTCCCTTATCCGCCGACAACGGCGATGCAGGCGCCGACGGCAATCGCCGGTGCATACGCGAACCGGTTGTCTGCCTGTCCAGCCCGGTGCCGGTGGACGGCAATCGCGATTGCCATCACTCCGCCGACGACGGCCATAGCGAGGAACGCCGTCACAGTTCCCGCCGGTCCCAGTAACGTTCCCAATGCGCCGAGCAGCTTGACGTCTCCACCGCCGGTTCCGCCGAAGATATGGCCCGGCAGCATGAGAAGCACGCCGACGACGCATCCGCCGATTGCCGCTGCCAGGGCGACCCGGCCCATCCCCGCCGCGGCCAGGACAACGCCGGTCGTGGCGATCGCGAACGACAGCGCGTTCGGCACGCGACGCGTCCGCAGGTCGACGGCGGCGGCGGCGCCGCCGCCGGCGGCTACGGCGATCAGCACGAGCACATCAGATCCGATTGACATCGCAGTTCATTTCGGTGTGCGGCGCGCGGACATATGCCGCGCGCCGCGCGGCACCGGTTAGTTCAGCGCGTTGCCGAGCTCCTCGCCGATTTCCGCGAAGATCGCGTTGACGTTCGTGCCGGTCGTCGTGATTGCGAGGATGCAGACGATCGCGATCAGCGCGACGAGCAGCGCGTACTCAAGCAGATCCTGTCCTTCGTCGTTGCGGACGAAGGCGCGCAGATAGGTGCGCAGATAGTTGAACAGACTCATGACATTCCTCCCCGCGCGTCCAAAAGTGCGCGCGATCAACGTGTGCGATTTGCGATCACGCGAAAGCGCAATCGCGGGCGACGGGGCCGAGGAGGGGCAACGGATGTGCCATGGACCGGCGTGCGGCGGCGAGGTCCGTTACAAACAGCGTATTTGCGAGGTCTACCGCGGATCATGCGCCAATTTGTCACGCGGGCGCGATGGCGCGAAAACGCACGCCTCGCCGCACATTCGTAAGCCGAGACGCGCATTTCGTCGATGCTTGAGCGTGTGGCATGGTGGGACGCTGGCGCCGTGAATGCTCGCAGATTCGTAAGGTCGCGGGCGATTTTCGTGAGTATCGCCCACGGCCGTTATACGCGCGGCAGCGCGACCTGTCAGGAAAGCGACGTGGGATCGCGCGTTCCCGGCACATCTGATGGTCTTTTCCCGGCGGGAACGGCAATTGCCTTGCTCAGCACATAGCCAAAACACCAAGGAGTAGGCAGGCACGCCCACTCATGCTCGATTTACTTATAGAGAGGGTGTCGTACGAACCGATGGCGATCTTCACGATCGTCGCGGCCGTCCTGCTCATCATGCTTGCCCGGACCAGGTCATGACGTTGATTCTTGCCGTTGAACCGGACCCCCGCCAGGCTTCACGCCTGACCTCGGTGCTGCGAGGCCGCCGTCACACGGAGGTCGTCGTCGCGAAGTCCGCCGACGCGGCGATCGAGAGCATTCGAGGGCGCGTCCCCAACGTGCTGCTGACGTCGCAGCTGCTCTCGCCACAGGATGAAGCGCGGCTCGCCGACTGGCTGAAGGACCTTGGGCCGGCCGGCACGCGCGTCCAGGCACTGACGATCCCGATCCTCGCGCCGAAGGCCGCCGCGGAAGCCCCGCAGCGAGGCCTCCTTTCGAGCTTTCGCCGCCGGACCAAACCGACTCCGCAAGGGTGTGAGCCGAAGATGTTCGCCGAGCACGTCGCGGCCTACCTGGAGCAGGGGCTCGTCGAACGCATGGAAGATGTGGCGCCGGCGCCAATGCTACTGGAACCGGCACCCCAGCCCGAACTGGTCGAACCGGTGCGCGATCCGATCCCGCACGAACCGACACTTGAACCGGCACCCGATTCGTTCATCGCCGAGGTGCTCGTCGCCGCGCCGTCCGCTGCGGAAGAAGACGAAGGTCTCTGGCTCCTGACGCGGTCGCCACAGGTCATTGACTTCAAGGAAGAGCCGGCAAGTACCGAGCCGGATACGCTTCCGCTCGGGGTGCCTGCGCCGGTTCCCTCGCCGCAGGTACTGACGCTGCCGTCCGAAGTGAAGCCACTTGCGCCGTTCGAGGTCGTCTTCGAGCCGCCGCCGGTCATCACGGTTCGTGACGACTTTGAGGATCCCGTGCTGCGCCGCGCGATCGCCGAGTCGGCGCCGCTGCCCGCCGAGCTCGTGTCTCCTGAGACCGCCTCGGGCCCACTGATACCGGTACAGGATGAGTGGGGCTTGTTCGATCCCAGCAAATGCGGCTTCGCGGCCTTGCTCCAGAAGCTCGACGAGATCACGGACGACGACAGGCAGGGCGCGTCCGACGCTGAATCGTCCGTCCGGATCGTCACGCACTACTAGCTCTTACCGAAAGTACTCGGTCGGCGGCTGGACGCCGCGCAGGTAGCGATCGCGATCGTCGGGTCGGTAGACGCGCACCAGTGAAGCCACCTCCGCCGCCGGAGGCCAGTCGAGCCGCCCGACGGCGCTCTGCGCCGCGAAGCGGCGCCGGAACAGCGGCTCTTCCCGCCGCTCGAACAGCAGATACGGCTCAAAGCCGCGAGCGCGGACGAACCCGATCGCCTCGTCGAGCCGGGCGGGATCGAGCTGATCCCACACCAGCGTTTTCCGGCCTGAATAAAACCGGACGCTGCCGCTCTGCGCGCTTGTGATCACGAGCGCATTGCGCGGAAGGCGCTGGTCGACAAATGTCCCTCCGCGCTCGAAGCGGGCCTCGAGCGCCTGTAAGCGGAACGCCTGCCGGTCCTGCGCCTCACGCACCCAGAGCACCGCGAGTACAGCCACTGCCAGTGCCCCGGCCGCCCTCACAGCCTGCCCGCCGGGGCGGTCCGAAAAAGCGGACCGCTCAACCAGCACTGGCCCGTCGGGTCGCAAAGCGACCCGACTTTGGCGAAGGCGGGGCCAGGCGAGGCGGCAGATCGCATCGACCGCGGCCACCACCATGATCACGACGAGCGGCAGCGTCGGCAGCAGAAATCGCAGGTACGACCAGTGATCGAAGACGATGTACGGCAGGTAGCAGGCGGCATTGACGAGGACCAGTCCGGCAAAAAGACGCGTGAGCGCACCCGGCAGCAGGAACGGCGCGGCGGCGGCCATCATCCATACCGGCGTGTGCACCTCTGACATCCACGAGAAATAGCGCTGGGCATTCGGCGCCACTCGATCGAGTCTGTAAATGGCTGCCAGCGTTCCGTATCCGGAGTTCAGCGCGGAGCCGTAATAGGTGCGTTGAATCGCCACGACGGCGAGGCAGGCCGCGACGATGCAAAGGCCGAAGATCGCCGTGGACTGCAGGCGCTGGCGCCAGCGACGTTCCGGCCGCCACAGGAGAAACGCTCCAAGCGGCGCAGCCAGCGGGACGATGTTGGGGCGAATCAGGATCGCCGTCGCCGCGGCCAACCCGCCGAGCGCGGAGCCGTTCCGCCGCGTTCCTGTGACCGCAGCCACGGCCAGCATCCAGCAGGCGGCAGCGGGCACATCGCTCATCGGCTGAAGAAGCTGGTACAGAAACACCGGGCTGGAGGCGGCGAGACCGGCGGAGGCGACGCCAACCCGCGCGCCGAAGCGGGAGCCGGCCAGGAACGTCCCCCAGATCAACAGCGCACCAAACAGCGGGACGACCAGCGCTGCGGCCCCGATGCCGCCGACGGCCACGAACATCGCCATGACCATCGAGAGCCCCGATGGACAGATCGGGGCGATCGCGCCCGGCACGGTTGCCGACGGCACATGCCCGACCGGGGCAAACGTCAGCGGCGCGTTAGGCCACGGCGCCTCCAGCGCCAGCGGCTCGGGCACCTGCAGGCGGCCTGATGCCCATCGCTGCGCCTGGTGCAGATAGCAGTAGGAGTCCGACCCTCCCGCGACAAAGCTTTCCCACAGCAGGCCGACGGCAAACACGGAGGCGACCAGAAGTGCGACCGCTATCCGTCTCATCGCAGCCGCTCGGCGAGAAGCACCTGGAGGGCGCGCACGCCATCGCGCCAGCCGATCTTCTTCCCCTGGACGCGGGACCGCGGTTCGAATCGCACGGGCACTTCGTGGATCCGGTGGCCGCGGCGCAGCAGCCGCGCCGTGATTTGCGGCTCGATGTCGAAGCGCTCTGCAGTCAGCTCGAGCGAATGCGCGACGTCGCGCCGCATCACTTTGTAGCAGGTCTCCATGTCGGTCAACGAAGCGCCGAACAGCAGGTTCGTCACCGTCGTCAGCACACGATTGGCGACGAAGGTCACGAGCGGTGCGTTGGAGCGCCCATTCAAGAACCTCGAGCCATAGACAACCACGGCCTCTCCGTCGAGGATGGGGTCGACCAGCGACCCGAGCTGCGCCGGATCCAGCTCGAGGTCGGCGTCCTGGATGGCGACAATTGACCCGCTCGCACGGTGGAGCCCTTGACGGATCGCGCTTCCCTTCCCGGCGTTCTGTGGCGCGTGCACGACGGTGATCAGCCGCCCGTCGCCGAAGGCGGCGTCCAGCGCTGCGCCGGTGCCGTCAGTGGAGCCGTCGTTGACGACGATGATCTCGCGCGGCAGCGGCAGATCGACGGCGAGCAGCCGGTCGACGACCGCGCGGAACGTGGCTAGTTCGTTGTAGACGGGAACAATGATCGAGAGACGCTCGGGCGACGCGATCACCGTCGCGCAGGGGCGCGGCGGGCCGGCGCCGGCCGGTACTCGAGCGTGACGTTGCTGATGATCGCAATCGGCCGGCCGGGGGTGGTGAAGTTGTCGGGCACGGCGCTGTCGGCGCGGATCACGGTGAGCTTCTCGCCGAGAATGCTGACCGATTCCTCGGTCGCGGGAACCGTGACGGTGATCGGCTCGGTGCCGGTGGGCGCTACGGCCTTCATCCCGCCGGGTCCGGCGCCTCCGGACACGCGATCCACCAGATCGGCTGCCGTCCGGAATTCGTTCTGCACCACCGCGCGCGTGAGCAGCGTATTGTCCGCCGTCAGCACGCCGATCGTCGCGGTGTACTGGCGGTAGGCGCGATTGGTTTTGATCAGCTCCTCGGAATAGGTGTGGCGATTGTGGAGATCGAACCTCAGCGTCACCGGACCGGTGTGCGGCGGCAGCTTGACGATGATGCCTTCGGCAGTGTCGCGGCCGGTCAGCACGTCGCAGAACGAGCGCTTCGTCTGGACGCCCTCGCCCAGCAGCGACGGGCAGTCGAACATCGCCGGCTCCGTCCGGGTCGCCGGGGCGGATGCCCGCCCTCGCGGCGCGGCGCGGCCCCGGGTCCCGGCGCTCTGGGCGTCCATCATGCCGCTCGCCGCGGTCGTCAGCATCATCAGCAGCGCGAGCGGGATGCGCATCTCAATCGTTGACGCAGGTCAGCCCCGCGCCTGCGGGAACCCCCTGCGGAATGTCGCTGCGATGGCGGATCAGCTCGAGGAACTCCATGCGCGTGCGTGCGTTGTCGCGGAAGATCCCGAGCATCGCACTGGTGACGGCAAACGAGTTCTGCTTCTCGACGCCGCGCATCGACATGCACAAGTGGGTGCCCTCGCACACCACCGCGACGCCCAGCGGATCGATTTTCTCGAGGATGGTCTGGGCGATCTGGTTGGTCATCCGCTCCTGGATCTGCAGCCGCCGGGCATAGACGTCGACGAGACGGGGAATCTTGCTGAGGCCGATGACCTGCCGCCGCGGGATGTAGGCGACGTGGCACTTGCCGAAGAACGGCAGCAGATGGTGCTCGCAGAGGCTGTAAAAATCGATGTCCTTGACGATTACCATCTCGCTGTAATCGACGGTGAACAGCGCGTTGTTCAGGATGGCGTCGATGTCGGCGCCATAGCCGCTCGTCAGGAACTTCATCGCCCTGCTGACGCGCAGCGGTGTCCGGACAAGGCCCTCGCGGCCGGGATCTTCGCCAAGCTCGGCGAGCAGCCGTCTGATCAGATCCTCCACGTGGATATTGTACAGACCTGTGGTCGCGGTGATTACATTTTCGTTCCATGGTTACGATTCCTGTTGACGTTCACGGCCGTTGCCGCCGCGCGTCACCGAGCGGCGGCAGCACGGAGCCGGTCTGGGTCTTGCTCAAGCCTGCCGGCCAGGAAGGGCCTTGATAGCGAATCGGTTGGAGCGTCTGTTTGATCGCCAACACTTTCCCGTCACGCTTCTGGTCGTCGCGATTGTGTTCTCGGCGTGCCTGATGCCGGCACAGTCAGACACATGGTGGCAGCTGCGGACAGGAGAGGAGATCTGGCGATCCGGTCGGATCGTGTTGCAGGACAACTTCACGCACACCGTGTCCGGTCGACGGTGGCCGAACCATGAATGGTTGACGCAAGTCCTCTTTTACGCCGTGTACGCTGCAGGCGGGCTTCCGCTGCTGACGCTGCTGTGCGCGGCGGCCATCACGGTTGCCTGGTTGATTGTCCTGTCGCTGACGCCGGGTCCCGTCCTGTTCAGAGTCGCGCTCGTTGGTGGCGGAGCCGCCTGGTCGAGCGTGGCATGGACGCTGCGACCGCAAATGCTGACGATGGCGTTGTTCGCGTCAACGCTGTGGGTATTAGTCCGACGCCGCTATCTCTGGAGTCTGCCGCCGCTTTTTCTTCTGTGGGCGAATCTACACGGCGCAGTCGCTCTGGGCGGTGTGCTTATCGTTGCGGCTGCTCTCGCGTCGTTACGGGCAGGCGACGGGCGGTTCAAGCTTCTGCTAGGCATCGGCAGCTTGTGTTTTGTGGCAACCACCCTGACGCCGCTTGGCGTATCGCTGTGGTTGGAACTGCCGCAGATGATGCAACGCAGTGAGGCGTACGGGATCCAGGAATGGCGCGCACCCGACTTGTCGACGTGGGCTGAAGCGGCGTTCTGGGCAACCGGCGGCACCGTGATTGCCCTGGCAGTGGTCAAACGTCGCGCGCTGCAGTCGGTGCAGACGCTGACGCTCGTGATAGCGGCGGTCTTTCTGTTCCTGATGGCGTCGGGAAGCGCGCGCCAGATCCCACCATTCTTCGTCTGCGCGGTGCCGACGATCGCCGTGCTCTTGAATGTGGTAGTGCCCCACGAGGAACGCGTCACACGTCGTGCATCAGTCCTTGTGAACGCGGTGTCGGGAGCAGCATGTGCCATCGCGGCGGCTTTCTTCGTCGCCTACGCGTGGTCGACGCACCTGCCACGCCTGAGATGGGATCCGGTGCCGTCGAGCGTACTTTCGGCGATCGAGGAGTGCCGCGGGCCTTTATACAACCGCTACAACGACGGCGGTGCACTACTGTGGTTCGCCAAGCACCGGAAAATATTCATAGACAGCCGTCAGGATCCCTTCCCGGCCGAGCTTGTCCTCGAGCACATCCAGGTCGAGAAGTCCGGCAACTATCGGCAACTCTTCGAGCGATACCACATCGAGTGTGCCTTGACCAATCAAGGACGACCGCTTGCAGCACGTCTTCGCAGGGACGGCTGGCTCGAACGGAGAGCTGCCGGCACCTGGACGGTCTACAGACGGCCTTCGAAACAGGTCGCGATGAGTCCGCTCTAAGGGGCCGCCGATCGCCGCCCTGTCTTAGCTGGTCTCACAGGGCGTGGGGTTCCACACTGACCCATCCATCGCTTTCTTGAAATGCGAGCTGGTGACGAACCGGCCGTTCAGATACATCGGGTCTTCCACGACGGTCGTCACCACGAGCCAGGTGTCGCCGTTGGGCTCGTTGGTGCGATTGTAGTACTCGGTGACGACGGCGTTGGCGCTGTAGGGCACGCCGTTCTTGCGGAGGTATCCGGGCCGCAGTCCGGTCGTGACAACGCGCAGCGATCCACCGGCCGGGGGCGCGCCGCGGCGGCCGCCGGAGATCTGCCACTGCGCGGCGGATCGTCCCTGCCAGGAGGGCGGGGCCGCGGGCGCGGCCGGGCCGGGAGCGCCGAAGCGAAACAGGCGGGTCTGGGTCCCCGCTTCCGTATCGACGCGCAGCGTCGTGTCATTCTCCCAGGTGATGTGGATGCGCCCGGGCACGCGCATGATCGCGCCGGCGCCATAGGCGCGACACCCTTCGCCGGAAGCGGCGTCGCGTTTGGGATCCCAGGCGTCGGCGACTTTGCGAGCGGCCGGCGTCATCGGGATGCTGGCGTAATCGCCCTTCGGCGGCGTCACCATCCGCCAGCGCCAGTCCTCGGTGACGATCGAGACCCAGTAGCCGGTCAGATCGATCGGGGCCTGGGCGCGCGGAGTCGGAGGCGCTGGCGCCTGTTGCGCGATCACGGTCCGGCTAAAGCCGGACACTACGTACGCAAGTGAGCACGCAATGGAATACGCGAGGGCGATGACGCCAATGCGGAAAGCCAGCCGATTCCTCACTTGCGGATCTTCGCGCGGAACTCGGGATACATGGTCTCGGCGCCGCCGCGCGTCGCCTCGACCGGGATCTTGTGCTTGGTGGCGAACTCCTCCATGTACGGGTTGCTGCCCGGCAGAAAATGCGGCACCTGGTCCTTCGGCCGATCGATTTCCTGCACGACGCCGCACGGGTACGGCGGCACCTGCTGGTTGACAGTGAGCTCGTAGTCGGTGGTGCGGACGAACGGTTCCGTGAGATACACGGGATCGGTCACGACGGTCATCACGGTCAGGAAGTCGCCGTTGCGGATCCAGTGCTCACGCACGGTCGCCTTGTCGCTGCGCGGGAGACCGTTGCGCCGCAGATACCCTTCCTTCAAATGGGTGACGGTAACGGTGAGCATGTCGCCTTCCCATCTGCCGGTGGAAAAGCCGCCCCAGGTATGCGGCGCATTCGGCGAGGGATGCGGCCTGCCGTCCAGGTAAACGGGACGGTCCACCGACCGCAGCCATTCGGCATGGAACGCCACGATCTCGCGCGAGACGGGATCCACTTCCTTCGAGATCTTCAGCTGCGAGGGGCCTCTCCAGATGTAGTCGGCGGAATGCGGCCGGCACTGCCACTCGCGCAGCGTCTGGAGCGACGCGTCCCATGCGGCAGCGCGCAGCCGGGCGGCGTCGTTGATCGGAATACCGAGAAAGTCTCCGAGCTCAGGGCCGGGGACGCGCTCGGGCTGGTCTTCATACATCCGCACGCCCCACTCGCCGGAGAAATCCATCTGCGCGTAGGCCGGCGTCACGACCAGGGCTGCGACGAACAACAACAGGGTGATGCGGACGTTCATGTTAATAGGCTCCCGACAGCAGACGCCCGGTTTCCGGGACCCACGTCGACAGGTTCAACTTGCGGAGCATCTGGTAGGTGGTACAGATGGCCGCCGACACGACCGGGAGGCCGCATTCTTGCTCGACCACCGGGACTGCAGCGAGCGACGGCATCTGTACGCACGACGAGAGCACCAGCGCATCGGCGCCGGCGAGCTTCAGGTCTTTGTAGATGCCGACGAGCGCCATCGGATCGCGGCGCCCGACCTCGAGGTTGTCCGGGATCTCGAGCGCGATCGCGTCGACCACTTCGATCCCTTCGGCTTCGATGTACTCAGCCACCAGGCGGGTCAGCGGCTTCATGTACGGCGCGACCATGGCGATCTTCCGCGCCTTCAACGTCCTGAGGCCGTCGACGAGCGCACCCGCGCTGGTCACGATCGGCGTCGGCGAGCCCTCACGCACGGTGACCTCGTGCAGCCGCGCTTCGGAGGTGCAGTGGTAGCCCTTGCCCATGCACATGATGGCCACCAGACACGCATACCCCATCACGTCCACGCGCGCGTCGGCGAGCTCGGCCGCGCAGCGTAGCGATTCGGCGTCCATCGCCGCGAGCTCTTCCTGCGTCACCTTCTTCATCCGCATCCGGCTCGAGTGAAACGTGAACCGCTCTGGCGCCACCGCCTCGCGTCCGCGAAACATCGCCGGAATCTCCGTCTCCATCGTCGTGTTGGAGCTCGGGACGATCTGGCCTATTCGATAGTTCTTCAACTCCCAACTCCCAAATTTCCAATTCCCAAGCGTCCACAACTCCCAACGCATTGGGCGTTGGTGTCCTGGGAGTTGGGAATTGTCACGCGCGCAGCGGAGCCTCTTCGCGCCACAGGCCCAACGCCTGCTGCGCTGGACGGTCGGAAAAGCTGAAGACCACGGACTCCTGCTCCGCCTGGAGCGACACCGGACACCAGGACGGCGCAACGAAGATGTCGCGCGGACCCCAGTCGAAGGTTTCGTCCCCGATCCGTGCCCTCCCCTTGCCCTCAACGACCGAGAAGATGGTCGCGTCAGTGGCGCGATACGTCTCGCCCTTGAAGCCGCGGGGCAGCAGCTGCAGAAACGCGCCGATCGTCGGCATCGGGTAGCCGCCGGTCGCCGGATTCACGTAGCGCATCTTCACGCCGTGGCACGGATGAAGCGGACTGTCACGATGCAGCGTCTCGAGCGCATCGCGGCTCCGTGAATAGGGATAGTTGAAGATTGGCGACGAGCGGCGCGACGCCACGAAATCAACCGGCAGCAGGTTCGCGCCATAGCGGGCCAGCGCGTCGCCCTCCGGAATCGTATTCGGCTGGGTTTCATCCGGGTAGCGTTCCGCAAAGCTGGTGTCGAAGATGTTGACAATCGGCACGTCCAGCCCGTCGAGCCACACCACCATCTCGCTTCCCGGGTTCCCGTGATCGTGATACGTCCACGACGGCGTCAGGATGAAATCGCCGGGGTGCATGGTCGTCCGCTCGCCTTCGACGGCGGTGTAGGCGCCGTTTCCTTCGACGACGAACCGGAGCGCCGACGAGACATGGCGATGGCAGGGCGCGACCTCGCCAGGCATGATCATCTGCAGGCCGCTGTAGAGACTCTGTGTAATCTTCGACTGGCCGCGGACGCCGGGATTCTCGAGCACCAGCACGCGGCGCTCGGCTTCCTTCGTTGTCAGCAGGCGGCCGGCTTCCATGAGCAGCGGGCGCAGCTCGTCGTAGCGCCACAGCACGGGCACGGTTTCCGGCGTTGGCGAGGGCGGAATGATTTTCGCCAGGACTTCCCACAGAGGGGCGGTGTGCTTGCCGTCGAGCCGCTTATAAAAGTCCTTGCGTTCGGGCGAGAGCTCCGGCCGCTGGTAATAATCGACTGTGGCGCCGGTGAATTCCATGAATCCTCCTACCGTACTCGGACGTCCATCGTACCAATTCCCTGGATAGTGGCGCGGACCTCGTCACCCGGCTGGATCGGGCTGACCCCTTCCGGCGTCCCGGTAAAAATGACGTCGCCGGGATGTAGCGTGTAAAACGACGAAGCCAACTCCACCAGTTCGGGCACCCCCAGGATCAGATAGCGGGTATTCGATTTCTGCCGGGTTGCCCCATTGACAGAGATCTCCAGGTCCAGCGCGCCGGGATCGGGCACGTCGTCGGCGGTCACGAGCCACGGCCCGAGCACACTGTAGCTGTCGGGCGACTTCCGGAAGCTTCGATCCTCAGAACCCCGGATTGAAACGTCCAGACCAATACAGTACCCCGCCACGTGCGCGAGCGCGTCGGCGCGCATCACATTGCGCGCAGGCCGGCCGACGACCACCGCCAGCTCCACTTCGTGATCGGTCCGTCGTTCAGGCTTGACCACGGCAATGCCATCCCCGGCGCCCGTCAACGAGCTCGTCGCCTTGAGGAACAGCCCCGCAGTCTGAATCGTGACGGTGTGGGCGGGGTTATTGGCGTGGATCTGGACATCGGCCTTCACTTCGTCGAGGTGCTTCTGATAGTTCACCGGCGCCGCGATCAGCTTGCCGGGGTTTGCGACTGGAGAGAGAAGCTTCACCTTCGCCAATGGAAGCGTGGGCGCCGTCGACAGCAGTTCCTTCGCGCGGCCGACGATCCTGTCGAGATTGGCGACGAGCAGATCGTGCTCGGGCAACGGGTAGCGGTACGCAGGAATCACGTCGAGCGCCGCCGTGACGTCGCGGACGACGTCGCCGTCGACAACGCCGAGTCGATCGTTATCGAAGCGGCAGAGACGCACGACGCGCTACTCCGTGCGACCGCGGGACTGAGCGGCAGGCGCGAGGCTTCGATACACCGCCTCGACGAACATCTCTGTGGTCCACGGACCCGTGTTGGAGCCGTAGCGGGGATCGTAATCGGCAGTCGGCTTCGCGGCCTTCACCTGGTCCAGGGTCATGCCCTTCTTCACCATGTCCTGCACTCGGTCGCGGATGATGGTCACCATGTCGCGGTAGTAGGCGACGTCGGCCGAGTCGGAGATCCGCCCGTGGCCCGGCACGATCATCGTGCCGCCTTCGGTCCTGAATTCCGGGAACGAGAGATCGAGAATGCGGTTCAGGCCGTCGACGACGCCCTGAATATTGCCGCCGCGCGCAGTGTCGATGACGGGGTAGGTCTCGGTGGAGTACAGGTCGCCGGCGGCGATCACCTCCGACCCGCGGAATCGCACAATCGAGTCGCCGTCGGTGTGCGAGTCCGGCCGATACATCAGTTCGATCCCTTCGCCGTTGAAGTAGTGGCTGAGACGCATGCCCTCACCGTAATAGGTCTCCGTGGGGAGCGCGCGCAGCGACGGCGCCGGTGTCCCCGCCGGGGGCGTGCGCATCCGGTTCTCCACGTTTTCATGCGCGAGGACCGCAGCGCCGACGGCGGCGTCCCGAATATCGCCGGCCACGTTTCCGCCGGTGAAGGTACGGCCCGCGGTCGACAGCTTCTCATTGCCGCCGACGTGATCGGCGTGCGCGTGGGTGTTGATGATGTAGCGAATCGGCTTGGGGGGCGCGAGCGGATCGCGCTCGACGATGACCGACGACCGCGTTTCGGCGCCCCACCCGAGCGGCCGCCGGTCGGCGGTCGCATCAAGCTGTCGCTGCAGACCCTGGATGGCCTGGAGGACGGCGTCGGCTTTGTCGGCCGTGCCGCTGTCGACCAGGAGCACGCCGTCCGGGCCCACCGACATGGTGATGTTGCCGCCGGCGCCGAACAGCACGTAAATGTTGCCGCGCACATGCAGCACTTCGAGCCCGCCAGGCGCCTGCGCTGCTGCGGCGGCGGTGAGTCCCGCCAGGACGATAACGAGGCTGATCAGATCCTTCATCTCGAGGACGCTTTCGATTCACCGAATACTATCAGAGCGTGACGCGTTGACGCCCAATTCTGGTGGCCGTACACTGCGCCCGTTCATGAGGACGAGTGCCCGCGGAGCCGTGCTTCTGGCTGGTCTGCTGGTCCTCGGCGCGACCCTTACCGGCCAGAACGCCGGGACACCCTCCGGCCCCGGCCTCGATCTGGCTGGCTACTGGAGCGCCGTGTTTCACCAGGACGCGGGGCTCGCCACCGGGGGCGGGATGATCGGCGACTACGGCGGCATCCCGCTCAACGAGGCCGGCCGGATCTACGCGCTGTCCTGGGATGCCTCGCGGATGACCGTGCGGCAGCAGCAATGCCCCGGCTACGTGATCCCGTATTTCTATTTCGCGCCGCAGAGTTTCCGCTTCTGGGAAGAGCGCGATCCGTCCACCCAGGAGCTCTTCGCGATCAAGATGTACACGCAGACGAGCGAGCAGACGCGGACCATCTGGATGGACGGCCGCGCCCATCCCCCCGCGTATGCCCCGCACTCCTGGACGGGATTCGCGACCGGCGCGTGGGCAGGGCACATCCTGAAGGTACATACGACCCACCTCAAGCGCGCGTGGCTGCGTGTGAACGGCGTGCCGCAAAGCGACGCCGCCACCGTCGACGAATACTTCACCCGCCACGGCGACCGCATCACCTACGTGTCGGTCGTCACCGACCCGGTCTACCTGGCGGAGCCGTGGATCAGAAGCGCCGATTTCGTTCGGGCGCCGCGCGACCCCGCTTCGTGGCTGTACGCGTGCGACGACGCCGAGCAGATCGTCGGCCGGCCCGACGACGTCATTCCAAGCCATTTGTTTGGACAGAACCCGTACCTCCGCGAGTACGCCGAGCTGCGCCAAGTGCCGCTGCTCGGCGCGCTCGGCGGACCGGAGACCACGCGACCGGAGTTCATGGCCACCCTCGCCACCGCGAAGGAGACCGATGCGCTTCCCAGGCTCCGGCCGGCAACAGGGGCCTCCCGCGCGAGCGTGGTGCCCGATCCCGATCCGCGCGACGGCGAGATCCATGTGTGGCCGGTGCAGGGCAACGTCTACATGCTCGTGGGTGATGGCGGCAACATCGCGGTCCAGATCGGCGATCAGGGCGTGCTGGTCGTCGATACCGGCGCCGGTCGTTTGACGGAGAAGGTGGTCGCCGCCATCCGCAGGCTCAGCCCGAAACCGATCCAGTTCATCGTCAACACGAGCTTCCACCCGGAGCACACGGGAGGCAACTCGGGGCTGCGAGCGGCGGGGCGCGATCCGAGCGTGATCGGATCGTTCTTCTCGACCCAGTTCGCCGATGCGGGACGAGGGGCGACGATCATCGCGCACGTGAACGTGCAGAACCGCATGAGTGCGCCGGCGGGTCAGCCAGCGCCCACGCCGCCCGAGGGATGGCCGAGCGACACGTACGTTCAGGGACGCCGGCGGAAGTACCACAACGGCGAGGCGGTAGAGATCTGGCATCGGCCGCAGGCGTCCACCGATGGCGACAGCTTCGTCCAGTTCCGGCGCTCCGACGTGATCGTGACCGGCGATCTCTTCACCACCACACAGTACCCGTTCATCGACGTGAAGAACGGCGGCAGCGTCCAGGGTCTGATTCAGGCGCTCAACGACATCCTCGACCGGACCGTGTACAGGGCGCAGGAAGAAGGCGGAACGATGATCATTCCCGGACGCGGCCGCGTGACGGACGAATGGGAGCTTGCCGAGTACCGCGACATGATCGTCATCGTCCGCGATCGGGTGCAGGCGATGATCACGGCCAAGGCGACGCTCGAGCAGGTGAAGGCCGCGCATCTCACCGTGGATTACGACACGCGGTTCGGCGCGACGTCGGGCCCCTGGACCACCGAGATGTTCGTCGAGGCCATCTACACCAGTCTGACGCAGCCGCCGCCCCTCACGCCGGGGGCTCGCTGATGCGGCACCTCGCCGGCGTGCTGGTGATCGTTGGAATGATCGGTCTCGCCGGCGCGGCGCCGCGTGCGCAGGGACGCGGCGGTGCCGGCGGTCAGGCGCTCACCCCGAAGGCGGCGGCGCCTTTCGATCTCACCGGCTACTGGGCTGCTGTCGTGACGAGGGACTGGCGATTCCGCATGGTGGTCCCACCGAAGGGGGACTACGCCGGTGTTCCACTGAACGCCGCGGCACGCAAGGTCGCCGATGCGTGGGATCCAGCCCGGGACGAAGAGCCCTGCCGCAGCTACGGCGCGGCGAACATCATGCGCGTGCCCGGCCGCCTGCACATCACCTGGCAGGACGATCAGACCCTGAAG
>Ga0075428_100001889_pt1 | contig 22477 bp, 22 predicted proteins | sample RhiMetdeltSRZDD2_FD_75291 | JGI IMG/M metagenome (GOLD analysis project Ga0075428, IMG submission 75291) | Populus rhizosphere microbial communities from Tennessee, USA - Rhizosphere MetaG P. deltoides SRZDD2 | ecosystem: Host-associated > Plants > Roots > Rhizosphere > Soil | place: USA... | reverse complement strand
TGGCCACGGCGAAACCCAGGCCGGTGAAGATGGCCAGCATCTCGTCCAGGACCTGGGAGAGGACGTGGGGCCGGCCGACCCAGCGGCGGCGGCCTGGGAGCGTGACATCCATGGCGGCGGCGGCGACGGCCGGAGCCGCGGCGGACGCCGCTGCATCGTAGAGCCCCTGCAACTCGTTCTTGAGCGCATTGAGCCGCTGGCCGAGCTCGCGCCGCTCGGCGGCGGCGGCTTCGGGAAGGGCTGCGAAGAGCGCCGCCACCGTGCCGCGGCGGCCGAGCCAGCGCACGCGCCACGCCTCCAGCGCCTCGGCCGTCGAGGCCGCGGCGCTCTCGGCCAGCGCTGCCGCACGGGCCGCGACGATCCGCTCGCCCAGGGACTCGGGCCCAGTGCTCACGGTCTCAGCTCTGGGCCTGCTTGGCGGTCTCGACCAGCTTCTCGAAGGCCTCGGCGTCGTTCACGGCCATCTCGGCCAGGACCTTGCGGTTGACCTCGATGTTCGACTGCCGCAGGAGCCCCATGAAGGTGCTGTAGGAAAGACCGTGCTGGCGGGCAGCAGCGTTGATGCGCATGATCCACAGCTGGCGGAAGTCGCGCTTCCGCGCCCGGCGATCGCGGTAGGCGTAGTTGAGCCCGCGCTCCACCGCCTCCTTGGCGATGCGGTACAACCGGCTCTTGGCGCCGTAGTAGCCTTCGGCCTGCTTGAGGAGCTTGTGGTGGCGCGCCCGCGCCGCGACATTGTTGGTCGCACGTGGCATGTCTGCACTCCCGTAGAAACCAGGGACGCTAGTCGTTGAGAAGTGCCTTCAGCCGCTTCTCTTCCTCCGGCGCGATGAGCGACGAGCCGCGCAGCCGTCGCTTCTGCTTGCGCGACTTCGAGGCGAGCAAGTGGCTGTGATAGGCCTTCTTGCGTTTCAAGCGGCCGCTCGCCGTGCGGCGCACCCGCTTGGCGAGACCGCGATGGGTCTTCATTTTCGGCACCGCAGATCCTCCTCAGCCCTGCTCGGCTTCCGAGTCGGCATGCGCCACCTCGCTGGCGACGCGCTTGGACGCCTTGCCCTTGGCGGCGACGGGGGTGAGGAGCAGGACCATGTTCCGGCCCTCCTGCCGCGGCGGCGCCTCGACCTTGCCGAGCTCCGCCAGCTCGGTCGCCAACTGGTCGAGGAGATTGCGCCCCAGGTCGGTGTGGGCCATTTCCCGTCCGCGGAACATCAAGGTGACCTTTACCTTGTCGCCGTGGGAGAGGAACTCCTCGATGTGGCGCTTCTTGAAATCGTAGTCGTGGGTTTCGATCTTGGGCCGCATCTTGATCTCTTTCACCACGACTTGATGCTGACGTTTGCGAGCGACCTTGGCCTTCTTGGCCTGCTCGTACTTGTACTTCCCGAAGTCCATGATGCGACATACGGGTGGCCTGGACGTGGGCGAGACCTCCACGAGGTCGAGATTCAGCTCTCTCGCTTTCGTCAGAGCATCGCGCGTCGGCAGGACCCCGAGCTGCGTGCCGTCTTCGAGGACGACCCGCACCTCTCGCACGCCGATGCGCTCGTTCACGCGTGGCCCCCGGTCCCGGCGGGGAGCTTCGCGCTCTCGGATCATCGACCTCCCCTCGGGGGCGCGGCGCTCTCGCCGGCCCGAAAAAAAGTGAAGGGTGGCGAGGTGCCACCCAACCTGGCGCCAGGCCACGGCCTGTCGCGCAAGGAACCCGGCAGGCAGCTGCACGCGCCGCCGGGTGGAAGGTGACACCTTCACTTGCCCGGTTTTCGAACTGTGACGAATACCTTGGGGACCCCAGGGCTGTCAACCCCCGGCTGCCGCTGGCTCCTCCCAGGCGGCGACGTTGAGCCCCTCCGGACCGTCGGGTTAGGATGGGCCCCCGTGCTGGGAGGAGGTCCTGTGGCGCGACTCGACGCCGATCCGGAACGCAAGAACGACCCGCTCTACCGCCGCCGACACAGTTTGGCCCACGTGCTCGCCCAGGCCGTTCTGGAGTCACGCCCCGGCACCCAGCTCGGCTTCGGGCCGCCGGTGGACACGGGCTTCTACTACGACTTCCTCTTCCACGAACCGTTGGAGGAAGCGGAGCTGGGTGAGCTCGAGCGCCGCATGCGCAAGCTCCTCGCCGGCGGCGCGCGCTTCGAGCGCGAGGAGCACGATTTCGCCGCGGCGGTGCGCTTGCTGGAAGCGCAGGGACAGCCGTTCAAGGTGGAGTACGCCCGGGACCTGCACGACCGTCAGGGAGTGCAACGCTTCAGCTTCTACCGCAGCGGCGCCTTCGTGGACATGTGCGAGGGACCGCACGTGGAATCCACCCGCGACATCCCGCCGCAAACCTTCAAGCTCGACAGCGTGGCCGGGGCCTACTGGCGGGGCAGCGAGAAGAACCCGATGATGACGCGGATCTACGGCCTCGCCTTCATCACCAAGGAGGAGCTCGACGATTTCCTCCGCCGGCGCGAGCTGGCGCGGGAGCGCGACCACCGCAAGCTCGGGGCGGAGCTGGAGATCTTCATGCTCAGCGAGGACGTCGGGCGCGGCCTGCCCTTGTGGCTGCCGCACGGCACGGTGTTGCGCGACGAGCTGGAGGCCCTGGCGCGGGAGACGGAGTTCCGCGCCGGCTACCAGCGCGTGGCCACGCCGCATCTGGCCAAGGGGCGGCTCTACGAGATCAGCGGCCACTTGCCGTACTACGCCGCCTCCATGTTCCCGCCCATGCAGCTGGACGACGGGGAGTCCTTTTATCTCAAGCCCATGAACTGCCCGCACCACCACACCATCTTCGGAGTGCGGCCGCGCAGCTACCGCGAGCTGCCGCTCCGCCTGGCGGAGTACGGCGACGTGTATCGCTACGAGAAGAGCGGGCAGCTGGCGGGCCTGCTGCGCGTGCGTGGCATGAGCATGAACGACGCGCACATCTACTGCACCCGCGAGCAGGTGCACGACGAGTTCCGCGCCGTCATCGAGATGCATCGCCATTACTATCAGATGTTCCGCCTCGAGGACTTCTGGATGCGCCTCTCCCTGCACTCGCCGGACCAAGAGAAGTTCGTCAGCGCCGAGGACCGCTGGGTGGCCGCCGAAGAGATGGTGCGCCAGGTGCTGCGCGAGCTGGACCTCCCCTACCAGGAACACGTGGGGGAAGCGGCTTTCTATGGACCCAAGGTGGATTACCAGGTGACCAACGTCATCGGGCGGGAGGAAACCGCCAGCACCGGACAGCTGGACTTCGTCGGCGGCGAGCGCTTCCAGCTCGAATACGTGGCTGCCGACGGTTCGCGGCAACGGCCGTGGATCATCCATCGCGCCCCGCTCGGGACGCACGAGCGCTTCGTGGCTTTCCTCCTCGAGCATCTGGGGGGCGCCTTCCCTACCTGGATGGCCCCGGTGCAGGTGGCGATCATTCCGGTCTCGGTGGGCGAGGCGTTCCTCGATTTCGGCCGCCGCCTGCAGCGCTTGCTCCACGACGACCTGTTCCGCGTCCGCCTCGACGACGGCACGGAGAGCTTCGGGAAGAAGATCCGCAGCGCCGAGACGCAGAAGATTCCGAACCTGTTCATCGTCGGCCAGAAAGAGATGGAGGCCGACGCTGTCACCTGGCGCCGCCATGGCCACAAGCAGCCCCAGCCGTTCGTGGCGTGGAACGCGGCCCTGGAAGGGCTGCGCGCCCTGCGGCGCCAGCGTCTCATGGACAACTTCCCCGATGTCGCGGTCCCGGTCTGGTCCGGAAGGGAGTCGACATGACACTCGCACGCACTCTCCGAGCGGCCCTCGTTGCCGCCAGGTTTCTCCTTGTGGTCGCCGCATGCGTCCCGGGGCTTGCAGCCGGGGCCGAACCAGCCCAGGGGCTCACCGTGCTGGAGGGCGGTCGCTTCACCGGCCCGCTGGCCTTGACCCACGCCGGCGTCGGCACGCCGCCCGAGCGCGGCGACGGGGCACAGGCCGCGGCGGACTCGGCGATGGCGGCCTTGCGCGCCGGCGCCCCGGCTCTCGATGCGGCCATCGCCGGCACCGTCGAGATGGAGGACGATCCGCGCTACAACGCCGGCACGGGCGCCAACATCCGCCTCGACGGCAAGACGATTCAGATGGACGCCTCCCTGATGACGAGCGAGGGGCGCTTCGCCGCCGTTGCTGTCATCGAACGCGTGCGCAATCCCATTCGTGTGGTGCGGGCCGTTCTCGACACACCACACCTGCTGCTCGCCGGCGAGGGTGCGACACGTTTCGCCCACCGCATGGGCTTCGAAGACGTCGTGCCCACCTGCCCCGAGGCGGAGGCCAAATACGCCAAGCGACTGGCGCAAGTACGGGAAGCCCTGGGACGTCCGGGGAGCGGCGAGTTCGACTGGCCGGCGCACTGGAACTTCCCGAACCCGCTGCCCGAGGCACTGCGCGACCTGACGCACGAAGGCGATACCGTCGGTACGGTGACGCGCGACGCCAAGGGACAGTACGCCGCGACCCTCTCCACCGGCGGGACGTCGATCACTCTGTACGGCCGGGTCGGCGATGTCCCCGTCTATGGTGCGGGTTTGTTCGCCGGCCCGGATGGCGCCGTGGCCTGCACGGGGCAAGGCGAGGACATCATCCGCCAGGCCATGGCACGCAGCGTGTACACGAGCTTGTCCCAGGGCACGTCAGCTCGCGCTGCCGTCGAGCGCGCGGTCCGCGCCTTTCCAGCGAGCAGCGACCTGGGTGTCATCGCACTCGGTCGCGACGGCTGGGGCGTCGCTGCGAATCGCCCCATGGCCTTCGGCCTCGCGGGTCCCGATCGAGGCCTGCAGACACGGGCCAAGTGAAGAGGCTTCGGTTCCCATGGGGACTCGCGTGCAGCTCCTCGCGCTGCGCTCCGAGTTCGCACCGTTTCGAGTCGCCGCACCTGAGGGCGGACGGCCCGAAATTGACCTCGTAACGAGTCCGCTCGGAAAGCTCTCAGCGGGTGTCTACGTGGTACGGCTGGCGACGGATTCCGGCGTCCAGGGGCGCAAGATCGTGCTCGTAGATTGATTCGACAGCGAGCGAGTAAAAGCGACGGCCCGCGTGGGTCCGCGGGCCGCCAGGATCTGGTGGGCGATAGAGGATTTGAACCTCTGACCTCTTGCGTGTCGAGCAAGCGCTCTAGCCAACTGAGCTAATCGCCCCTCGAGCCATAGGTTCCCTGTCGGGGGCAGGGTTGTCAAGAGAGCGGTGCGAGCGCGCCGCCCGCTGAGTTCTGCCAAGGCGTCGGTCCGGCTTCGAGCCGTCAGCGGTCGCGCTCGGGCGGGTACTGCGCGCGCACCCAGGCCTGCGCGCCTGGGCCGTCCCGCACGATCCCCTCCAGCTGTGCATCGACCAGAGCGCGCAGGATCTCACCGAGTCGTGGCCCGGGCAGGTAACCGAGCGCCTGCAGCTCATGGCCCGAGAGCAGCGGCCGCACCGGGATGCCTTCCTCGGCAATGGCCTGCAACTCGCGCCGGCAGAACTCCCAGGAAGACAGATCGCCGCGGGAGGAAAGGGCATCGAGACGGTGCAATGCGAGGAGACGGTCGAAGCCCTCCTGGAGAACGAAGCGTCGCAGCGTGCTCTTTCGCATCTGCTCCACGTCGAGGAAGCGCAGATGCTGGCCCACGAGCATCGACACCGTCTCCTGGGTGCGTGAGGGAATCGCCAACCGTTGCATGAGTGCCGAGGCAATCTCCTGACCTCGCCTCTCATGCCCATAGAAGGTGACGCTCTCACCGCGCAGGCGCCGCGAGTCCGGCTTGCCGGCGTCGTGGAGCAGGACGCCGAGCGCGAGCGCCCGGTCGCCGTCGGGCGGGACCGACTCGGCCATGAGCGACAACATGCGCAGCGTATGCACCCACACGTCGCCTTCCGGGTGATGGCGAGGCGATTGCTCACAGCCCTGCAGACGCACGAGCTCGGGAGCGAAGCGCTCGAGAAGTCCGGTCTCCAAGAGCAAAGTCATCGCGCGCTCGGGCTGCGGGCCTGTCAGCATCTGCAGGAATTCCTCGCCGATCCGTTCCGCCGCCACTAGGCGCAGGCGCTCCGCGTTGTTCTCCAGCGCCCGCCGCGTCTCGGGCTCCAGGTCCAGGGCGAAGCGACAAGCGAAACGGACGGCGCGCATGAGGCGGAGGGCATCCTCGCGCAGACGCGCCTCCGGATCCCCGACACAGCGCAACAGCCGTCGGCGGAGATCCTCTTGGCCGCCGACGAAATCCAGGATGCGATCGGTGAGAGGATCCAGGAAGAGAGCATTGATGGTGAAATCACGGCGCAGAGCGTCGGTGCGCGCATCCGCCGGCGCGATGTGCTCCGGATGCCGGCCGTCGCGGTAGTCGCCTTCGCTCCGGAAGGTGGCCACCTCGATCCAGACGTCGCTGCACCGCACCTGCAAGACGTTGAAGCTGCGCCCGACCTCGCGGCTGGCGTCGAAGAGTGGGGCTGCCTCGGCTGGCAAGGCCGCGGTCGCGACGTCGTAATCGCCGGGGTCAAGGCCGAGCAGTCGGTCGCGGACGCAACCACCGACCCAGTAGGTTTCGAAGCCGGCCTTCTGGAGCCGGCGCACGACCTCCAAGGCTGCTGCGTACACTCCTGGCCTCCCGTTCGGTCGTGACAACCCAACCGCCAATCCTAGAGTAGCGGCGCAACCGGCAATCCATCGTGGCGGCGCAACGCCCGTCGATCGCGCCGGTGACGACCACCCATCGAGGGCGCTGGGCGGATCGGCAAGGGTCGCTGCCCGGGCACCGGCAGGTCGTGGAGATCATACAAAGCCGCGCGCAGAGAACCTCGAACCCCCTGCCTGGCCCGAGCCCTGCGGTGGATGGGTCCCAGACGGCTCGGGCCCACCTTCAGGGGGTCGCCCGCTGCGGACTCCCCAGGCCTCCACGGGCCCGATCATTTCATGAGCAGGAAGGTGCGAGCTGGCTCGCCTCTGGCCAGACCGAAACCCAGTCCCGGCCGTCTGACGCGGCACCCCCAGCGGGAAGCCCGGAAGCGTGCGACGACGAGGCGAGCCTGACCCTTCGTCGCCGCCGGCGGCCGGTCGACGCCGGGGCCTGGACCGCCTCAGGCGCCGGGGCAATCGTCCATCGCCACGGGCGGACGCCATCTCCCAGCCTGGCATGTCGCTCGCATCGTGCGGGAGCGCGAGCAACGATGAGTTCCGTCTGGACCGGAGGATGGGGATGGAGACGCTGAACGACGTGGCCCCCGTGCTGAGCGCCCTCGCCGCGGTCCTCGGCTGCGCCGGTCTCGTACTCGGCTGCGCGCTCCTCCGGCGTCTCAACCGCTTTGCCCAGCCCTACGAGGCGTTGTTGCAGGCGGCCCAGTCCAGCGACACGAATGCGCTCCTGCAGGCCCAGATCCAGGGCGTGGAGAACAACAAGCGCCGCATCGAGGAGACCCTCACCTATGTGCGCCGTCTGCGCTCGCAGGCGATGAACGCCATCCAAGGCGTGGGCTTCAAGCGCTACGACGCCTTCGACGACATTCGGGGGCAGCAGAGCTTTTCGCTCTGCCTTCTGGACGCACACTTCAATGGCGTCATGATCACGAGCATCGCCGGCCGCAACGATTCGCGCGCCTACGCCAAGCCCATCCGCTCCGGCAAGTGCGAGATGGTGATCTCCGAGGAAGAAGCTCAGGTCCTCGACATCGCCAAGGAGAGCCTCAGCGAGGTGCACGAGCCCGTCGTCGCCGGCGTCTGAGGCCCCCGCCGCCGCGACAAACCGTTTCCCTTTTGCATGACCTGGCGCACAGCCGTGCCGCGGGCGGTGCCGTCGGCGCCCGTGCCGGGCGGCGCGTATCGACGCACGCCACGCCGTGCGGCGAACCGCCAGCTTGTGAGCATCGCGCCACCCCCCTACAATGCAGTTCCTACGAACAGCGACCGCTCGCGCCGCGGCCGCGGTCCAGGGCAAAGGCAGGCAGGACATGGGCCTCGAGGCACATCGCGCCGCGGCGCCGTCGGCGGTGGACGTGTTCGTCGTCACCTGCTCGGATACGCGCGACGAGGCGAGCGACACCACGGGGGCGCAGATCCGCGACGCCCTGGAAGCCGCCGGTCACCGGGTCGTCGGTTCCTGCATCTGGCGCGAGGACGCCCAACCTCTGAAGCGCGGTCTGAAGGATCTCCTCGACGCCGGTGGTTTCGACGCCCTCATCGTCAACGGCGGCACCGGCATCGCGCCCCGTGACCGGGCGTACGACGTGTTGTCGCGGCTCTACGAACGAGAGATCCCGGGCTTCGGCGAATTCTTCCGCGCCCTTTCTTACGGGGAGATCCGCAGCGCCGCCATGCTCTCCCGGGCTTCCGCGGGCATCGTGCGCGGCAAGCTGGTCTTCTCCATCCCCGGTTCACCTGGCGCAGCACGACTGGCGCTGGAGAAGCTCATCCTCCCCGAACTCGGCCACCTGGTCGGGGAACTGCGCCGCGACGCTCCACCGGAGCGTGCCTCCTGAACTTGCGCCCTCCCGAGCCCGCACGCGCGCCTCCGGACTCGACGCCGCCGGAGGAGACCACCGAGACCCAAGACTGGCGCCGGACACTTTTCGTGATGTGGGGAGTGCAACTCCTCGTCGTCGCCGGCATGGGGCTCATCCTGCCTTTCCTGCCGCTCCTCGTTCGCTCCTATGGCGTCGATGACCCGGCAAGTGTGCAGCGCTGGAGCGGGGCGATTTTCTCGGGGCCGTTCCTCTGCGCCGCGCTGATGACACCGGTCTGGGGTTGGGTCGGCGATCGCGTCGGCCGCAAGCTCATGGTGGTGCGTTCCCTCGTCGGCCTGTCGGCGGCACTCTTCCTCATGTCCTTCGCCCGGAGCCCAGGCCAGCTGCTCCTGCTGCGCTTCCTACAGGGCACGGTGTCGGGATTCATCCCCGCCGCCATCGCCTTGGTCTCCGCCACTGCCCCGCGGGAGCAGCAGGGCTACGCTCTCGGCACGCTCTCCTCGGCGCAAGCGGCAGGAGTCGTCGTCGGTCCCCTCGTCGGCGGTGTCCTCGCCGACGTCATCGGCTTCCGCGCCCTGTTCTATGTCACCGCCGCCGTGGAGTTTTCGGCTGCGCTCGCCGTGTGGCGCCTGGTTGCGGCGCCGCACTCTCGCCGCAGGCGGCGGCGTTCCTCGTCCCTGAAGCGCAACGCCGCCTTTGCCCGGCGCCATCCCCTGCCGGTCAGTCTCCTCGGACTCTTCTGTACCCAGTTCGCCTTGCTGCTGGTGCAACCGTTCTTCGCCCTCTTCGTCGAATCCCTGGGTGTGCCCGAGGCGCGGCTCTCCAGCACCACGGGAATCCTGTTCGGGAGCACCGGAGCGGCCATGGGCGTGGCGGCGCCTTTCTGGGGCCGCGCCGGTGATCGCTTCGGCCGCCGTCGTGCTCTCGTGCTGGCCTGCGGCGGCGCTGCCGTCGTCTTTCTCCTGCAAGCCTCAGCCCGGAGCGTGCACACGCTCTTGGTGTTCCGACTCCTGCAGGGATTGTTCGCCGCCGCCATGCTGCCGGCGTTCTACGCCGTCATCGCCCAGGCCACGCCCGAACGCCGCCGGGCCGGCATGATGGCTTTCGGGTCGAGCGCCACACTCCTCGGCGGCGTGGTGGGGCCGCTCGCCGGCGGCGCTCTCGCCGCCCGCTTTGGCATGCGCGCCGCCTTCGGCATCGGCGCAGCGCTGCTGGCGCTCAACGTCCTCAACGCCTGGCGACTGCCCAGCGACGGCGTGGCGCGCGCTCCCCGGGCCCGGAGGAGTTGGGAGCTGCCGTCGCACTGACGCTGCCCGCCGGCGCACGCCTCTCGTCGATGGCGCAGAACCCGCGAGCCCGGTTTGCAGGACGGCGGCGCAAGAAAGACGCGCAGGCGACGGAGGCGGCGGCTCAGGTGGCAGGAAAGAGACGCACGAAACGCGGGTGGGAGTGCAGGCTGGCGAGATCGGGGTCGCGGCGCGGCCAATCGGAGATGTAGGTCGGCATGTGGCGCACCGCCGCCTCGAGATGGTCGAGAGCCACCTCCTCGCGTCCCGCCAGAGCCAAGGCGCAGGCAGCGTTGTAACGAATGCGACCGTCGTCGGGAGCGAGAGCGATGGCGCGGTCGATCTGCGCCAGCCCCGCCTCGATCTCGCCCAGGCGCACCAGGATCCCCGCCAAAATGGCGCGCGGATGCACGGAATCGGGGGCTCGACGCACGAGGTCGAGGAGCCGCTCGCGCAGCAGGCGCACGAGTCGTTCCGACTCGGCGGTCTTCCCCTGCATGTCGTAGCCGTTGCTCAGATAGACAGCACCCATGTAGAGATCGGGACGGCGGGCGACGAGCCGTTCCAGGACCGGCACGGCTCTTTCGGGCTGGCCGAGGGTGAGGTAGCACCATCCCACCCATTCCAGGGTCTCACCATCCTCGTTCGTCGCCAGCACCTTCTCCAGCACCTGCAGCATCTCCTGCACCTTGCCTTGCAGGCGCAGCACCATGGATTCGACCCGATGCGCATCGGGCAAGCCCGGTTCGAGCTCCAAGGCGCGCCGCGCGCAAGCCAGCGCCGGTTCCGCCATCTCCATCCCGGCCCACCAGCGCAGGCTGCGCAGCGCCAAGCACTCCCCGAGCGCGGCGTGGGCCAGTGCGAAGCCGGGATCCAGGTCGAGGGCCTGGCGCAGCAGCTCTGCGGCGCGCAGGTTCTCCTCCTTGGAGCGATCGGCCAGCTCCCGCGCTTTCAAGTAGAGCGTGTAGGCCTCGGTGTTCCGTGTCGGCGCCCGCCGTAGCATCTCGCGCTCCTCCGGCGCCAGCGCGAGCTGGAGTGCTTGGGTGATCTCCGCCGACACCTCCGCTTGCACTTCGAAGAGATCCTCGAGGGTGCGATCGAAGCGACCGCCCCAGAGCACGTGCCCGTCGCTGGCGCGGACGAGCTGGGCGCTGATGCGGGCTCGGTTCCCATGCCGACGGACGCTGCCCAAGAGGACGAAGTCGACGCCGAGCTCGCGGGCGAGGGTGCGCGGTGGCACATTGCGCTCGCTGTACGGGGCGACATCGGCGCGGGAGGGAACGTGCAAACCCTCGACGCGGCTCAGATCGACGATGAGATCCTCCGCCAGCCCCGCGGCGAGGTAGGCATCGTCGGGATCGGCGCTCAACACCTCGAAGCGCAGCACCGCCAAGCCCGGGGCGCGCCGTGCTTCCGGCTCCGCCAGCGCCTGCGGCTCCCGCGCCGCCGCGCTCGACGACAGCCCTTTGCCGCAGCAGGCCAGGTCCGCGAGCAGCTCCTCGGCGCGACTGTAACGATGGGCGGCTTCCTTGCGCAGGAGCTTGAGCACCAGGTGCTCCAGATCGGGATCGATCTCGGGCCGCAGCGTGCTGGGGCGCGCCGGCTCGTGCTGCAACACGCGCTGCAGCACGCCTTGCTGATCGGCGGCGTCGAAGGGCCACACACCAGTGAGCGCCCGGTAGAGGATGACCCCGAGGGCCCAGAGATCGGCGCGGTTGTCCGGCGGCGCCCCCCGCACCTGCTCCGGGCTCATGGTGCGCGGCGTGCCCACCGTAGCCCCCGGCGTGGTCAGGCCCGGCAGCGAGCGGACGGTGGCGACGCCGAAATCGAGGATCTTGGCCCCCCGCGCGGTGAGCATGATGTTGGAGGGTTTGAGATCGCGGTGCACGATGCCGAGGGCATGCACCTCGGCCAGCGCGTCGGCCACCTGCGTGGCCAGGGACACGGCGTCGGCCACGGGCATGACGCCGCGCTCTAGCCGTTGCGCCAGGGTTTCACCCTCCAGGCGCTGCATGACGATGTACGGCTGACCGGCGGCGAGTCCCGCTTCATACACCGTCACCACGGCAGGGTGATCGACGCTGGCGGCAGCCTGGGCTTCCCGCAGCATGCGCTGCACCGCTTCGGCCTCTTCCGCCAGATGCGCCGGCAGCAACTTCACCGCCACTTGCCGCGGCAGCTGTGTGTCCTCCGCCAGCCACACTTCGCCCATGGCCCCGCGTCCCAAGGGTTCGAGCAAGCGATAGTGCGAGATCACCCGGGGAGGGATGGAGGAGGTGGTCATGCCCAAGGCCCGGTCTGGCGGCGGCGGCGGTGGCGGATGAAGTCCACCAGGACGTACTCGTCCAGGTTCTGCAGCGAAGCGAGGTAGGCGCGCCCATGGTTGAGCTCGGTGAGACGCTCGACGAAGCGCTGCAGGTACGGATCGCGGGCGACCATGAAAGTGGTGATGGGGATGCGCTGCCGGCGCAGGATGACGGCCTCGTCCAAGGTGCGATGCACGATGCGTGGATCCAGGCCGAAGGAGTTCTTGTAGAGGCCCCCTTCCTCACGGATGCAGCTGGGCTTGCCGTCGGTGATCAGGAGGACCTGCTTGTTGGCGTGCTTGCGCCGGCCGAGGAGGCGGCGGGCGAGCTGCAGCGCCGCTTGCGTGTTGGTGTGGTACGGCCCCACCTGCACGTAGGGCAGCTCCGCGAGCGGGACGCTGCGTGCCTCGTCGCCGAAGAGAACGAGGTCCAGGGAATCCTTGGGGTATTGGGTCAAGATGAGCTCGGTGAGCGCGAGGGCCACCCGCTTCGCCGGGGTGATGCGGTCCTCGCCGTATAGGATCATGCTGTGGCTGATGTCGAGGAGCAGCACCGAGGCGCAGGAGGTGCGGAGCTCGGTCTCGTGCACCTCCAGATCGCCTTCCTGCAGCTGCAGCTCCTCGCCGGCACTACGGCGCATGGCGTTCTTGAGCGCCGCCTTGAAGTCGACGCGATCCAGGTCATCGCCGAAGGTGAATGGCTGCGTCTCCGGCAGCGCCTCGCTGCCGGCGCCCTCCCGCGGCACCGGATGCTGGCCGCTGCCGCGCCCACGCATGTGGCCCCAGATGTGCTCGAGGGCGCCGCGGCGGAGATCGCGCTCCCCCCGCGGCGTGAGCTCCAGGCGGCCGCCGGCGTCGCGCACCAGCTCCTGCTCTTCGAGGCGCTGGGCGAAGCGCTCGAGGTCGAGACTCGGATCGAGGTGGCCTTCCGCCTGCAGCTCGCGCAGGATCTGCAGCGCCGCTTCCACGTCACCGGCCTGCTGCACCACCAGGTACTGAAACAACCGCTGCAGGCCGACGTGCTGGTGCAGGTCCTGCCAGAGAGCCTCGTCCCAGGCGAAGTAATGCACTCGCACCGGTCACGCTCCCTTACTGCAGCGTCTGCACCCGACGGACTCAGGAGTTCCCAGGCTCGGTCGCGCCTTGGCGTTGGATGGAGGGCGGCGCCTGCGGGCTCAACCGCGCCTCATCCCATCGAACATACGCAGCAGCATGTCGCTGTAGAAGGTGCTGCGCTCGACGCTTTCCTTGGCCACGAAGGAGTTCTGGTACAGGCCCTCGAGGACGAACTCCATGACCCCCGGCAGGGCGCTCTCGTCCGCGAGCCGCAGGTAGCGCCCGGCCACGTCTTCGAGCCCGTCCACCTGACGCAGCGCCGCGGCGTACTCGGCCTCGCGCATGGAGTCGGAGAGCTCCAGGCGCTTGCCGCCGGAGAACCAGCCGACGATGCGGTCGTAGACGGTGCTCCGCTCCTTCGCCGCCGCCTCGTCCTCCGGAGCCTGGCGTCGCGCTGCCCCGCCCTCGTGACCGCCGCGCCCTGCCGAGCCGCGTTCCTCCGCGCCACCGCCAGCCGTGCGCCGCCGCGCCCCCTCGCGGGCCACCGGCGGGAAATGGCGGGCGAAGACCGTTTTCACCGCTTGGCCGATGAGGTGCCGCGCCACCGCGTCGGGACCCTGTTGCTCTCCTTCGTAGACCAGCTCGATCTTGCCGGAAAGCGCCGGCACCATGGCCTGCAGATCCAGGATGCGCGGCCGCACCGGCTCCTCTCCCGTCGCCAAGGCGCGGCGCTCCAAGTTGGAGAGCAGATTCTCGTAGGCGGCGATGGAAACCCGCGCCGACACCCCGCTCGACTGGTCGACGAACTCGCTGCGCCTCGCCTCGAAGGCCACCTGCTCGACGATCTCCCGGAAATAGTCCGGCACCTGGAAGGCGATGCCGCGCTCCGTCCAGGCTTCCTGATCGGTGATGCGGATGGCATCCGCCAAGTTCTGCGGGTAGTGGGTCAGGATCTGGGAGGCGATGCGATCCTTGAGGGGCGTGATGATGTTGCCCCGGTTGGTGTAGTCCTCGGGATTGGCGGCGAACACCATGAGGACGTCGATCCCCAAGCGCACGGGGAAGCCGCGAATCTGGAAGTCCTTCTCCTCCATGATGTTGAGCAGGCCCACCTGGATGCGCGGTTGCAGGTCCGGCAGCTCGTTGAGGGCGAAGATGCCGCGGTGCGTGCGCGGCACGATACCGAAGTGGATGACTTCCTCGTCGGCGAAGGTGAGCCGATCGCGGGCTGCCTTGATGGGATCGATGTCGCCGATCAGATCGGCGATGGTCACGTCCGGTGTCGCCAGCTTTTCGTGGTAGCGCTCGTCACGGTGCATCCAGGCGAGGGGCAGTTCGTCGCCGGCCTCGGCCGCCAGGCGCCGGCAGCGCTTGCAGAGGGGGGCATAGGGATCGTCGTTGATCTGGCAGCCCGCCACCGCCGGAACCCACTCGTCGAGCAGCTCGGTCAGCTGCCGCAGCAGTCGCGTCTTCGCCTGGCCGCGCAGCCCGAGGAGGAGGAAATCGTGCTTGGCGAAGAGGGCATTCTCGAGCTGCGGGATGACGGTGTGCTCGTACCCGATGATGCCGGTGAAGACGGGCTCGCCGGCGCTCTTCCGGCGCCTGAGGTTGCGCCGGAGCTCTTCCTTCACCGGCAACGGCCGGATCCCGGCAGAGCGGAGGGAACCCAGCGTCTGCAGTGTAGGTTGCGCTGCCATCGGAGCCTTCCGCTGCCGCCGGCGGCATCGGGACTCTCCCGACGTCGTGGCGCGCCTGCCGGCGACAGGCGCCCGCCGGCTCTCGAGAAAGGGTACGACGAGAAGCGGCAGCTGGCGAGGGCCGGCGCGCAGCCGCCCCGGCACTCAGAAGCCCACGCCGACGCCGAAGGTCACCACTGGGTCCCAGTCGTCGTAGGGGGAGTTCTCGTCCTGCAGCACGTCGACCAGCACCTCGACGTAGCCCCAGGTGTTGGGAGCGATCCTCTTCATGAAACCGCCGCCGAGGAGAACGAAGGGCACGGTCTCCCTGCTGGAGGTGGTGCGGCTGGTGAAGATCTCGTAGTTGATCGCCTGGAATTCGGCGTGGGCATAGAGCTGCGGGACGAGGCGATAGCGTCCGAAGACGCTGCCACCCCAGTTGTGCGCCGACTGGTCGAAGTCGTCGTAGTGCACGTACTCGTAGCCGATCTTGGCGCCGGCGGAGAGCTTCGGGGTGATCTTGTAGCCCACCATCGGGGCGATGCCGATGCTGCTGGGGTCGCCGAAGGAAAGGGTCAACTGGCCACCGAAGTAGATCCGGTCCTTCAGACTCTTCGAACCGGTGGCTGCCGGGGCTGCGGGCGGCGGCTGGGTGGGGGCCGTCGCCGCCGCGGCAGGCGCCGGCGTGGCTGCCGGCGGCGGAACGACCACGCTGTCCGGCGGCGCGGCGGCGCTGTCCGGCGCGGCGCCGGTCTGTCCCCAGGCGGCAGCCGCCGAGAAGACCCACAAGAAGCACGAAAAAGCGCAGAGCATCGACTTCATCACCAGCTCCTTGATTGGACACCTGACGCCACCACGTTCGCCGGCGCCTGGCACGACGAGGTGGAGATCCTACTCCGACTATTCCCGACGTCTCGCTGCCACCCGGCGCGCGACGACGGCCCGCTCCTGCAGCGCCGCCGCATTCGGGGCGCCGGCGGCGCGGGCCTGCGCCGCCGCCGCTTCCAAGGCGGCGGGATCCAGGCCATGGAGGGGCGTGGCGCGGTCGCAGAGCACGGTGACGAACCCGGGGCGCACCTGGACGAAGCCGCCCTCGAGGAAGAAGCGCTGCAGCTCGCCGCCGCGGCTCAAACGCAGCTCGCCGACACCGAGCGCGCCGAGGAAGCGCACGTGCCGCGGCAGGATCCCCATCTCGCCATCGTGCGCTGGGACGACGACGAGATCGGCCACGCCGTCGAACACCGGGCTCTCCGGCGTCACGACCCGCACGCGCAATGGTTCCGCCATGTGCTGCTCCATCTACAGGCGCCGCGGCCCGGCGCAGGCGCGGCGACCGCGGCCGGCGCGACTGGGGCTCGTTCGCTAGACCTTGGCACCCATCTGCTTCGCCTTTTCCACTGCGTCCTCGATGGTCCCGACGTACATGAAAGCCCCCTCGGGCAGATGGTCGTGATCGCCTGCCGCCACCTGCTTGAACGAACGGATGGCGTCTTCCCGCTTCACATAGATGCCCTTGAAGCCGGTGAAGGTCTCGGCGACATGGAAGGGCTGGGACAGGAAGCGCTCGATCTTGCGGGCCCGCGCCACCAGCAATTTGTCGTCCTCCGAGAGCTCGTCCATCCCGAGGATGGCGATGATGTCCTGCAGGTCCTTGTAGCGCTGCAGAATGCGCTGCACCTCCCGGGCCACTTGGTAATGTTCGTCCCCGACGTAGTGAGGATCCATGAGGCGCGAGGTCGATTCCAGGGGATCCACCGCCGGATAGATCCCCTTCTCGGCGATGGCCCGCGACAGGTTGGTGGTGGAGTCCAGGTGCGTGAACGCTGTCGCCGGGGCCGGATCGGTGTAGTCGTCGGCAGGGACATAAATGGCCTGGATGGAGGTCACCGAACCGTGTTGGGTGGAGGTGATGCGTTCCTGGAGTTCCCCCATTTCCGTCGACAGGGTCGGCTGGTAACCCACGGCGGAAGGCATGCGGCCGAGAAGCGCCGAGACCTCCGAGCCCGCTTGGGTGAAGCGGAAGATGTTGTCGATGAAGAGCAAGATGTCGGCGCCGCTCTCGTCGCGGAAGTACTCGGCCATCGTGAGAGCCGAGAGGCCGACGCGCAACCTGGCCCCGGGCGGTTCGTTCATCTGGCCGAAGACGAGCACGGTGCGATCGATGACGCCGGATTCCTGCATTTCCAGCCACAGGTCGTTGCCCTCGCGGGTGCGCTCGCCGACGCCAGCGAAGACGGAGAAGCCGCCGTGCACCTGGGCGATGTTGTGGATGAGCTCTTGGATGATGACGGTCTTGCCGACACCGGCGCCGCCGAAAAGCCCGGTCTTGCCGCCCTTCACGTACGGCGCCAGCAGGTCCACGACCTTGATCCCGGTCTCGAAGATCTCGGTCTTGGGCTCCAGCTCGCTGAACTCCGGGGGCTCGTGGTGGATCGGCCGGCGCTCCCGCACCTCCACCGGTCCCTTCTTGTCCACTGGCTCGCCCACCAGGTTGAAGACGCGACCCAAGGTGGTCTCCCCCACCGGCACGGTGATGGGGCCCCCCATGTCCACGATGGGCATGCCGCGGCGCAGGCCATCGGTGGAGCCCAGCGCCACGGCGCGCACTTTCCTCCCACCCAGGTGCTGCTGCACCTCGCACCAGAGCGTGCTGCGCTGGCCTTGGCGCTCCACCTCGGCCTGGAGCGCGTTGTAGATCGACGGCAGCTCCGCCTCGGGGAACTGTGCGTCCAGCGTCGACCCGATCACTTGCACGATCTTGCCTGTCGCCATCGTCTTGCCTCACCCGTCCTGGGGTTGCAGGCGGCGGACGCTACTGGAGCGCCTCGACCCCGCCCATGATCTCGGAGATCTCGTTGGTGATCTGTCCCTGCCGCGCCCGGTTGTACATCCGCGTCAGCGTCTTGATCATCGTTTCCGCGTTGTCCGTGGCATTCTTCATCGCCACCATGCGCGCCCGCTGCTCCCCCACCGCGGTCTCGAGGAACAACTGGTAGAGCGTGGTCTTGAAGACCGCCGGCAGCAGTCGCTGCAGCAGCTCGGCGGCCGCGGGGGAGAAGAGGACCTCGCCACCCGCGACACTCGCGGCCGGCGCCGCCGGCGGCGGCGTCATGGGCAGCAGCACGTCCAGCTGCGGGCGTTGGACGGCGGCGGAAACGTAACGCTGGTACACCACGGCGACACGATCGGTGCGCTGGCTGGTGTAGGCGGCGAGGAGTGTTTCCGCCAGTGTCTCGACGTCGGTGTAGCGCGGCTTGTCGCCGAAGGCGGTGTAGCCCGCGGCGATCGCGGCGCCGCGGAACTTGAAGAAGCCGATCCCCTTCTTGCCGGCGACGTGCAGATCCAGCGTCATCCCGGCCGCCGCTATCTCCGCGGCGTAATCCCGCGCCGTGCGGCAGAGATGGGTATTGAAGCCGCCGCACAGACCGCGATTCGAGGTCAACACCAGGAGGGTGGCGCGGCGCGCCGGCTCGCGCTTCTCCAGGAGCGGGTGCTCCACCCCGAGATCCGCCCGCGACAGTTCCCTCACCACTTCCTGCATGGTTTCGTAGTAGGGCCTGGAACCTTCGAAGCGGACGAAGGACTGGCGGAACTTGGCAGTGGAGACGAGCTCCATGGTGCGGGTGATCTTGCGCGTGTTCGTCACCACCCGCCGGCGCCGGAGGATCGCCTTCGCCTTCGCCATCGACTGCTCCGTTCCTCAGCGCCCGGCGCCTTGCAGCGCCGCCAGGAATTCCGTCCGCAGCTTCTCGATCGTTTGGTCCAGCTCCGCCACCGCTTCCTGGGGGATGGCCTTGGCCGCCTCCAGGCGCTTCCGCTGCTCCTGGTGCGTGGTGCGGAAGGCTTCCAGCAAGCGGCGCTCGAACTCCCGCACCTGGGCCACCGGAATGGCGTCCAGGTGCCCCTTGGTGCCGGCATAGATGCTGAGCACTTGATCCACCACGTGCATGGGTTGGTACTGGCGCTGCTTGAGGAGCTCCACCATGCGCGCCCCGCGGTCGAGCTTGGCCTGGGTGGCCGGATCGAGCTCGGTGCCCAGCTGGGCGAAGGCCTCGAGCTCGCGGAACGCCGCCAGATCGAGTCGGAGCGAACCGGCCACCTGCCGCATCCCCTTCACCTGCGCCTTGCCGCCGACGCGGGACACCGAGATGCCCACGTCCACGGCGGGGCGCACGCCGGCGAAGAAGAGGTCCGGCACCAGGTAGATCTGCCCGTCGGTGATGGAGATCACGTTGGTGGGGATGTACGCCGACACTTCCCCTTCTTGGGTCTCGATGATGGGGAGCGCCGTGAGCGAACCGGCGCCGAGGTCGTCGGAGAGCTTCACCGCCCGCTCCAGCAGGCGGCTGTGCAGGTAGAAGATGTCGCCGGGGTAGGCCTCGCGCCCGGGCGGCCGGCGCAGCAGCAGCGCCAGCTGGCGGTAGGCCTGCGCCTGCTTGGTGAGGTCGTCGTAGATCACCAGCGTGTCCCGGTGCTGGTTGTACATGAACTCTTCGGCCATGGCGCAGCCGGAGTAGGGGGCGATGTACTGCAACGGCGCCGGATCGGCGGCGGAGGCGCAGACGACGATGGTGTAGTCCATGGCGCCGTGGCGCGCGAGGGTGTCGACAACGCCGGCCACGGTGGACTCCTTCTGGCCGATGGCGACGTAGACACAGACCACATTCTCCTGCTTCTGATTGATGATCGTGTCGATGGCGATGGCGGTCTTGCCGGTCTTGCGGTCGCCGATCAGGAGCTCGCGCTGGCCGCGCCCGATGGGGGTCATGGCGTCGATGGCCTTGAGACCGGTCTGCAGCGGCGTGTTCACCGGCTGCCGGTCGGCGATGCCCGGGGCGATCATCTCCACCGCGCGGCGGCGGTCCGCCTTCACCGGGCCCTTGCCGTCGATCGGTTCCCCGAGCGGGTCGACCACGCGGCCCACCAGCGCCTGTCCCACCGGCACCTCGAGGATGCGCCCGGTGCTGCGGACCTTCTGCCCCTCGCGGATCTGCAGGTGGTCGCCGAAGATGGCGGCACCGATGGAGTCTTCCTCCAGGTTGAGCACCTGCCCCTGCACGCCGCCTTCGAATTCCAGCATCTCCGCCGCCATGGCGTTGGAGAGACCGTGGATGCGGGCAATGCCGTCCCCCACCTCGAGCACGGTGCCGACCTCGGACACGTCGAGCTGGCTGCGGTATTCCTCGATCTGCTTGCGAATGACGGAAGCGATCTCCTCCGACCTAATTTTCATAGCCGCTGCTCCTCATCATGGCGTGGCGGAGGCGTTGCAGCCGGCCGCGCAACGAGCCGTCGTAGATCGTGTCCCCGATGCTGAGCACGAGCCCTCCCAGCAGCTCGGGCTGCACCTTCGTCTCCAGGATGCATTGCCGCTGCAGCCGCGCTTGCAGGAGCGTGACGAGCTTCTCGGCGCTCTCCGCCTGGAGGGGTTTGGCCGTGGCCGCCTGCACGCGGGTGCGCCCGGCCTCCTGGTCTGCCAGGTCGCGGTAGGCGATGGCGATCGCCGCGAGCTCCCCGATCCTCCCCTTGTCGATCAAGAGAGAGAGGAAGTCCACTAGCAGCCGCTGCACGCGCCCGCCGAGGGCTTGCTCGAGGGCCTGCTTCTGCACCTCCGGCTCCAGCACCGGCGTCTCCAGGAAGTTCGCCACCTCGGGATGGCTGGCCACGAGGGCGGCGAGCTCGCCGAGCTCGGTGCCGACGGCCTCGATCTGCTCCCGCTGGCGGGCGAGGGAGAGCAAGGCCTCGGCGTAGACCTGCGCCACCGGTTGCACTCGCATGCTCGCTCCTCCCGCTTCAGGAACGCGGCGCCCCGCGCAATTCCTCCAGCACCTGCTCCACCAGCCGGCGGTGATCCTTGTCATCCAGGTGACGCTCGAGGATCTTCTCCGCCAGCAGCGTCGATAAGCGCGTCGCTTCCTCCCACAGCTCCTTCTTCGCTTGCTCGACGGCGAGATCCATCTCGCGCCGGGCCCGCTGCGCCGACTCCTCCGCTTCCACCCTGGCCTTGTCGAGGATCTCCTGGTGCAGCCGCTCGGCCGCCGTCTTGCCCGCCTCGATGATCTGCTGCGCTTCCTCCTTCGCCGCTTGCAGCTGGGCGCGGTAGCGCGCCAGCAGGCCCTCGCCTTCTTCCCGTGCCTTCTCGGCTTGGGCGATGGCCTCGCGGATGCGTTGCTCCCGCGCTTCCAGGGCGGCGATCAGGGGCTTCCAGGCGGTGAACCGCAGCACCACGAGGAGGATCACGAAGGTGATCACGGTCCAGATCATGAGACCCGGGTCCACGTTCATGATGCTCGGCGCCGCGGCGTGCTCGCCCCCGGCCTCGGCAAACGCTGCTGCGCCGCCTCGCGCCTCCGGCAGCGAATCCGCCGGCTGGCCATGCTGGGCCAGCGCCGGGACGGCAAGGCCAGCGAGAAGGAGCAGCGCCAAGCCCAGAGCGGCGCCGTGCGCCTGCTTGCGTCGGGTTCGGATGTCCACACCTCCGGGCTCGGGTCAGGCGCCGCCGCTCCGCGAGAGCGCGGCGGCACGCGGGCCGCGATCGCTCACTTGCTCTGGATCATGAAGCAGATGGCGCAAGCGAAGAGCGCCACCCCTTCGATCAGCGCCGCGGTCAGGATCATGTTGCCGCGGATCTCGCCCGACGCCTCCGGCTGGCGCGCGATGCTCTCCACCGAGCTCGCGGCGATCTTGCCGATCCCGATGCCGGCGCCGATCACCGCGACCCCTGCGCCGATGCCTGCCCCCAGCAATCCGAGACCATCCATCGCGATTCCTCCCTCTCAGGTGGCGGTCGCCTAGTGCCCCGGGTGGAGCGCCAGGCCCATGAACACTGCGGTCAAGAAAGTGAAGACGTAGGCCTGGAGCAGGGCCACGAACAGCTCCAGCATCGAGAGCGCCACTCCGCCGGCGAGGGAGATCCCGACCACGCCCCAGTTCTTGAACAAGAAGATGAAGCCCATGATGACGAGGAGCACGATGTGTCCGGCGTTCATGTTGGCCCAGAGTCGGATCGCCAGGGCGAAGGGCTTGGCGAGCATGCCGATGATCTCGACCACGAGCATGAGGGGCCAGAGCCAGAAGGGCACCGCAGGGACGATCCCCTTCAGATAGCGCCCGATGCCGTTCTGACGGATGCCGGCGGCGTGGGTGACCAGGGTGCTGACCACCGCGAGGGTGGCGGTGACCGAGATGTTCGCCGTGGCCGTGGCCCCACCGGGAATCAGTCCCAAGAGGTTGCACATCAAGATGAAAGAGAAGAGCGTGAGCAGGAACGGCAGGTAGCGCAAGCCTTCCTCGCCCATGTTGGGCAGAAGCACGGCGTTGCGGATGAAAAGCACCAGGGGTTCGAGGAAGTTGCGCGCTCCCCGGGGCACGTCGCCCTTCTGCCGCGCCGCCAGACTGAGACCGATGATGAGGAGCAGAGTCGCGACCCAGAGCATGAGGACGTGCTGGGTGATGCCGAGGGGCAGGTTGCTGCCTAGAATGGTGTCCCGCGTGTCGGCCAGATGCTCGATGATTGGAATCCGATCCGGATCATGCGGCACGCCTCAAGCCTCCCGGGACCGCTGTCGTTCTGCCGCCGCCAGCTCCCGCGCCTCGACGACGACGAGCACGAAGTAGAAGACGACGAGCCAGAGGACCAGCTGGTTCAGGTTCACGACGAAGGTGCGAGCGATCCACGCCAACAACCCGAAGAGCAGAGCCACCCGCACCAAGAAGCCCGCGGTCAC
>Ga0075428_100001886_pt1 | contig 22481 bp, 22 predicted proteins | sample RhiMetdeltSRZDD2_FD_75291 | JGI IMG/M metagenome (GOLD analysis project Ga0075428, IMG submission 75291) | Populus rhizosphere microbial communities from Tennessee, USA - Rhizosphere MetaG P. deltoides SRZDD2 | ecosystem: Host-associated > Plants > Roots > Rhizosphere > Soil | place: USA... | reverse complement strand
CACCGAGCTCCTCGGACCTCTGGCATGACCACGAAGCCCGCCCTCGCGATCGACGGAGGCCGCCCGGTCCGGCCCGCGACGCTGCCGTACGGGCGGCATCGGGTGGAGCAGGCCGATGTCGACGCGGTGGTGAGAGCGCTCCGCTCCGACTGGCTCACGACCGGCCCGGCCATCGACGAGTTCGAGGCGGCGTTCGCCAAGACCGTCGGCACCCCGCACGCCGTGGCCCTGAGCAGCGGAACGGCCGCACTCCACGCCGCCGCGTTCGCCGCCGGCATCGGCGCGGGCGACCACGCGGTCACCACGCCCTTGACCTTCGCGGCGAGCGCCAACTGCGTGCTCTATCTCGGCGGGACGGTCGCCTTCGCCGACGTGCGCCCGGACACCCTCAATCTCGATCCCGCCCGCGTCGAGGCGTGCCTCACTCCGCGGACGAAGGCCGTGATCACGGTCGACTACACCGGCGAGCCGTCGGATCTGGACGAGCTGGAGGCGCTCTGCTCGCGCCGAGGCCTTACCCTCATCGAGGACGCGTCGCACGCTCTGGGCGCTACGTACCGGGGCCGGCCGGTCGGATCCGTCGCGCGACTGACGACGTTCAGCCTGCACCCGGTCAAGCACATCACGACCGGCGAGGGCGGCATCGTCACCACCGACGACGCCAAGCTGGCCGCGCGCGTCCGGATGTTTCGCAACCACGGCATCGCGCGTGAGCACCACCACCGCGAGGACTGGCGCTACGAGATGACCGAGCTCGGCTTCAACTACCGGCTGAGCGACTTCCAGGCGGCGCTCGGGCTCTCGCAGCTCGAGCGGCTCGGCGACCTGATCGCCCGGCGCCGGCAGATCGCCGCGCGATACACGCGCGCCTTCGCCGCGCTGCCCGAGATCGAGGTGCCGGTCACGCTCCCCGACCGCGAGGCGGCGTGGCACCTGTACGTCGTCCGCCTGCGGCTCGAAGGCCTTCGCGTCGGCCGGGCGGAGGTCTTCCGGGCGCTGCGCGCCGAGAACATCGGCGTCAACGTCCACTACATCCCGGTGCCGTGGCACCCCTATTACGAGCGGCTCGGCTTCCGCCGCGGCGGCTGGCCCGTGGCGGAGAACGCGTACGAGCGGATGCTTAGCCTTCCGATCTTCCCGGCGATGACGGACGCCGACGTCGACGACGTCGTCTCCGCCGTGGACAAGGTGCTCGGCCACTACCGGCGATGACGGCCACGCCGCGTGTCGTCTTCCGTATCGACGCGGGGCCCGAGATCGGCCTGGGCCACGCGCGCCGATGCCTGACCCTCGCGGGAGCCCTGCGGGAGCTGGGCGTGGAAAGCCTCTTCGTCGTCGCGGGCGACGCCCGGGCGCGCGAGTGGCTGCAGGCGTCGGACTTCGAGGCTGTGGCGGTCGAGCCGGCGCGCGATCTCGCCGGAACGCTCGCGCACTGTCGCGCCCGCCGGGTGCCGGTGATCGTGGTCGACACGCCGTCGCGCGCTCCGGGGTATCTGACCGGGCTCGCGGATGCGGGGCTGCGCGTCGTGGTCATCGACGACCTCGCCGACCACGCGCTGCCGGTCGACCTCGTCGTCAATCCCAGCGCCGGGGCGGCCACGCTCCCGTACCGCGGCGGGGCGCGCACTCGATTCCTGCTCGGCGCGAGCTACGCGCTCCTGCGCCCGGCGTTCGGCCAGGCGGGCGCGCGCAGCGTTTCCGACCGGACCCGGCGCGTCCTCGTGACGGTCGGCGGCGGCGATCCCGACGACCTCACGTCGCGACTGGTCGGCTGGACCGCGCGGGCCCTCGGCGCCGTCGAGCAGGACGTGATCATCGGCCCGTTCACCGCGCGGAGCGCGGCGCTGCGCGTCGCCGTCGATGCGGCCGAGGGCCGCGTGGCGCTTCACGATGATCCCAAGGACATCGCGTCGCTGATGCTGTCGGCCGACATCGCGCTCTGCGGCGGCGGCCAGACGACCTACGAGCTTGCCGCGACCGGCACACCCGCCCTCGCGATCCGGCTTGCCGACAACCAGACGCTCAACCTGACCTCGCTCGCGGATGCGGGGACGCTCGCCTGGGTCGGCGATGCGGGTGACGCCGACCTCGGCGCGAGAGTCGGCTCGGCGCTGGCGGCCCTCGCCGGCGACCAGAACCGGCGGGCCCGGATGAGCCGCCAGGGACAGGCGCTGATCGACGGGCGCGGCGCCGGGCGCGTCGCGTGCGAGATCGTCGCGCTCGGCGCGGCCGCATGACGAAGGTGAAGATCGGCGAGCGCTGGGTCGGCGACGGCGAGCCCGCCTATATCGTCGCGGAGGCCGGCAGCAACCACAACGGCAGCTTCGAGCAGGCGCTCAAGCTCATCGACGCGGCGGCCGACGCGCGGGCCGACGCGGTGAAGTTTCAGCACTTCAAGGCCGCGAAGCTCTACCCGCGGTCGGCCGGGGCGAGCGACTACCTGAATACGCCGCGCTCCATCTACGACATCATCCACGACATGGAAACGCCGGACGACTGGGTGCCAGAGCTCGCCGGCTACTGCCGCCGGCGCGGGCTCGCGTTCCTGTCCTCGCCGTTCGACGAGCAGTCGGCCGATCTCCTCGATCCGTGGGTGCCGGCGTTCAAGGTCGCCTCGTACGAGATGACGCACGCGCCCCTCCTGAAGCATCTCGCGCGCAAGGGCAAGCCGATGATCATGTCCACCGGCGCGGCCGTCCTCGATGAAGTGCTGCGCTCGGTCGACGTCATCCGCGCCGAGGGGAACGATCAGATCGTCGTGCTCCAGTGCACGGCGAAGTATCCGACGCCCCTCGACGCCGTCAATGCGCGCGCGCTGGTTTCCCTGCGCGAGGCGACTGGGCTCCCGACCGGGCTTTCGGACCACTCGCGCGATCCGGTCATCGCCCCGGTCGTGGCGGTCACGCTGGGCGCGTGTCTGATCGAGAAGCACTTCACGCTCTCGAACCGGTTGCCCGGTCCGGACCACGCGTTCGCCGTCGAGCCCCACGAGCTCCGGGCACTCGTTCAGCGCGTGCGTGAGGCCGAGCAGGCGCTGGGCCACGGCCGCAAGGAGACGCTCCCGGAGGAGGAAGAGCTCCGCGCCTTCGCCCGGCGGAGCATCTTCGCCGTGCGCGACATCCGGCCCGGCGAGCCGCTCACCTGTGACAACGTCGCGGTGCTCCGCTGCGGCAAGCTCGGCTTCGGGCTCCCGCCGGAGGCGCTCGAGCGGGTCATCGGCCGCACGGCCGTGCGCCCGATCGGCGTCGAATCGCTGATCCGGCTGGAGGATTTGAAGTGATCGAGGGCGAGCGCGTGCTGTTGAGACGAATGAGCCGAGCAGATGCGGCCGACGTCGTCCGCATGCGTGCCGATCCGGAGGTGCAGGCGCAGCTCTTCAGCGCAAGGCCGCCGACCATGGAAGAGCACCTCCGGTGGCTGGCCGAGATGGAGGCGCGTGACGACCGCCACGAGTTCATGATCGTGGAGCGCACGAGTGGTCGGAGCGTCGGGACGATCGGGCTCAGCCACATCGATCGGGTGAACCGGCGCGCGGAGTACGGCGTACTGCTCGGCGAGCCGGATGCGCGCGGCAAGGGGCTGGCCGCCGAGGCGAGCCGTCTCCTACTGGCGTACGCATTCGGGACACTCGGGCTTCGGCGCGTCTACCTGCACGTCTTCGCAGGAAACGGGGACGCGCTCCGGCTCTACCGGCGCGTGGGCTTTCAAACCGAAGGAATCCTGCGCCAGCATATCCGAAAGGGCTGCGAGTTCCTCGACGTGACGGTGATGGCGGCCCTGGCCGACGAACGATCGACAAGCGAGCGAATCGAGCCACAGGGATGAGAGCGATCAGGTACTGCGTGCGGTGCGTGATGCCGGAGACCAAGCCCGATCTGTTCATCGACGGTGACGGCGTCTGCAGCGCCTGCCGCAACTACGAGCGCCGCGGGGCCGTCGATTGGGACCAGCGCCGCCACGATCTCCAGGCCATCCTCGAGCGCTACCGCTCGAAGAACGGCGAGAGCTACGACTGCGTCGTCCCGGTGAGCGGCGGCAAGGACAGCCACTTCCAGACTATTCGCCTGCTCGAGCTCGGCATGAACCCCCTGTGCGTGACCGCCACCACGGACCACCTGTCTTCCATCGGGCGGCGCAACATCGAGAACTTGAAGAAGCAGGGTGTCGACTACATCGAGGTGACGACCAATCCGGTCGTCCGCCGGAAAATGAACCGGCTGGCGCTCACACAGGTCGGCGATATCTCCTGGCCCGAGCACGTCACCATCTTCACGATTCCCGTCCGCGTCGCGGTCCAGTTTGCGATCCCGCTCATCGTCTGGGGCGAGAATCCGCAGAACGAGTACGGCGGTCCCGCCGGCGCCGCCGAGGACAACGTGCTGACCCGGCGCTGGCTCGAGGAGTTCGGCGGACTCCTGGGGCTCCGTGTCTCCGACCTGGTAGGGCGGGAGGGCCTCGAGCCCAAGCACCTGATCCAGTACACCTATCCGAGCGACGAGGCGCTCCGTCGGGTGGGCGTGACCGGCCTCTTTCTTGGCTACTACGTGCCGTGGGACGGCTATTCGAATGCGCTGTATGCTCAGGCACACGGCTTTGAGACGTACTCGCAGCCGGTCGAAGGCGCGCTCGTCAACTACGAGAACCTCGACAACGCTCAGACCGGCATCCACGACTACTTCAAGTTCCTCAAGTACGGCTTTGGGCGCGCGACCGACCTGGCGTGCCTGCACGTCCGGCGGGGCCGTCTCGCGCGGGCCGACGCTGTCAAGCTCGTGCGGATGCACGACGGTAAGTTCCCGTGGGTGTACCTCGGCACGCCGATCGAGGAGATCGTGAAGTCGATCGACATGACGCTGGACGAGTTCATCCGCATCTGCGACCGGTTCACGAACAAGAAGCTCTTCGAGTGCGACGCGCGCGGCAACCTCGTCAAAGACCGAGGCGGCAACCTGACCAAGATCAACTACGACAATCCATGAAGCGCGTGGCGATCGTCGACTACGGGATGGGGAACCTCGATTCGGTGGCGCGGGCCATCGAGGAATGCGGGGGCAGTCCGGTCGTGACGGACCGGGCCGCGGAAATCGAGAACGCGACCCACATCGTGCTGCCCGGCGTCGGCGCCTTCGGGGACGGCATCCGCAACCTGCGCGCGCGGGGCCTCGACGAGATCCTGCGCGAGCACGCGGTGGTCGGAGGCATCCCGTTCCTCGGCATCTGCCTCGGCATGCAACTGCTCGGCTCGCGCGGCTTCGAGGGCGGCGTCACCGAAGGCCTTGGGTGGATCGAGGGCGAGGTGCGCCGGCTCGAGCCGGCCGGCGAGGATCACCGCATCCCGCACATCGGCTGGAACGAGGTCGCTTTCACGCGCGCCTCGCCACTCTTCGCCGGTGTCGACACGGGGCACGACTTCTACTTCGTCCACAGCTATCACCTGGTCTGTCACGACAAGGAGGACGTGTTGGCCGTGACGTCCTACTGCGGCGGATTCGTCTCGGCGATCGCGCGGGGACGGATCTTCGGCGTGCAGTTCCATCCTGAGAAGAGCCAGCGGCTGGGCTTTCAGGTTCTCCGGAACTTCCTCGCGGTGTAGGCAACGCGATGCCGAAGATCCGCGTGATGCCGACCCTCCTCTTCAAGGACCTCGGGCTCGTCAAGGGCGTGGCGTTCGATTCGTGGCGACGGGTGGGCAGCGCGATGCAGGCGGTGAAGGTCTACAACATGCGAGAGGTGGACGAGCTCGTCTACCTCGACATCACCGCGACCAGCGACGGACGGCCGCCCGACTTCGAGACCGTCGACGATCTCGCCGACGAGTGCTTCATGCCGCTGACGGTCGGCGGCGGCGTCCGGACGCTCGAGCACGTGCGGCGGCTGCTCAAGGTGGGGGCGGACAAGGTCGCCGTCAATACCGCCGCAGTGGAGCAGCCGGCTCTGATTCGCGAGATCGCCGATCGCTTCGGGTCGCAGTGCGTGGTGGTGTCGATCGACGCGCGGCGCCGGGCCGACGGCAGGTACGAGTCGTACACGCACGCGGGACGGCAGCCCGTCGGCAAGGATCCGGCCGTGCTCGCGAATGACGCGGAGGCGATGGGGGCGGGCGAGATTCTCCTGACGTCGATCGACCGAGACGGCACGCTGCAGGGCTACGACGTCGAGCTCACGCGCCTGGTGTGTGACGCCGTCTCCATCCCGGTCATCGCCTCGGGCGGCGCCGGGACCTACGCCCACATGGCCGACGTTCTCCGCGACGGTCGGGCGTCGGCGGTGGCGGCGGCGAGCATGTACCACTTCACGGAACAGACGCCCCTCGCGGCCAAGCAGTACCTGCGCGAGGCTGGATTTTCGGTGCGGCTGTGAGCGCGGGGAATCGCGCCGGAACGCCGCAGGATGCGGCGCGGCTCGAGGCCTTGTGGTCCGGTGAGTTCGGCGACGCCTACACCGAGCGCAACGCGGCGGCCGGCGACGAGCGGCGCCGTTTCTGGCGCGCGACGCTCGACGAGTTCCCGGCCTCACGCGTCCTGGAAGTGGGCTGCAACCTCGGTGCGAACCTCCGCTGGATCGCCGGGGAGGGCGCGCTCGACGCGGCCTGCGGCGTCGACGTGAACCTGCATGCGCTCGGCCGGCTTCGCCGCGCGGTGCCCGCGGCCAGACCGGTGGCTGCCGCTGCGCTCGACCTGCCGTTCGGCGACCGCGCGTTCGATCTGGTGTTCACGGTCGGGGTGCTCATCCACCAGCCGCCCGCGGCGCTGCCGGGGGTGATGGCAGAGATCGTGCGCTGTTCGCGGCGCTTCGTCATATGCGGCGAGTACTACGCGCCGGAGCCCACCGAGGTCGCGTACCGGGGCCAGACGGGCGCCCTGTTCAAGCGGGATTTCGGCGGCCTGTACCGGCAGCTCTTTCCCGGCCTCGCGCTGCGCAAGCAACAGTTTCTCTCGACGGCGGACGGCTGGGACGACGTCACGTTCTGGATGTTCGAGAAGGTCGGTGGATGAGGCGCGTCATCGTCGTCCAGGCCCGCACGACGTCGAGTCGGTTGCCGCGCAAGGTCCTGGCCGACGTCGCGGGCCGGCCGATGCTCGCCCAGCAACTGCGCCGGCTCGCCGCCTGCCGCCTGGCTGACGAGATCGTCGTCGCGACCACCGTCAACGTCACCGACGACCCGGTCGCGGCAGTGGCGCGCGAGGAGGGTGCCCGCTGGTTCCGCGGCAGCGAGACCGATGTCCTCGAGCGCTATGTCGGCGCCGCCCGCGAGGCGCGCGCCGACGTGGTCGTACGGATCACCGCCGACTGTCCGCTGATCGATCCGGAAGTGAGCGACCGGGTCATCGCCACCCTCTCTGGTGAGCCTGGGCGCTGGGACTACGTCTCGAACGTCGTCCCGACGCGGACCTTTCCCCGGGGCCTCGACACGGAAGCGCTGTTCGCCGACACGCTCGAGCGCGTCCATCGGATGGCGCACTCCCAAGCGGCGCGCGAGCACGTGACGCCCTTCATCTATCAGGAGCGTCCGGACCTCTTCTCGATCGGGTCGGTGACCGACCGGGAGGACAACTCTGATCTCCGCTGGACCGTGGACACCTCGATCGACCTCGAGCTCGTGCGCCGGCTCTATGCCGCGCTCGGAATCGGCGAGCGCACCGTCAGCTATCGCGAGGTGCTCGCCTACGCGCGGGCGCATCCCGAGCTCTCGGCGCTGAACGCGCTGATCCCTTCGCGGGGGGCCTGAAGCGATGGCGAATCGTTCCGGCCTCAGGTGTGTGGCTACCGTGGAGGCGCGGATGACGTCATCGCGCCTTCCCGGCAAGGTGCTGCTGCCGGCCGGGGGCAGGCCGCTACTCGAGATCCTGGTGCAGCGGCTCCGTCGCGCGCCGGGTCTGGACGGCGTGGTGATCGCGACGACCGTGAACACCAGCGACGACCCCGTCAGCGCGCTCGGCGAGAAGCTCGGCGTCAGCGTCTTCCGCGGGAGCGAGCACGATGTGCTCGGCCGCGTCTGCGGCGCCTTGCGGGCGAGTGGCGCGGACGTCTGCGTCGAGATCACCGGCGACTGTCCCCTGATCGATCCGGAGATCGTGGGCGAGGCGCTGGCAGAGTTCCTCCGGACGCGCGCAGATCATCCCTACGTCAGCAACTCCGATCCGCATCGCGCCGTCCCGGCCGGACTGGACGTGCAGGTCTTCTTCGCCTCGGCGCTGTTCCAGCTCGACGCGACCACGGGCGACCCCGAGGATCGCGAGCACGTCTCGTACGGGTTCTACCGGCCGGAGAGCCACGATCGCTGGCGGCCTCGATTCATCCGCCACGCGGTGTGCGCGGGCGCCGAGGAGCTTCTGGTCACGCTCGACTTTCCCGAGGACTACGACCTGATCCGGCGGCTCCATGAGGAGCTCGCGCCGGCCGACCCGCACTATTCGGCCGCCGATATCGTGCGCTGGATCCGCGCGCACCCGGAGCTTGAGACGCGTTGTCGCGAGGCGAGGACGGCATGGGCGCGCTGAGCGACCGCCTCGTTGTCGGAATCCTGGGCGCCGGCCGGATGGCGCAGGGGTACGACGATCCTCACTCGCCGCACGTGCTCAGCCTGGCCCACGCAGTCCATGTCTCGCCCGGCTTCCGCCTGGGAGGCTTCTTCGACCGGCGGCCTGAACAGGCCGAGCTCGCGGAGCGGCGGTGGAGTTGCCCACCGAGCCCGCGGGCGCGCGCCGAGTGGCTCGGCCGGCCCTGGGACGTCGTGCTCATCGCGACGCCGGACGCAGAGCATGGCGCCGACCTACACGATGTGCTCGCCCGCAAGCCGAGAGGGATCGTGGTCGAGAAGCCGGTCGCCACCGACGGAGCCGAGGGCCTGCGACTCCTCGAGGAGGCCGAGCGACTCGGCGTCCCTGTCCTCGTCGACTTTCCGCGGCGCTGGCATTCCGGGGTCGCCGCCGTCGCGCGGGACATCGCGGCTGGGCGCCTGGGGACGCCTATCGCCGCGACGCTCACGTACTCGGGCGGCGCCGCCCATTCGGCGATCCACATGCTCGACCTCTTTCACACCTGGTGGGGCGCGGGATGGACGCCGACGCCCGGCGGTCGAGCGGGCGACGTCGCGCTGGTGACACTTCGGCGTGGTCGCGACGCCCTGACTGCCTCGTTCGTCGACGTCGCCGCCGACCGTTACTACGTCTGGGAGATGCACGTGTGGTGCGAGCGCGGGAAGGTCGAGCTCTCGCACAGCCCCGAGATTCTTGAGCTGAGCGGTCTCGACGGTCATCCGCTCTATACGTCGTTCCAGGTCCTCACGCAGCGCGAGCGCTTCCAGATGGAGCACGAACCTGTCCTTCCTCGGCTGATGGAGACGCTTGCCGGCGCCATCGCCGATCCCGACGCGGCACGCGCGCTGCTGCGCCGCGAGATCGAGAGCCAGACGTTCAGCGCGGAAGTGTTGCAGTGCCTCGAAACTCCCGGAAGCTTCGAGGGGAGAGCGTGATGAGCGCGACACTGGCTATCCTCGGCGGCACACCCGTTCGCACGCGGCCGTTCCCGGCGCACAACCCGATCGGCGAGGAAGAGAAGAAGGCGGTGATGGAAGTCCTGGACAGCGGCATCCTGTCCCGCTTCCTCGGCGCCTGGCACCGCGACTTCTTCGGGGGCGATCGGGTAAAGGCCTTCGAGCACGCGTGGGCCGAGATGGTCGGCGCCCGCCACGCGGTCTCGTTCAACTCCAACACCTCCGGCCTCTTTGCCGCGATCGGCGCGGCGGGTGTGGGGCCCGGCGACGAGGTGCTGGTGCCGCCCTACACCATGTCCGCCTCGGCGACGGTGGCGATCGGCTATCACGCGGTACCGGTCTTCGCGGACATCGAGCCCGACATCTTCTGCGTCGATCCGCGCAGCCTCCGCGAGCGCATCACGCCGCGCACGAAGGCGATCGTCGTCGTCGACCTCTTTGGCCACCCGGCGGATCTGGATCCGATCATGGCGCTCGCGCGCGAGCACGGGCTCGTCGTCATCGAGGACGCCGCGCAGGCGCCCGGCGCCGTCTACCACGGGCGGCGGGTCGGAACCCTCAGCGACATGACGGTGTTCAGCCTGAACTACCACAAGCACATCCACACCGGCGAGGGCGGGATCGTCACCACCGCCAGCGATCGCTACGCGGAGCGTCTGCAGCTGATCAGAAATCACGGTGAAGCGGTGGTGGCCGACCGGGGCATCACCGACCTGGTCAACACCTTCGGGTTCAACCTGCGCCTCACGGAGATCCCAGCGGCGATCGGCATCGCCCAGCTGTCGAAGCTGCAACCGCTCCTCGACCGGCGGGTCGAGAACGCTGAGTACCTGTCCCAGCACGTCGGCGCGCTGCCGGGGATTACGGCGCCGCGGGTCCGTCCCGGCTGCACGCACGTGTACTACGTGCAGCCCTTCCTGCTTGACGCGGCGGTGGTCGGCGTCAGCCGCGAGCGATTCGTCGAGGCGGTGTGCGCCGAGCTGCCGACGGCCGAGGACCGCGACTGGCCGATGATGTCGAGCGGCTACGTCACGCCGCTGTATCTGCAGCCCATGTACCAGCAGCAGATCGCGGTGGGCGCCACTGGATGCCCGTTCCGGTGCCCCCACTACAAGGGGACAGTCGATTACCAGAAGGGGCGCTGTCCGGTCACCGAGGAGATCGAGGAGCGGCGGATGATCGCGACCGAGTTCATGCGTCCGCCGTCCACGCTAGACGACATGCGCGACGTGGTCCGCGCCTTCGAGAAGGTGTACGAGCATCGGCGCGAGCTCGCCTCGAACGCCGCCGGAGCGCGTCGCGGATGAGCGTACGCGTGCTGGCGGCCGGAAACGATCACGGCGGGCTGAACCTCCTGGCGCCGCTGCTACGGGCCTGGCAGGGCGACCCGCGGTTTGCCGCCGCTTTTGTCGGGACCCCGGCCGTTCGCCGCGAGATGACCGCGCGCATCCCGGGCCTCTCGTTTCCTGCCTGGACCACCGGCCTGACCGAGCACCTGTGCGCGGACGCGGGCGAGCTCGACGTCTACCTGAAGCGGTCACTGGCCCGGCGCGAGTGGGACGTCGTGCTCTGCACCACCAGCCTCGTGAGCCTCCTGGAGAAGCGGCTGATTCGCGCCGCCCACCGGGTCGGCCTTCGGGCCATCGCCTTCTGCGACATGTGGTGGGCCTACGAGGAGCGATTCCGGGACGGCCGTCAGTGGGCCGTCCCGAGTACGGTGTGGGTGCTCGACGAGCGCATGCGCGAGGAGGTCGCCAGAGTCCGGTGGCCGCGCCGGCCCGCGATCGAGGTCGTCGGCAGCCCGCTCTTGCAGGAGCTCACGGAGCTGCGCAGCGGAGCGGGCTCGATCGACGGCGCGATCCGGTTCATCTCCGAGCCCGCCTCGTCGAAGTTCCCGCTCAGCGGGGTCGACGAGTTCGCGCTGGCCGAGGCCCTCGTGACGACGGCCCGGGCCGCGGGCATGAAGACGCGAATCGTCGTCCGCACGCATCCGGCCGATCCGATCGAACAGTGGCGACGCTGGGTGTGGAAGTGGCGTGACCAGGGCGTCGAGCTCGACGCGATGCCGCTCACGCCGTGCATCGCCGACACCTCGCGCGCCGTGGGCATCTCGTCGATGCTGCTCGCCGAGATGGCCGCCTGCGGTGTGCCCAGCGCGTCTCTACAGTGGCCGGGCGCAGACCGCTCGTACTACTGTCTACCGTTCGAGGACTACGGGATCGAGCGACTCCACTCGGTCGAGGCGCTGGAGCGCTGGCTCGCGGCGGGCCCGGTCGATAGCCCTCCCGGCATCCGCGCGAGCCGGCACGACTCGTCGATCGAGCGCATCACCGCGCGGCTCCTCGATGAGACCGAGCGACCGCGGACGGCGACGGAACGGCCGAGGGCGAAGTTGCCCGCGCGGCGGGCCCTCGCGGGGCGGCGACGGGGATGAAGGCCCGGACGACGTCCGCTCCCGTGCCGATGGCGCCGACGCTGACAGGGAAATCCGTCCGGCTGGTCCCGTTCTCGCCGCGACACATCACCGGCCGCTACGTCGGGTGGCTCAACGATCCGGAGGTCGTGCGATTCAGCGAGCTACGTCACCGCCGTCACACCAGGCAGTCCTGCCTCCGCTATCTCAGGTCGATACGCGAGGGCGGTCATTGCTTCTGGGCGATCGTGGCGAGCGGGCCGCCCCTCCACCACGTCGGGAACATCGCGGCGTACGTCGACCGACCAAACCGGCTGGCCGAGGTGTCGATCCTGATCGGTGAGCGCAGCGTTTGGGGTCATGGGCTCGGATCGGCCGCCTGGTCCCTGGTGGTCGACTGGCTGCTGGGCGCCGGCGGCATGCGCAAGGTCGTCGCGGGAACCATGACGGCGAACAAGGCCATGCTGCGGGTCATGGAGCGCTCGGGGATGACCCTCGAGACCCGGCACTCGCGCCACTTTCTCCTGGACGGCGAAGAAATGGACGTCGTCTTCGGGGCGCGGTACAGGGAGGCCGACGCATGACCGATGACGGGAGCCTGGGCTTCGTCAGGGTCGATTAGTGAGACAGAACGCTTCGAGGCGGAGTTTTGGGCGACTCATAGGCAAGGGTAGAGGCCTGGTCCGGCGAAGCGTGTCCACCGTCAGGCTTCTGTCTCCTACGAGGCTTTATCGCACCCGCGCGGCTGCCCGGTGGCGCCGGGACGGCGAAACGGTCCTCGCCGACTTCATGACCGGCGCCGAGCCCCGGTTCAAGGGCGCCGTGCTGGTCGACGCGATGTGGGACAACCCGAACTACTGGATCCGCTATGCGCTCTTTCGGGCGGCGGTCGGGTCCGCGGGCGGCCGTGAGGTCGGCATGGTCGGAATGTATCGAGCGGCCGAAGGCCGGCGCACACTGGAGCGGTTCGGAATCTCGCGGACGGCGCAGGTTCTCGATCTTCGGGGCGACATGGCAGCGCACCAGCGCGAGGCGCGGCGACTGCTGGCCGAGACGCGGACGCCGGCGGACGTGCTGAGCTGGCGTCTGCCGCACGCCGTGCCGGCCGACTTCGTCTACGACGGGATCTTGAAGCGGCAGCGCTCGGCGTGCGTCGACCTGGCCGACCGGCGGCTGGTCGGCTACGTGACGGAGGCGCTGGCGAGCATCGCCGCCGCCGCCGCTCTGCTCGATTCCGACCGGTTCGAGCTGATCTTGCTGAGCCATGCCGTCAACTTCCAGTTCGCCGCGCTGGGCTGGCTCGCGACCCGGCGCGGCATTCCGGTCGTCCTGCTGTACGGCAACTACGGCGTACCCCGTTTCGTCAGGCTGGAGGAGCCCGGCGACCTCTACGACACGATCAACCGCCCCACGGCTGCTGAGCTGGTCTCGATCTCCGAGGCCAGGCAGGACAAGCTGGCGGCCGTCGGAAGCTCGTATCTCGAAAGGCGCCTCGTCGGGGCGACGGACGATATCGGCGCGCGCTACGCCTACCAGAGGGCGAGCGCGCAACTCTCCCGCGCCGCGCTCATCGAGAAGCTCGGCTGGGATCCCGACCTCCCGATCGTCGGCGTCTACGCCTCCAACTGGTTCGACTTCCCGCACCCGTGCGGCATGACCCACTTCCGTGACTTCCTGGACTGGACCGAGGCGACGCTGGGAGTGGCGCAACGCCGGCGCGGGGTGAACTGGCTCTTCAAGGCTCATCCATGCGACCAGTGGTACGGCGGGGTGACGCTGGCCGATCTGATGCCGAGGCTCGAAGCCGGCAGCCACGTCCAGCTCGCTCCCACAGACTGGAACGGTTCGGCCGTGCTCGAAGCGGTGGATGCCGTCATCACGTACCACGGGACGATCGGCATCGAGGCTGCTGCGACCGGCAAGCCCGTCATGGTCGCCGACCGGGGCTGGTACCACGACGCGGGATTCGTGACGTGGCCCAGGTCGCGGGAGGAGTACCTCAGCTTGCTGGCCGGCGACTGGTGGAAGGCCATCGATCTCCACGCGACCCGGCGGCGCGCCCAGATGTTCGCCGGCTGGTACTTCGGCCGCCCGGCCTGGCAGCGCGGTTTCGTCCTGCAAGACGACAGCGTTCAAACGCCGATCTACGCCCAGATGCCGCGACTCTTCGCAGAGAATCCGGAGGCGCTTCGTCGGGAGCTCGACACCATCCGGGCCTGGTTCGACTCGGATCGGCGGCACTATCACACGTTCAAGATGAGCCTGGCGGACGAATTCTCGTGGTGACAGCTTCGACGAGCGACAACACGGTCGTCCCACAACCCACCGGCCGGCAGACCCTCGTCTGTGCCATTCGCTCCGGTCTCGCCCTGCTGTCGCCGGGCGAAGCGAGGCAAGCCGTCGTACTCAGCCTCGCCATCGCTGTGGCGAGCGCCGTCGAGATCGCGGCGATCACCGCGGTGTTGCCTTTCGTGAACGTCGTGATCCAGCCGACGGCGATCCACGCCCCCGGGATTCTGGCCGAGCTCCATCGACGAGCTGGCTCCCCGCCAGAAGGCCAGTTCATTGGCTTACTGGGTTTCATTGTCATTGTCCTGACGGTGCTGTCGGCGGCCGGCAGCTGGATCATTCTCTACGCGCAGAACCGCTTTGCCGCTTCGTGTCAGACCCGCCTGGCCAAAGAGCTGCTAGACCGCTGCATCCATGCGCCGTACTCGTGGTTCATCGGCCGTAACTCCCTGGTGCTCTCCCGGCTGGTCTACGAAGACGTGTGGTACTGGAGTCGGGGCTTCGTGCAGCGGCTGATGATGATGGTCAGCGACATTCTCGTGATCGTGATGGGTGTGGCCGTGGTCCTGGCTCTGTCTCGGCAAACCGGGCTCCTTGTGCTGACGGCGGTGGCGCTGCTTGCCATCGCCTCTGTTCGACTGACCCGGCCGCTGCTCACGCGGCTCGCCGAAAGGAGGCAAGCGGCGCTCGACACGACGCTGCTGACGGCCAATCAAGCCCTGACGGGCATCAAAGACATCAAGCTGAGCGCGCGCGAAGGCTTTTTCAGCCAGCTGTTCCGTGCCTCCCATGCGACCGTGACCGGTGCCCACGCTGGGATCGCGGTCTGGCAGGAGACTCCAGCCGTGCTCATGCGCACGCTCGCGCAGGTGACGCTGGTAGCACTGGCGTTGATGTTCTGGCGGACCGGCATGAGTGGCGGCGAAATCGCCACGCAGCTGGCACTGCTCATCGTCGTGACGACGAAGGTCGTGCCCGCCGTCAGCACGCTGTCTTCGGCGCTGAGCAGCTTGCTGAACGCGTTGCCGCACGTGCGCGGAATTCGTGAAACGCTCGACAGCATCGAGCACGAAACGAGCCTCGCGCGACGGTCGGACGAGGGCGGTCGGCTCGTCGGCGAATGGCAACGAATCCGCTTCGAAGGCTTGGGCTATCGGTATCCCGGGTCCGCCGAGTGGGCGCTGCGCGATGTCACGCTGGAGCTCGGGCGAACGGGCACCTACGGCCTCGTGGGGCGGTCGGCGGCCGGCAAGAGCACCCTGGTGGACGTGCTGGTCGGGTTACTCAGCCCTACCGAGGGCCAGATGTGCGTGGACGGCAGACCGATGTCGGCACTCAACGTCCGCGATTGGCAGCGTCGGATCGGCTACGTCCCGCAAGCACCCTTTATCGCCGACGACACCCTCCGTGCGAACGTTGCCTTCGGCTTGCCACGTGCCGGGGTGGACGACGCGCAAGTTGTCGAATGCCTGCGTCTGGCGAACCTGGCCGATCTGCCTGACGAGCTCCCGCACGGTCTCGACACACGCCTGGGCGAGCGCGGCTCCCGACTCTCCGGTGGGCAGCGACAGCGCGTGGCCATCGCGCGCGCTCTCTTCAGCGGACCGGAGATCCTGGTCCTCGACGAGGCCACGAGCGCGCTGGACACGCTCAGCGAGGGTGAGATCCAGGCGGCGCTGAAGAACCTGCGCGGGCAGGTCATGATCATAACCATCGCCCATCGACTCTCTACCGTCGCGCTGTCCGACGAGATTTTCGTCTTGGAGCAAGGGCGAGTGGTCGGACGCGGCAGTTACGCGGCGCTCAAGGGCAATCACGATCTGTTCCGCCGGATGATAGAGGCGAGCGAATGAGAGGCGGCTGCGGCCTGTGCGACGATTGAAGGCACTGGCAAAACGGCTGCTCGGGCCAGCAGGCAAGTCGACTATCGCGCCGCTCGTCGACCTTCCGCGAATGAAGGTCGTGAACGAGCTGTGGCTCGGCGAGCTCGACAGCGCGAAGATAGAGTACGTCTCGGCGAATTTGATGTACACGGATGTATTGGACGGGCGTGAGTTCGACGCGATCTGGTGTACGGGCGTGCTCTACCATAACCCTGAGCAGTTGCGCATGATCAAGAAGCTCTATGATCTGCTTTGCCCAGACGGTGTTCTAGTCCTGGAGTCGGCGACGATTCGACGTTCACGTCTCCGACGTGAGAGCTGCGTGGTGACATCTATCCCTCCTCCGAGCGGATCGAAAGGAAGTACCACCTGAGCCAAAACATCACACACTTGCCCTCGGCCCGTGCTGTCGCCGCCTACTTTGCCACGAAGCCGCTCAGGGTTCCGGCCGGCCGATACTATCAGCTCGGCGGGGACGAGGGGTATGTCGTCGGGAAGGCGTTGTCGGTGGTGGTGAGAGCGCGGTGAGCGGCGAGTTTACCAAGTATCGTGATCGCGGCGCCTACCATTGGCGAGAGTCCTCGCGCCATCTGCTCGACGGCTGGCCGTATACCCGGTCGCGAATCGAGTGGGTCGCACTTCAGTGCGCGGGAAGCCACCGGGTCCTCGAGATCGGCTGCGGCGACGCCGCGCTGCTCGCTCGCGTGGCGCGCCTCGGTGTTGAGGTGACGGGCGTCGATTCCGACGAGACGGCCCTCGTGCTCGCCCGGCAAATGTTCGCGCAAGGCGGGCTCCGGGGTGAATTCCACGGCGATCTCGGCGACGTCAAGGGACAGAAGTTCGATACCGTGATTCTCGCCGAGGTGATCGAGCACGTCGACGACGCGGAGGCCCTGCTCGCAGAGGTCGTCGAGCTCCTGAGCGATAGTGGGCGGCTCGTGCTCACGACGCCGATACGCACGCTCGAGCGTTCGCCGGACGCGCACCATGTCCACGAATTTTGGCCGAGTGAGCTCGTTGACCTCCTCGGCAGATACTTCCAGGATGTCCGGCTCACCCGCATGCACCCAGTCTGGTTCGTCGATCTCATGTGCATTGGCGCCGGCCGGGTCCGGCCGTTCGCCATGCTCGCCAACTTCGTGCGGCTGACCACGGGCATCGAGTTGATCGACAAGATGACCAGCCCCCTTGGCCTCTTCTGGACGCAGGGCGTGGTGGGCGCGGGCCCAAGACCGGCCCGAGTATGAGCCTTCTCCTCATGACCTGGGGCCCGCGTTGAATGACGTGGCGAGAACGACAGCCCCGACGGTTCCCGAGGTGGTCTGGGTGTACCGGCGCTCGCGCCGTCAGTGGCTGGACGAATGGCAGCGCGGCGAGCGCTCGGGCGAGTTCTTCTATTCTCTACCGACGCTCAGCCGTCATTATCGCGCCGGATTCGTCGAGGACGAGAGCCGTCGGCCCTTTCGACGGGCATGGTGGCCCGTGGAGTGGCTCCTGGCCAGACGTTTCGGCATGGGCTTCGCTCTCGACATCGCGCTCAAGAATCTGAGCGTGCTGAAGAGCGCGCGAGTGGTGATCTCGACTGTCGACTCGTGCGGACTCCCGCTCGCGCTCCTCAAGCGCTTGGGGCTGCTACGAGGCCGGCTCATCTATATCAGCCAGGGTCTCAGTGACCGTGTCGCGGAGTACGGTGCCCATCGCTGGCTCTCCCGTCGCTACCGCGACCTGCTTCTCGGCGCCGACGAGCTTGTTGTACTGAGCTCAGGGGCGCGCGAGGGGCTAGCGGCCTGGCTGCGAGTGCCACCCGAGCGAATCCGGGTGCTTCCGTTCGGAACGGATTGTGAGTTCTGGCGGAACACGGCGCCTCCCGAAGAGAGGGGGAGCCGACTGGTCAGCGTCGGCTCCGACTCCGGCCGCGATTACCCGACGCTCCTCGCGGCCGCGGCCGACCTGCCGCTGCATATCGTCACGCGGCAGCCGCTGCCGGTAGACCGATATCCCAACCTCATTCACAGCACAGACCACTCCCCGCTCGAGCTCCGCGACATCTATTCGGGCGCCGCCTTCGTTGTCATTCCGCTCCTCAACCGCAGCCAGCCGTCCGGGCAGAGCGCGACGCTCCAGGCCATGGCGTGCGGCAAGTCGGTCATCGTGACCAGGACGCGAGGCTGGTGGGGTGAGCCGTTCGTGCGGGACGGCGAGGCCTGCGTCCTGGTTCCGCCCGGCGACGTGCTCGCGCTCCGCGACGCCATACGACGCTTCTGGTCGGAGCCCGAGCTGTGCCGCCGGATCGGGCAGAAGGCGAGGGAGACAGTGGTCGCGCACTTCTCGGAGGACCGGATGGCGGCGGCGCTCGACCGCTTGATCGGCACCCACGTGTGCTGAGTCGTCTGACGAGACGAATCGGCAGATCGGTCGTGGCGCGCGTGGCGTTCAACATGCGCCCTACGTCGTCTCCCTGGGGCGGCGGCAACCAGTGGCTCCAGCAAATGGTTCGTGCGCTCAGCGGACGCGGCTACGAGGTCGTATTCGATCTCAAGCGCACGGTGGATGCGATCGTGCTGGTCGACCCTCGGGTGGGGGGTCTGGTGCGATTCGGCCCGGAGGACATCACGGCGTACAAGGAGCGATGGCCCGACGTGCGGTGCCTTCACCGCGTCAACGAGTGCGACGCCCGCAAGGGCAGCGACGCCATGGACGCGCTCCTGGCCGAGGCGAATAAGGTGGCCGACTTCACGGTGTTCGTCTCGGACTGGCTGCGGCAGTATCACGTCGCTCGCTGGTTCGACGCCTCGCGGCCGCACGCCGCCATCCCCAACGGGGCAGATCCGGCGGTGTTCCATCCCATCAATGCCGCGCGCTTCGTGCCGAGTGGGCCCCTTCGGCTGGTGACCCACCACTGGTCCGACAACTGGATGAAGGGATGGGACGTCTATCGCGAGGTGGACGACCTCGTCGCCGGCGGGAAGCTCCCGGACACCGAGCTCTGGGTGATCGGACGATGGCCGAAGGAGATCCGCTGGAAGGCAGCCAGGACGCACGGAGCGGTGCAGGGCCCGGAGCTCGGCGGATTATTGCGCCGATGCCATGCGTATCTGACTGCCTCCCGATGGGAGCCGGGCCCCATGCATCCGATCGAGGGTGCACAGTGCGGGCTCCCTGTCATCTACCACGAGGACGGCGGCGGGACGGTCGAGCTGGCGCGGCACTACGGCGTGCCCTTCCACGATGACGTCCGCGGCGCGATCCTTGAAGCCCGAGAGCGATACGAGGAGCTGCGGTCGAGCGTGCTACGGCAGGCGCCGTCAGGTGATCAGATGTGCGTCGACTACGGGCGCGTACTGAACCGGCTGCTGGCCGAGCGGCCTAGGGGAGTGCGCTGAGCGATGCGCGTCTGCACTCCGCACTGCGGCCTCGACCCGGAGGCGCGGCTCGGCGGCGAGGTGTACGAGCGCGAGGTGCTGCGCGCACTGGCCGACCGCGGGATGGCCCTCGACATCCTGCTCGCGCGGCACAAGCGAGTGCCCGACGGCGTCCGGAGCTGGACCGTCCATCGCCTGCCCATCGGTCGCGGGCTCCGGTGGCCGGTAGCGGCCCTGGTGCTGCCGCGGTTCATCAAGCGCGTCTACGACGCCCGGCCGTTCGACGTGCTCCGCGCCCACTCCCTGCGCTACATCGGACCGGCGGCGTTGCGTGCGCGCCGGCTCTACCGGCTGGACGTCCCCATCATCGCGCACCACCATCACCTCGACGACGGTCGCCTGAATTCGCTGATCGAGGGGCGGGTGATGAAAAGAGTCGAGCGCGTCGTGGTCGGGAGCGAGTTTGCCAAGCGCCAGGCGTCCGAGGTCCTCGGCGTGCCGGCCGAGAAGCTGAGCGTCGCCTATTACGGCGTGGAGAAGCGATTCGCGCCCGGGCCGAGACCCGAGGCGCTCGTGCGGCGGCTCGGGCTCGAGGGCCAGATCGTCGCGCTCTTCATGGGCGGGCTCGAGGCCCGGAAGAATCTCGGCTTCCTGCTGGACGTCTGGGCGCAGGTCGTCCGCGAGCGTTCCGACATCCGGCTCATCGTCGCGGGGTCCGGGCCGCATCTGCCTCGGCTCCAGCGGCAGGCCGGACAGCTCGGGCTCGATCGGCACGTCCTCTTCACGGGCCATCTCCCGGAGTCCGAGAAGGTCGACTACTATCGCGCGGCCGATCTGCTGGTCTTTCCCTCGCTCATGGAAGGCTTCGGGCTCGTGGTGGTCGAGGCGATGTCGTGCGGACTTCCGGCGATCATCTCCAACCGGGGCTCGCTGCCCGAGCTCCTGTGCGACGGGGAAGGCGGCTTCGTCTGCGATCCAACTGACCGCGAGGCGTTCATCCGCAGCGTGCTGCGTCTGGCCTCGGAGCCCGATCTCCGAAAGAAGCTCGGCGGCGCGAACCGCGAGCGGGTCGACCGGATGTTTCGATGGGACCTCTGCGCCGCCGCCACGGAGCGCGTCTACGACGAGGTCCTCGCCGAGTGGCGCGCGGGCGCGGCCGGCCGCCGGCCTCGCGCATGAGCGCGCGCTGGCCGCGTCCGCTCGTCGCCGCGCTCGACCTGCTGAACCGCCGCGGCGCGGGCATTGCCGTCCGGCTCACGCGTTACACGGGCAAGAGCGCGCACGCCGTGCACCCCAAGCACCTGAGCGACGCGCCGTGGCACCACTGGTACGTCGAGCACCTGAAGCCGGGCGACCTCGTCCTCGATCTCGGCTGCTCGAACGGCGCCCACGCCCTGGCCGCCGCGCGGTGCGTGCGGCAGGTAGTAGGCGTCGACTACGACCGGGTCGCGCTCTCGGTGGCCGCCGATTCGGCTCGCCGCGCCGCCCGCGGCAACCTTTGCCTGTTCGCGGTCGACCTCACCGGGCGCCTTCCGTTCCGTGACTCGAGCTTCGACGCCGTGCTCTTCCTCGACGTGATCGAGCACCTCGAGCCGCGCCGCCACGTGCTCGGCGAGATCGCGCGGGTGCTCAGGCCCGACGGCCGGCTCCTGGTCTCGGCGCCGAACCGGGAGACGTCGTGGCGCCGCCGGCTTCGCGAAGCCGGGCTCTTCGCGTACTCCGATCCCGATCACAAGATCGAGTACACCGAGACGGAGTTCCTGGCCGAGCTGCGGGCCGGCGGCTTCGCTCCCGACGGACCCGTGATGCCCGTCGTGTACGACACCGCGTGGGCCGGCGTCATCGACGTCGTCGGAGGCCTGTCCCTGCCCGCGTACCGCCGGCTTTCCGCCTGGAAACGCCAGGTCGCGCTGCAGCAGCCGGCGGAGAGCATCGGCTTTCGAGTCGTCGCGCGGCGATCGGCCTGACATGGCTCGCACGATTCTCGGTCTCTTGCCCGAGATCCGCGGCGGGCTCGGCACTCTCGCGGGTGCCGGTCAGCATTCCCGGTTCATCGACGGCTACCTGAAGCCGTACGCGCGAGCCTTCGACGAGATCCGCTACTTCAGCTATCTCACCGAGTCACTCGCCGACTACACGGACGACGCTGAGCTGCACGCCTCGGTGCGGCTCCTGGCCGGCTCGCGATGGCATCCGTGGGCCTACGCCGTGGCCATGCCCATCAGGTACCAGCGAGAGATCCGCGGCTGCTCCGTGCTCCGGGTGTTCCAGGTGACGGGGGTCGTCCCGGCGCTCCTGGCGAAGTGGCGCTACGGCATTCCGTTCGTCACGACCTATGGCTTTCCGTCGCGCACGCTGAGGCGCTCGTGGCTGAGCGGGAGCCTCCGGGCGCGCGTGGAAGCGCAGGGCCTGCGATACGCCGACGCGGTCATCGTGCCCACGGCGGAGCTCCGGACCGACATCGAGAGGCGCGTCGGCAATCCCGCCGGGATCCATCTGATCCCCAACGGCGTGGACACTGGCCGCTTCGCCCCCAGCGCACGAAGCCAGCTGGGCGGCGCCGGCGTCCTCTACGTCGGCCGCCTGTCGCCCGAAAAGAATCTCGAGACGCTGGTCGCGGCCGCCGCGAAGCTCGGGCCGAGGCTCGAGGCGCGGCTGACGTTCGTGGGTGACGGCCCCCTGCGCGAGCGGCTGCGCGCGGCGGCCGCCGAGCACGGCGTCCGGCTCGAGCTCGTGCCGAGCGTGGACCACCGCGCGCTGCCGAGGATCTACGGGAGCGCCGACGTGTTCGTGCTGCCTTCCTTCACCGAAGGGCACTCCAAGGTGCTGATCGAGGCCATGAGCTGTGGGCTGCCGTGCATCGCCTCCGACATCGTCGCCAACCGCTCGGTCCTCGCCGACGGCGACGCCGGATTGCTCTTCGACCCGCACGACGCCGGGGCCCTCGCGGCCCGGCTCGAGCAGGTCTACGGCCAGCGCCGACTGGCCGACGAGCTCGGCCAGCGCGCCCGAGGCCGCGTCCTCGCGCACTACGATCT
>Ga0075428_100001882_pt1 | contig 22501 bp, 44 predicted proteins | sample RhiMetdeltSRZDD2_FD_75291 | JGI IMG/M metagenome (GOLD analysis project Ga0075428, IMG submission 75291) | Populus rhizosphere microbial communities from Tennessee, USA - Rhizosphere MetaG P. deltoides SRZDD2 | ecosystem: Host-associated > Plants > Roots > Rhizosphere > Soil | place: USA... | reverse complement strand
ACGGTCGCCGGGACGGCCAATCCCTCAGCCAGGCACATCTTGCAGAGTGGCTCGGCCCTCAGCTGGCGGCGCCGCGCCCGCTGCCACCAAGCGCCATACAAGTGCCTGTGGGGGTGCTGTCCGCGGGAGGCCAATGGTCCACTACCCTCGATCACGTTTGCGTCGCGTAGCACGTGCGGAAGCCGCCTACACCCCTATCCTACTCGTTGAGGTACCGGAGGCCGAACGCTACAGCGGCATCCTTTGCCCTCGTGTAGTTCACCATGTCCGTGAGCTTCCCATCTGGGAGCTTGACCCGCCACATGTTCGGGTAGGCTACGTCCTGGACTATGGAGAAGGGCACCCTACGGTCAGCATAGTAGAGGTGCGTCCCTCGCCACTGGAACTTCCGAGAATCTCCTGCCATGGCTTCGCCCTCCATCCTCAGCACCCAGGGGAGGGCTAGGACCGAGCGATCAGTTCCTCTGCTGCAGTCGACGCGCGTCGAGGCCGGAGCTAGCAGAGGTACCTGTGCCGTCGAGACCTGTGGTGCTTAGCCCTTCGCACCCTTTTACTACTGTCAGAAGCAGAATAATTGTCAAGGTCGTCTTCAAGGACGCTCACGGGGACCATCCTGCCTAGAGTGTCTACCAGGACGATGGCTCTCCCAGGAGAAGCCATCCGGTCGTAGGTAGCCAAGCCCTGGAGAGCGCCGCTGGTGATGCGGACTTTCTGACCCCGAGTGAAGCGGTGCGCTGGCTCGTCCTGCGGCAGGACCCACTTCTCGCCCTCCGCTCGGTGAGCCAGCGCCTGGACGTCGGCGTCAGGGACTTCAGCGACGGAGCCACCGAACTTGACGAAGCCCACGACGTCCGTGACGTCTCTGATGAAGTCCCAGGAATTTCGTGCCGCTACGAACACGTACGACGGAAAGGCAGGAACTAAGAGCGTGAAGATCCGGCCGTTGCGGACGATGTTCTTGCGAATCTTGAAGACGTAGTGGTCGAAGGAGAACTGCTTGAGGGCGTCACTCACTTTGGCTTCGCGGCACGGCGCGGTGACGGCGAGGGACCAGCCCGACATCCTGAAGATTCCTCCCTTTCTTGCGGATTATCCTGTTCTAGGGTCGTTGTAAACACCTGCGCCGTGAGGACCTCGCCGATCTCACCCCAGTCCCACTTCGCCGGACCACCGAGCCACAGGCCGCAAGACGGCGTTCCGCGCACCCCTCGCTCCATGAGCATCTTCCCCAGGCCGCCCTGGAACAAGTACAAGTCCTGGCCTCGCCTGACGGCGAAGAAGCTCCGGCCGCCCATCCGAGCATACCGGTCGTGCCAGGCGACCTGGAGGTAAGGAGGTTTCCACGGGATCTTCCAACCACTAATTTTTTTCATCTCAAGCCATCCTGAAATTCCTCCAGGAGCGCAGTAGTGGGCGTCAGGGACGCCACTGGAGACGGGCCAAGTTTCCACGGCTGTCCAGAAGAACTTCGGGAGGTGCTGGCGGAAGAGGGCGCGGAGGTCACCGTCCACGAGCTTGCTCGAGACGTTCGGTTTCAGCTTTATCCTTTATGAAGAAAAAATGCTCTTCGATGCCCTGATCTATCAGACGCAGGTCAAGGAACGGGCACCAGTGTCCAAGACGAGTCGCTTCGGCCAAAGATTCGCAGCTAGACGTGTCAGAACCACACCAACACGATTTCATGATTTTTCTCCTCTGTGGGTATCATAATGGCGAAAAACCACAGCCGGTGCTACGAGTGCTACGCATATATGCGCGTGGGATTTTTCACATACGTGCGTACGGGGAGGATTTTTCTTTCAGATTATATGGGGTAACTCACGAGCGTGTAGCACATGCTGCGTAGCACTCGTAGCACTGGCTATCCCTCCTTGTCTTGGTCTTTGCGGTCCTTCTCGACTCCGACATTCCCTGGAAACTGCACGATCTTCCCCTCGATCCGGTTGATGCATATGTGGGCAGCTTCGATCCGTTCTCGGAGCGTCAATTCTTTCTTAGCGTAGATGCGGTGGCGCCTCACGATGGTCTTCGTCTTGTCGAGCTTATCTTTCTGGTTGGCGACCCACCGGCCGTCCTTAGCAGCCATGTTCCTCACTGGGACGTAGTCACAGTTTGCCATCCGGTGGGGGATCTGCTTGCGGTTACTACTGTCATCGAAGAAGGCGAAGAGTTCTCCAGTAGTAGATTCCTGTTGAATTTCCCACGTGCTGACAGCCTTAGGCCAGCCGAGCTTCTGGAGGACGTCTGCGAAGTCACTGTCTTCCGGAGTGGTGTTAGCTTCTACGATCTCCCAGAAGACGGTCGTCTTCTCAGGAGGAGCTTTCGCGTTGAACGATGACAAGTCTAAGTCTGACAGATACGCAAGCACGTGGCTGTTGCCTCCTTCCCGCTCCATCCAGTTGTAGTACTTGATCCAGAAATCTGGTGCAAAGTCCTCGTTCGTCAACGACGACCAGGCGACGTAGACCCGCCGGTCGTCTGGAGGAACGTAGAGGCTGTCTTTCCGGTTCGTCGTGATCACGATCGAGCAGCAGTTTCTGACGTCGTAAGCTTTGATATTCTTCTCGTTGCACCGGATGCCGTTCGGAGGCGTAGTCGTCAGCGTCTTCAAGCGCTCATAGAACTGGAAGCGGAGGTTGTTCCTCTCACCGAGGTCGCGAGCTTCGCTGATCCTCAAGATCACGCACTTCACGTAGTCATTGAATGCTTCGAAGATGTGGTGCGGACCGATCTCTCGCAAGTTACCAGGCCCGATCGCTATCCTCACAGACTCGAGGATCGTGTCCTTGCCGATGCCCGGCGAGCCCCCGAGCAAGAGAGCGTGGTTGATCTTCTCGCCAGGCCGCTGCACCCGGTGGGCGAACCACTTGGTGATGTGCTCCCACTCGTCTGGGTAAATCAACTTCACTAAGTTGACCCAGCGGTCTGCTCGAGGTGCGACACCACGGATGATCGTCGGTGGCCGGTAGAGGTTGAACGACGAACAACCTGGCGCTATCTCCCACCCGTCTTGGACAACGACCTTGTCTTTGATGACGAGCGGTTCTCCAGGTACCCACGTCATCTGCTCGACTGGACGGTTCTGAGAGAGCCACCGGCTCGCAGGTATCTTCAACTCTTTTCCTCTGGTGTTGAGAACTTTCTTGCCGTTCTTGTCAAAGATCTGCACTGGAAGGATGCGGTCATCCACGCTCGTGGCTGGCCACAGGTCGCGCGTCGGAGTGAAGATATAGCGGTGGGTCGGCATGTACGCATAGAAGTCCTCAAGCGAGACCCCGCGCTTCTCCAGCCACTTGTCATACGAGCGCTTGACTTCCTTCTCCAACCGGCCCGCGTACTTCGAGGCGATCCCTGACGGGTGCTTCTCGAGCTCCACCTCGATCTGCTCCGCGCTCATGCCCTCCGCGGCCAGGGACCAGACGACGCGGTTGAACTCCTCGCTCCTCTCACCCTTGGGCGCACCCTTGGGGAGGACGTCCTCGATCATCCGCTCGCCGCTCACCTGGGCGATGACGTCGCCGACGAAGTCAGAGATGTCAGGGAGTGCCAGGCCAGTGCGGCCGTGCTGCACTGCAGACAATGTGAGGTAGCGCCCGGCCGGCTTGAAGTAGACCTCGACCTTGGCGTCCGGGTGGGCGTCCTTGACAGCGAGGACCTTCGTGACGGGCATCCTGTCAGCTAATCCTAAGATGTGGAACCCCGTGCCTGACACGGAGACCTCGACGTAGGCCATCTCGGTCATCGCCCGCTTCAAGATCGGCCGCGCCCAGGCGTCGACTGTGCCGTCTTCGTTGCGGCAGTGGTCGAGGTCGATCCCGGCCACCGAGGTCGAGGTGAGCACCAAGCCGATGCCAGCGACCTTGGCCGCGTGGGCTTGGTAAGACGCGACGGCTTGCTTGAGCGTGCTCCACGTGGCAGGGTCGGTCGTGGACGCGTTCCTAGAAGGGTCGTCAGCGCGGAGGAGCGGCTTGGTCCACTTGCCAGCCCGCTTGGCCCACTTCCACAGGACGAAGATCTTTAAGTCGCCTACCGCACTCAGCAGCGCCGGACTGATCTTGCTGAAGTCACCGCAGTGAGTTGATGGTTTACTTCCGCCGCCGGGGTCCTTATTTGCTGCCATGGCACCGTGTTGCCTCGTAGCACTTCGTGGTAGTGCGGTACCTGTAAGAGAGTTGCCTCCCTCTGAGTGGGCGTACCAAGTCGAGGGAGGAAGTGCTTAGCTGAGCTCCGATGCTTTCCAGAGCATCGGAGCTCTTTTTTCTTCCTACCCCAGATAGGGGCAGCGAGTAAAATTAGGCTTTAGCGACCCAGTTCACGATCGTGAACACTGGAATCTTGATCCGGCCGAAGTTCCGATTCGCGTGGTCGTAGGCGTCCACGTCGAGCTCGACGACGGGATAGACCTGTGGTTCCGTGCGGATCTTCGTGCCGTAGGCCTTCGCCAAGTTGCCCACCGCGTTCAACCCACCGCGCGACTGCGTCACGAACGTGAACAGGGCGTCTTGGTCGTTGCCGTCCCAGTCGAGGGGCTGCATGACGACTTGGCTGGCGAGCTGCCACGGGTCGCGGTACTTGCCCGACTGCTCGTCGACCTCCCACAGAGCTTCGTCCGTGTCCCCGAGCTCAGAGCGCCGCGGCGGCGAGTAGCCTTCGACCACGAGGCCCATGATGGTCTTCTCGGGCTTGTTGTCCCACCACTTCACCCAGCCCGTCTCGAGGGTGTCCATGACCGCCACGACCCTCGTCCCCTTCGGGATCTCCTCGGCGTCCTGGCCGGCGAGGTAGTCGCCTTTGCTGAACTTGAGGAGCCTTCCCGTGACGACTCGCTGGCTGACGGCGTCGCCGAACTGCTCGAAGTAGTTGCGGCCCTGGAGGTTGGTGAGCTCGCGCTCCTCTGGCGGCGGCACCGCGGGAACTTGAGATTGCTTCTCGTCACCCTGCCACGGCAGCTCAGCGCGGTTCGCTGTCTTGGGCGGAGGGGTCGTCATCTGCTGCTTGCTTTCCTGCTTCTTTGCTGACTTGGCCATCTGTGTCAACTCCTCTCTTGGCGGCTGAGACGAATATCTGCAACCGGTCTGTGGGTTCGCCTACGGTGCTGTACTGGTCTACGTCGACGCCGGCGTCAGCTGCGGCTTTCCTGAGTTTCGCGTAGTCATAGGAGAGCCGCGCCTTGACGGCTGACCATTGCACCACATCCTTGATCCGCCGTACACCTCTATCGCGGAGCCTGTCTTTGATCTCTTGGTGAGCTTCCAGGACGAGGGACGCAGCGTGCTTCGCTTTGTCCTCCAAAGCCTTAGCCACCCTGCACATGTCTGTGATCTCGGCGGCGAACTGGGGGTCGGCTTGTGTAACATCAGCCAGACGATCTTCTTCTGGTAAGTCCCGGCGGGCCACTCCGCAGGCACGGGTGTACGGGCACCACTTGCACTCGTCGCCGCCGGCGATCCAGCCTTCCGGCTTCAGGTCCTTCGACTCTCGGAAGAGGATCTCCTTGGCCCGCTCCTTGGCGTGGGCGTAGATCTTGGGGTTGAACTTCTCCACGTACACGCTGACGTCGTCCCACATCGAGGCGTTCGTGTAGCTGATCGCCGCGTACACAGGCTTGTGCTTGGTCTTTTCTCTGACTAAACCAAGCTGAACTTGCACCTGATACTTGTTCTGCTCCCGCGCCTCGCTGATGTGGGTCCGCGGGTCGATCGTCTTGCACTCAACTAATATGCAGTCAGCCTCGATGTCCCGGACGCCGTACTGCCGCAGCGCGTCTCGAGGCAAGCCGAACACGAGGCCGTCGGGCGTCGCCGAGAGGCACCCCACGGAGAAGCTCTTCTGCTTCGGCCCGGCGTAGAGGAGCTTCGTCCTGAACTTGTGCTTGAGAGCCTCATACCAGAAGTGGCGTTCGAACGTGCTCCCCCTCACGTGCGCGCCCCAGCCGTCAGGCGCACCCGCCTCCCGCGGCTGGCCGTGCTTGGCGTAGCTGACCTTGCGGGCGCACTGGCCGATCTCGCTGGCCCCGACGGTGTCCTTGCGGTCCCACTGCTCCGTTGTGTGCTTTACATAAGCATCAAACGCGTCTTCGATCATGCGGCGACCTCGTGGTGGTCACTCTCTTCGAGGTCGAAGAGGCCAATCTGGCACAGCTCGCGGACCATCTCGGAGAAGCCCTTGCCCTCCCGCACAGCTCGCAGTTTGATCCGAGCGAACAAGTCCTCGTCAAACACGACGGCCACCCGCGGCCTCGGGTCCCCTTTAGCGGGGCGGAACCCCTGCGGCATCGCACGCTTCATCGCTGCGGCCTCGTCTTGGCCATCCGGTCGTACACCTCGGCGGCTCCTCGCAAGAAGTCCTGCCTCCCTACCTCGTGCTCGACGGCGACGACGGCCGCGAGGGCGAGCAAGTGCCCCACGATGTAAGACATAGTCTCCTCGTACGAGAGGTCGACTCTGCGCGACGTGTCTATCGAGTCTTCGATGACCGTGGCCACGCGGTCGCGGAAGTGCTTGCCCAGGTCGCGGGCGATCGGGTCGGTCACGAGCTCCTCCCGATGAGCCGCTGCTGCGTGTCGTCAGCGAGGGCGTTGAGCTGGCGGGAGTAGTCACGGATCATCTCGAGGGCGTCTTCGATCTTCTGCTTCTCTCCGGCGATCTTCTCGACCAGGTCTCGGATCGCGTCGGCCTGAGTCACGTTCTGCCTTGCTGCCACTTTCTCTCTCCTCTGCCAGTCTGCGCAACTTCCAGATCTCCTGGAGCAGTGCCTCGATGAGCATCAATGCTTGGTCGCTCCCGCGTCCTCGGCGAGGCCTTCGCGGACGAGGTTGTAGAGCTTCTCGCGGAACGAATCACTCGTGTTCTTGTCCACCCGCTCGCTCCACCCGGCCACCAGTGATTCGATCGCGTCCTCGATCTTCCCCACGTCGTTGAGGGAGAGCAAGCGGAACTTCGTCGTCTCCCAGAACTTGTCCGAGCCTGTCATGCTGCCTCTCCCCAGTTGGGGCCTGTGCTCAAGTCAACTTTCAGCGGGACTTTGAGGGTGACGCACGTCTCCATGATGCGCTTCATCTCGGCCACGGCCTCGCGGCCTTCCGCGGTGTCTGGTGCGCTGCCGTCGAGCTCGTCGTGGACGGTCAGCTGCGGCACGCCGAGGACTCTGCACACGCCCGACTCCCACACGTCGACCATGGCCTGCTTCATGATGTCCGCTGCGCCGCCTTGTATCCTCGCGTTCAGGGCCTTGTGCGTGAAGGCCCTCCGCGAGCCAGGGATGCGGTGCGGCGTGTACAAGACTTCGCCGGTGTCCCAGTTCTTTCGCTCCCACACGTCGAACCGCCGGCAGCGGTTGAGCAGAGTGCGGACGATCCCGTCTACTATGGCATCACGCATGAGCTTGTTCGCTAAGGGTCGGATGAACGGTGCTCGCCGGTGGTACTGGCCGAGGAGATCCTCAGCCTCGCTCATCGGCAGGCCGAGCTGCCGGGAGAGTTTGACCACGCCTTCGCCGTATGCCAGGCCGAAGTTGATCGTCTTGGCGAACGTCCGGCTGATGCCGACCATGTCAGCGACTTTCGCGTGGAAGTCCGCGTCTGGGTTGGTGCGGTACTCCTCAGCGACTTCCTCTGCGCCAGAGAGCCCGAGGCACACGGCGTCATGGACGATCAACCTGTACTCGATCTGGCTCCAGTCGAGCTTCCACCAGAATCCTCCGTCTGGCACGAACATGGAGCGGATCTTCTTGCCTTCCTCAGTCCGGACCGGGATGAACTGCAGGTTCGGCCCCTGGCTAGAGAACCGGCCGCTGACAGTCCCGCGGGCCTCTTCATTCTTCAGCTGGTTGAACGTCGAGTGCACCCGCCCCTCCCAGTGGCCCTCGAGGATGCACCCCTGGAGGAACGTCCCTCGCATCTTGTCCAGCCGCCGGGCCTCGAGGATCAGGGCGGCCACGGGGTCCTCGCACTGGTCGAGGAGCTCCTTAGTGACCGAGGGCTTCTGGGTCTTGGGGGTGAGCGGATACGTCAGGCCGCGCGCGTCGAAGACCTGGGCGACGTCCGCGGCTTTCCACGGGGCGACGGTCTTGTCGGAGAGACGGCGGATCTCCTCGATGCACTCGTCGTACCGCTTCCCGGTGTCGTCATAGGCTTGCTGCGCCCGGTCCAGGTCGACGCGGACCCCGCGGCGGCGCATGGCCACGAGGATCGGGATGAGCTTCGACTCTAGCTCGAAGAGCTTCCACAAATTTTGCTTCTCGAGCTCAGGCTTCTGGTGCTCGAAGAAGATCCGCAGCGGTAGGTCCACGTCAGAGAGGGCGTACGGCGCCACGACCTCTGGCGGCGCCCTCCAGATGTTGTTCCGGGGGTTCTTCTTGCCGAACTTAGCCACGAGCCAGGCGTCCATCTCCTCGCCGAGCTTGCCGACGCCGAGGTAGTCCTGGGCGAGGTCTTCTAGGCCGTACCGGAAGCGACTTTCATCTAACAGAGGTTCAGCGTTCTGGACGTCATAGTAGGGGCCGGCAGACTTGACTCCGGCCGCGGCCAAGAACTCCAGGTCGTACTGGAGCCGGGCACCGACCTTCGGCACGGGCAGGAGGAGCTGCTCCTGGAGCCACGCCAGGACTTTCTCCCTGGGCAGGTTCTCGCCACACTCGTGGCCGACGGGGTAGTACCGCCTGAAGCCTGCTTGCGTCGCCACTGCTACACCCGCTATGCGGCCGTCACGGTGGGCGCCGCATCCGCGGGCTTTCAAGTCCGGGTCGTACGTCTCCAAGTCTAGAGCGATAGCTCCTTGGCCTTCGAGGGACGGGTAGAGCGCTTCTTCTTTTTCTTCATCTGCTCGTATTGCTTTTCCTTTTGCTCGTACCACTTCTTCGACTCTTCCATCGTCTCGAACCGCGTGTGGCACTTCAGGCACTCCCTGATCCGCGTCACGCTGCCTTGGGGCTCTCGCCGGGTGATGATCACGTGGCTCACTCCGTGGCAAGCGGGGCAGCGGTATGACGCGCCACCCCTCTTCTTGCCGTTCGTTTTCTTCCTCTTCGTCGCCATCCCATCTACTCCGTTGCGGGGGTGACCAAGAGCTCCTCTTTACCACAGCGGGGGCTGAGGGGTCTATTTCGCCTTGACGATCCGGACGTAGCCGTCTTTTTCGTTGTGCTTGAGCCGGAGGCCGGCGTCTTTCTTCTCCCGCGGGGTGGTGAAGTGGGAGAAGTACTCGCCCCAGGTCTCGCACTTCCGCAGGATCTCGAAGGCCTCCCAGGCGCCAGTCCCTTCCTTGCGGGGGTTGTCCTCGACCAGGATCTCGATCTTCTGGGTGGCCTTGAGGTCCCGCTTGAGGGGCTCGCGCTTCTTCGGAGCCGGATAGTTCTCCTTCTCCGTGGACGGCTCGAGCTCTGGGCCGTTGGTCGCGACGACCTTGAGGGTGCCGGACTTCTGCGCCCAGAGAGCGTTGCACTTCCGGACGGCGTCGGCTTTGGTCTCGAACTTCGAGGTCCGCGGCTTCTCCGCCATCGAGTTGTAAGCGGCGAGGAGCTCAGCGCCGCTCATGCTGTCAAAGTCAGGTTTCGCTTGCATTTCCGTGTTTCCTTCGTAGGGGTTGCGGTATAGTGGCAGGGACCGCCGAGGCCCCTGCCAGGGAGTAGCTTACGGGTACTATCTTCACTTGTAAATACCCGTAAGGAATTTATTCAGGCGGCGACCCGAGACAGGGTGTTCCACTCGCCCGGCTCGAGCTCGATGATCTGGGCTCCGGCCCGCTCGAACATCGTCGTGCGGTCATAGTCCTCGAGGTCTTGGGCGGTCCGGGTGATCGCGTTGTAGAGGCCGAACCGGGTGGTGTCACCGCCCTCGATCAGGTGCTTGAGGATCGACGAGCCTTCGCCCTCGCTCATGCCGAACTTCTTCGCGGCGAAGCTGACCACTTTCACGACGTTGCCCTCGATCTTCTGGGTCGTCGTGCCCTCGATCTTGTCGCAGAGCTCGTCGAACTTGGCCCGCTCGAAGGCGGCCCGGACGATGTCCCCGACCTGCGCCCAGAGAGCTTGGTCAGTCTTCCGCCGGGTCTCGTCGGAGAGGAGCGAGTAGACCTCTTCGCCGCCGATCTCGTGGCGGCCGCCGATGTGGTATTTGCGGACCGACCTCTCTCCGAACGTGGCGAGGTTGGAGCAGAAGCTGTCATAGACGCCGCCGAGGATCGAGAGGGAGGAGTAGCCGATCTCGGAGTTGGCGATCGTGACTGCCGGGGCGAAGCACCGGACGATCGTGTGGCTCGCGTCGCCGAACTGGGCGTTGCGGGCTTTCAGTTCGCGGGTGACCTTGGGGTCGACCGCCTTGATGTACATCCGCGTCTCGGTGATCTGGCAGGACATGACGTCCAGTCCCATGTCGAGGATCGGCGGCAGGACGGCCTCGGCCAGGTCCTCGTTCTCGAGCGGCCGGTAGCGGTCCGAGAGGAAGCCACGGGCTTGGTCGTCGAGGGTGCGGACCATGCGCACTTCCGGGTACTTGGCGAACCAGCGGTTCACGTTGCTCGCCAGGAGGTCTGGTGCCTCGCTGCGCATCCTCTCGTAGTACTTGGCCGGGATGTCAGTGTAAGCGGCGATCTGCTGGTGGCAGATCGGTCGGACCGGGACCACGAACTGGCCGCCGACGCTGAGGTCGGTCCGCGCCGTCATCTCCAAATCTTTGGTGCTGACGAGCACGTCCTTCTTGGCATTCGCGCGCCGCTGGATCTCGGCCGCGAGGTCCTCGATCGCGAGGCCTGACTTCTTTACCTGTAGCATGTAAAGCTCTCCGTTGGGGCAAGATCGCCCTTACAGGTAAGAACATATGACTGCGGAGCTCTCTTGTAAACCCCCTTACTCGTAAATTTTTAGAGAGCTACTCCTCGGAGGAGCGGGCGGTGCCAGTCCGGTAAGAGACCAGCACCGCCCGGCGGTGCCAGTCCGGTAAGAGACCAGCAACCGCCCTTGGCAGGCATGGGGTGAGGCTATGAACCTTCCCACCCTGCCCTTCTCCGTCAGGTGCCGTCACTGTTCGTCGGACGGGTCTCTGGCGGAGAGTAGCAACCTCGCGGCCTCGAAGTAGCGGTAGGCCTTCCGCCGGACCGCCCGGGGAACTCGCCGGACCTCGACCGGCCGTGGCCCAGGGCCTACCTGGTTGACCGAGACCTGGCACCACAAGTACTTCCCGCCCTTGGCCGAGGGCTCGGCTGCGTAGACGACGCCCTGGCAGGGCTCACTTATGAACACGGGGGCACTCCTTGGCAACCTCATAGAATGGGTAGAGATTCACTTGCGCACGTTCCAGTTGCCCATCCGCGCCTTCGCCTCCCGCAGCCACTTGGGCTCTACGTCGCCGCTGGGCAGCGGCTCGGACTTCACCGGGGGCGGCGGCTCAGATTTTGGCTCAGGCTTAGCGACGCCTTCGAACTTCTCCGTGAACTTCTGGACCGGGGACTTCACCCGGACGGGCTGGGAAGCGGCTTCCTCGTCGAGCTTCTGGCGGATGGCCTCTTCGCGGTCCTCGTCAATCTTGCCGAGCAGCCGCCTCGCCTCGGTCCGCGCCTCAGCCGCTTCCTTGAGGTTCGAAGAGAACGCGGCGACCTTGAGGTGGGCCCGGACTTCCTTCCGCCGGTCGGTGTCGTCTTCGAGGTACCAGTACCTGAGGATGAGCTGCACGAGGTCGTGAGCTTCGTGGAGCTCGAACCGGTTGTGGGTCAGAACTTCGTCGAGGAGCAAGGCAACGGCGACCCGCGCCCTCGTGCTCGGCTCCGAGAGGTGCTTCCGGTGGCCGTTGCTGAAGGAGTTGATCAGGGACTGAGCGCACAGAGTCTCGACGGCGGCCGCGCGTTGCTCTTCTTTCCGCTCTTCCTTCTGCTGCTTGTGCACCTGGCGCTTCGCTTCGACGCAGCTAGAGCAGATGTCTTCCGTCGCGTCGCGACTGAGGCGCCAGCCCATCTTGGTGAACCGCTGCCAGACGGACTCAGGGTTCATCCCGTGGCAGTGGACGTAGTCCGTCTTGTGGCACTCGTGGCACTCGACTTGCCACGCCCGGACGGGCCTCTCGTCGCCGACCCAGATGTGGCCGTTGCCCTCGAACCGCTTGAACTTGCTCTTCATGTGGCTGCTCCGGGCTGGTCGTCGTCCTCGGCTTGCTGCTTCTCTTTGCGGACTTGGTAGCGGTCGGTCAAGCCCTGGCGGTTGATCCTCTTCACCAGCATCTCATACAAAACCTCGCGGGCTTCCCTGTTGCCACGGGAGAGCACCATGAGGGAGGCGTCAGCTGGGTCGATCTTGGTCTTGAGGTTGTGGATGACAGAGGAAGAGATGTGCAGCACCGTGCTGCTCGTGTCCTTCCAGAACTCCAGGTGGTCGCTGAAGATCCTGGCGAGCGTGTTGAGCCAGCCCCAGTGCATGTGCGGAAGACTAGTCGTCGTCGTGATGTTCTTGATCCCCCAAGCCTCGTCGACCGCGTCGAAGAACGCGACCATGTTCTGCCGAGCCTTCATCAAGCCGATGTTGTCGATCTGGTTGTCCGTCGAGTCGAGGATATCCAGGACGCCGCCGCCACCGCGACTCGTCTCGTTGCCCTGGAACTTGTGGCTGTGGAGCGCTCGGACCAAGTACAAGAGCTGCGCGCCTTTGATGATGTCACCTCGGGTGCTCCTGTTCATCGCCTGGTCCCAGCAGACTCGGTCCTTGAGGACGAAGCCGGCTTGGTGGGAGAGGCCGTAGAGCATGGCCGCGACCCGGCTGTGCTCTTTCTCGTTCCGGAGGATCACGCTCGGCGCCATCGCCGTGTGGCCCGTGTTGAGCTCCCGGAACATCACGGTCTCGATCTCTTGCGTCGTGTTGATGTAGACCTTGACCCCGAGGACGTAGCCTTTGTCGGGTTCCTCGTCCGTGGCGATCTTCCAGGCGAACGTCCGCTGGACGCCGTCGATGATGTACACGGCGTCGCGGAGGGCGATCCCCTTCTGGATCGAGTCCCAGTGGTGGCCGCGCATCCCTAAGATGATGTCAGGGAAGCGGCGGATCTTGCCGGCCATGATCGCCTTCACCAGGCGCTTGGTCTTGGCCGGTGAGAAGTTCGCGCTGCGCTGGTACGGCCCGGTCTGGAGGAGCGGGATCGCTTCTTTCACGATGTGGCCGCGGATGATGATGTCGGTGCCCTCTTCCTCGAGGTCGCCGATGACGATGATAGACTTGCTAGGGGTGCTCACTTCGGGTCTCCCTTCTTGGCCGCACGCCTCAGCATCGACGTCCGGGTCTTGTCTTTCTTGGGCGGCGCGGGTCCGATCCCGTCAGGGACAGTCGTGTCGCCGCGCTCGACCCGTGCGAGGCACTTCGGGCAGGTCGTGTCCTCCCGGAACGAAGTGAACTCACTGGCCGGGACGCGGGTGCCGCACAGTGCCATGCCGACGGTGACGCCGCGGGCGGCGCTCGGTCCCTTGGCCCAGGCCCAGTGCAAGTGTATCACCATTGCTTACCCATAGTACCGATGCTCGCGGCAGAAGTAAACCTCCGCATCGTCATCTTGCTAGTGTATCTTACCCGTAAGACAAAGTAAACCTCTTACGGGTAGACGTCCCGGCCTTGGCTCGCAGACTTCTAACCTCTCTGCCTCGCCCCAGAACTCGTGCGGGTGGTGCACGTAAACTGGCAAGTCCGGGTCATACTTCTGCAACTCTGCTATCAATTGTTTGACTGTCATCTCCTGACCTCATAGTCCTTGGCGGCGTAGCCGTGCGCGAGGTCTCCTCGCATGTACGGCCGCCAGAAGAAGATCCCGGTCTTCCTGGTCTTGAAGTGGCCGCGGACGAAGTGGGCGCGGGTCTCCGCGGTCGCGCCGCTGCCCTTGCCGGTGAGGGACCTCCGGTGGACCGAGCGGATCTTCAAGAGCGTGTGGGTCGACAGCGGCGGCTTCTTCGCCTTGGCACGAGAGCGGTTCAGCCGCTCGTAGCTCACCGTCTCTGCCTCGGCGACGTTGCGGGCGTTGAGCAAGCCGAGGACGGCGAACAGGTACCGGACCTCGCCCGCCCAGTCAGACCGGGCGAGCTTGCCGTAGTACTCCGCGGCGATGCTGTCAGGGATGCCGCAGTCGAACTCAGCGAAGTCGAAGTCGACGAGGCTGGCGAGCTTCTCCGCTCCCATGGACTTCGCCGTGTCATAGATCGTGACCATGGGGCTGGCGTTGAGGCTGTGGTGCACGGGATTATTCAGGGACCAGAACAGCGTCGCCCGCCAGCAGGCGAGGTCGTCCCTCAGAGCCTCTGCGAGGAAGCCGACCCGGAGGGGTGAGCTCTGGAGGCCGGGGTAGTGGAGCGGCGCCGCGCGCCAGTGGGCGCGGTCCGCCTGAGCGAACTCGAACCAGCACAGGCGGTACGGCAGGCGGCAGAACGGGGCGATCCTCTCGAGCTCGGCGTAGTTGTCCGTCAGGCCGTCCGCCGCCAGGGCGAAGTCCGGCGCGAGGGCGAACTTCTGGGCCGCCCGGATCTTCTCTTGGGTCACGCTGAACCCGTGGTATTCTTTCCGCAGGTACGCGTCAGCCGCGATGCTGTCGCAGAGCATAGAGCCTCTTCTGCCACTCGTCGTACCGCTGGGTCACTTCCAAGTAGTCCTGGTAGTCAGTTTCCGACATCTCAGAAGTAGTGTGACCCTTCAGCTCCTTCGTGCTGATGGTCTCGTAGGGACCGCTGTCCCAGTCGTGCCAGACGGTGATCATGGGATGTATCCTAACCACCACAGGAGTGCGCCCACCGCCAAGATGACGAGCATCGCGAGGTTGCGGTATTCGATCATGTTCATCAGTACACCCAGCAACGGTTGAGAGGAACGCCGGCGGTCCACGACCATGCGCCGGTCGGCACCAGGTCGCACGCAGGCGCCACGAGAGTCCACTGCCCCTGGCGGGTGAGGACGGCGAGGGGCGTGCCGTTGACCAGTGAGAGGACCGGCGGGCCGTCGGGGGCGGCGCGGACGTTGAGGCCGTCCGCTCCCACGCTCACGAAGACCACGGGGCAGACCCGCGGCTCTGGGCACACCGTGTACCGGGTGAAGACCCAGCCTAAGGGCTGCGGCGGCGGTGGCCCTTCGACCACGGGTGGCGGTGGGCTCTCTATCATGGGCGGCGGTGGAGGCGACTCGAGGACCACGGGGCACGGCCCGAAGCCGGGCGTGCAGAAGGTCGGGGCGACGGGGAAGGCCCGGCCGTCCGGGGCGACGATGACCTGGGCGTGGGCTCGGCCGTCCGGCCCCATGTAGATGCCTTGGGCCGCCGCCGGCGCCGAGAATGCGACGATGCCAGCAGCGGCTGTGGCAAGGAGGGCAAGGACATAGAACTTAGTGATCAGGTGATTGGTCATAAAAATCATTCCTTAATAAACCGGGATCGCCATCAGATATATCAACAGCGTTCCAACCCCGATGGTTAGAGCTATCCAAATCACTACAAATCCTAAGATGATCGTGATGGTTCTGATCATTGGACTGTCCGTTGGATCAAGATCTGCGCCCCGTGGAAGTGGATGGTGACTTGGGGCTGCTGCGCACGAGGCCGCGAAGCGAGGCGCATCAGGAGCAGTCCGACGATGATGAGGACGAGGGCGGTCATCGGTCCCACACGCCGATGCTGCATATCAGGTGCATCTTGTTCTGGGAGACCATGTAGTCGCGCAGCTGCAGGGCTTTCATGCTGACGTCGTACTGGCCGAACCTTTCGATCGCGTGGGCCACCAGGGCCTTAGCGTCCACCCGGTCTTGGTCCGTCATCAAGCTCGCCGCGAGCGGGCAGTTGTTGACCAGGACGATGCTCGTGACTGCGAGCTTCATGTCCTCGGCGCTCTGCTTGGCCCAGGTATCTTCCGCGACGGGGACTGGCGCCGGCCTCGTGCCGGAGGCGCTGTTCGCTAGGATGCCGGCGAGGATGCCGCCGATGAGGAGGGCGAAGATCTTGGTCATTTTAATACCCAGCCTTCAGGACCCAACGAGCGGCGCGGCGGATCACGGTTTCTCCCGTGTCCTTCTCACCCTGGTTGAACTGGCGGATCTTGCCGCTAGCCGTGCGAGCGACGTAGCGGCCGAAACCTTCAGAGTATTCGATGCAGCCGATGGGATTGCTGCTGTCGATCGTCACAACGCCAGCGTTGCTGACCTTGAGCATTCCGTCGGAGGTAGAGATGAGGATCGGTGTCATTTTCGTGTTCCCGTGGTTGATCATAGCCAGAGTGTATGCCTTACCCGTAAGGAAGTAAACCACTATTTTCAGGTATTTTGAGCAATAATATCACTCGACCTAATGGACATGTTGAACTGCCACATACGCGAGGACGCAGATGACGACCGAGATGCCGAGGATAACCGTCGCGAAGCCTTTCGCTTCTGACCACATCGGAACGATGATCATCAGAACGCACAGTGTCACGGCATATGATGCAACGAAGGTGTCGAGCAGGCTCATTCTTTTCCTACCCACACAGCATCTGGATCAAGAATATCCTCAAAATCTTCGACGAATGTTTTAGCAACTATCTCTGTTTGTTCGTCTGATAAGCCGATGCAAATTTCCTTGATCACTTGACGCCAATAAGTTATGTCGATAGTTTGTTCGTCAGTAGCACATACATCTTTAGTCATTAAGTTGTTCATGACCATCTGTTGAACTGCCTTGATTTTTTTCTTGGTCATCTTGTCCTCCACGGGGTCGAAGCCGTCCCGGTAGTCCGGCCGCCGGCGTCGCGGAAGGTCGTGGTGCCTCCGGCGCTGCCTTGGTTCGAGTGGGTCGCCGTGCCGGTGGTCCGGCCGCCGGCGTCGCGGAACGTGGTCGTCCCCTGCGAGTCAGTCGTGGCGGTCCCGACGGTCCGGCCGCCGGCGTCGCGGATCACGGTCTGGGGCTCGGCGGCAGCGGCCGCGGTGAGGGCGAGGAGGATCGCTAAGGTCTTCATTGGTCGGTTCCTTTTCTACGGGTAAGATATACGGCCTGCCGCGGAGGTTGTAAACCCCTCTCCTTACAGGTAAATCTACTTCTTGCTCCAGTCCGTGAAGATCTGGGCGACGAGCTGGGCGACGGTCAGGTTGTTGAAGGCGGCCTCGAGGACGACCCGGGTGAGGACGTCTTCCGGGAGGTTGAGCTCGAAGGCCTTCTCCCTGCCGCCGCGGTGGAGGACCAGAGTCAGGACTGACTTGCCTGGAGAATGGGCGGGACCGTTGCCGTTCTGCTTCGGGAGCGTCGGCGTCATGGTGCTGGACCTTGGTTGCCGCAGGCTGACCCCCTTGTTCGAACACGTGACCTGGAGTGATCCTACCGTGACTCCGATCGTCTCGGCGATCTGCTCGCGCTTCATCCCCCGCTCGACCAGGTTGCGGATCTGCTCGAGGCGCTCTGGCGTGAACTTGACCGCCCGGCCTCGTCGGTCAGGTGCAGTACTCACCATGTCAGTCACTCTTTTCTCCTTCGTTCCCATTCTTTGGTAGGTGGACCGCGAGGATACGTTCAACGACTGCTTTCATCTCCTCGACCGTCCCGCAGTACGTAGTCGGCTTCTTGTTGAGCCACAGGCGAAAGTCTGTGCTCCCTTGGCCGTCGCGGCGGATGACGAAGCGGCCGGCACGAGTCTGCAAGACCCAGATGTCTTGGTGGTTCGCCCAGTCGCTCACGGCAAGATCTCCTCGGTTGCGTCTTTGAGGACGTGCTCCCAGTTCCAGTAGCCGAGGACACCATAGCACTTATTCCGGGAGAGGGTCTTCATCAAGTAGCTCGTCCGGATCGCGACGCCGAAGTAGTTTTGTACTCGGCCGTCGCCGTTCCTCAATGTCGGGTCGACCACGCAGCCGTCCTTGTCGACGAGCCATGCGTGCTCGATCGGGATGACGGCGTGGACGTAGCCTTCAGCGTACGCCAAGCCAGGGTCACGGAGGGCTCGCTGGGCAGCGTTCCTGAAGCACTCTTTCATCTTCATCCGCCGGCCAGCGAAGGTCCTCGGCCCGACCAGGAAGTCTCGGCCGTGCGCCAGGAGCCACTCCGCCGGAGAGATTTTCTCGCCCCGGCAGTTCTTCTTCTGGACGTCAGCGAGGAACTCCACGTAGCCTCGGAGGGAGGTGATGTCAGTCACTGTCAGGCTCCAAGTCATTAGCGTGCTCGCTCGAGAGCCAGCTGTTGTCCCACTTGACCCAGACGACGACCGAGTTGTGGATGCTCTGGACGGTGCCTGCGTGGCGAGGGTCGTCCTGGCGGTGGACCCGCTGGCCGCACCGGAGGTGGAGCCAGCGGATGTCGCGGTAGGCTTCGCTCGTGTTCACTCGTCGATCTCCCTGTTGAGCTTGACGTGGTCGCCGGCCCTGAAGCCCGCGCCGGTGCCGAAGCCACGGCGGCGGAAGGTCAGCTCGCGAGACTTGCTGATGGTGCTGTCACCCTTGATCAAGTCGTCGGCGGCGGCTAAGCTCTGGTCGATGACCACGAGAGCTTTGTGGGCCGGGATCTCGTTGCGGACGGCGGCGATGATCTCGTTCGCCCGCTGGGAGATCCGCAGGGCGCAGGCTTCTTTAAATGAAAAATAAAAGTTCATGTACTCCTGCTTGGTGTAGCCGCCGGTCCTCTGCTTGAACGCAACCAGGGCTTGCTTGTACAGGGTGTTGACTTGGTCGCGGACCCACACGAGCGTGACCTCGCACGCCTCGATGTTTTCCGATTTGCCGGCGAACCGGACGTGGCCGCTCCTCGTACGGAAGATGACGCGGCAGTTGTAGAGGGTGGCGACGGCCGACAGGAGCACGCGCTCCCACTTGTCTTTGAAGTCGACGCCAGTCATCCACTCGCCCCACACGGCGGGCTGCTCGGCCACTTCCTCGACGTTGTCGATGTCGTGCTGGAGCATGAGCCGCTGGGCTGCCGCCAGGGCGACGGCAGCCTCGTTCTCATTGGAGCTGCCCTTCGCGAGCCGCAGGAGCTTGCGGATCTTGTCGATGGCTTTCTCGGCGGTCATTTTTCTTCTCTGGCAAAGTTGTTGAACACGCGCCAACCGGGGTTTGCTTTCTCGGCAATCTGGATGGCTTGCTCGGCAGTCTCAGCTTCGATGTAGTTCATACCAGGTCTTGCCTCGCCCGGAGTTCCGCTCCATCAGCACGATCCAGATCTTCATAGCATCCCCACCTTCTCGGCGCACTCGGGGCCGAAGCCGCGGGAGACCGACTGGGGGACGGTGAGCTTCCGGCCGCAGCGGCCGCAGCGGCCTTCGTGCCAGACCTCGAGGTCGGAGGGGAGCATATCGCGGAGGAGCATCCGCCAGGTCCAGTCGAAGGCCCGGGCCGACGGCGCGTCGCGGGAGATCTCGCCGGCTCGCGGGTTCTTGCGGCCGACGAAGAAGATCTCCCGGGAGATGCGGCCGAGCCAGGTGTACCCGCGGACGTTGTCCGGGTTCGTGAGGACGCTCACCATCAGGGTGCCGTCGTTGGCGGGCTCGCCGGTCGTGCGGTCGGTCGGAGTGACCACGCGGTAGGTGAACCGGTTGCCAGTCTTCTTGGAGACCAGGGTCACCGTGGCCTTGCCGGCGCGCATGTACTCGCGGGCCGCCTGGGCGGTGGTGAACTGGCCGCGGAGCTCGTGGACGTGTTTCTCGTCGGCGGCCTCGCAGTCGAAGCCGGTGTCGACGAGGTGGGCGAAGATCGGGTCAGACATGGTCGTAGCCTCTCGGGTCTGGGTTGGTTGGTCTTACAGGTAAGATATACGGGTAAAAAAAGAAGATGTAAATCCCTCTTACAGGTATTTTTAGTGATTGCAGTTTAGACGTGATGCGTGCATCCAGCCAATTTTATTTTCACTGGTTGCAATGCGGATCCATTTGCCATGACGCTCCAGCACCAAGACTTCGATGCCATTGCGCACGGTGCCCAACACAGCAGCATTGGGTGCGCTACGAATATTTGCCGTCGGATCACTCGGATCAGCTACCAGGCAAGTGTCTTCACACGCGTTGGCTGCGTTGGCCATTAATAATGTAATCAATAAAACAAGGGGCTTCATTTTTCTCTCCTGATCTTGGTGCGGACGCTGAACTTGCCGCCAGCGACGATAGCCTGCGCTAAGCTCTCGAGGTCGTGGCACGGGAAGTCTCGGTCCTGGAGAATCGGCCAGCCGGTGCGGTTGGTCACCCTCAGGCCTTCTTCCTTCGAGAACCAGAGGACGGCGGTCGTCCACTTCTCCTTGGCCATCTCGGCGCGGATCTTCTCTGCCGTGATCATGGCGTGCTCTTCCTTGACCTGGTTGTTGATCATGCCCAGAGTGTATCTTACCCGTAAGAACCTGTAAACACTTTTTCAGGTATTTTTAGTTGCTATTTTCAGGTACTCTGCGAGATAAAATCTCGCCGCGTAGGAAGCCCGTACGGGCCGAAACATGGAGGAGGGGTTGGTTACCCTACCCCTCGTCGACTTCCGGCCGCGGACGGGGCTCCGGCGTGGTCCGGACCCGCCTCATCAAGGCCATCCTAGCGGGGAGGACCACCGCGTAGTTGCACTCGTCGCAACAGCGACCCTGGTTCACAGGGGTGGCGTTGTTGCCGAACTCTCCGTAGTCCTCTTGGCAAATCGAGCAGATCTTCACCAGTACCTCCTCACGTCAAAGGGTGTAGAGTCGTTCCAGTAGCTCGGGTCGTCCCAGGGGGGTAGCGTCTTAGGGCTCATTGGTAGAAAGGGAAGAGGATCGCCCCGAGAACCATCACTGACAGGACTAGGAGCAAGACGGCCGTTGCGTCGCTCATCGACTTCCCTCGTGGTCTGAGTGTGCTTCCAGTACAGCTGTGACTTCGGCATAGTCCGCTTCCCCTCGAACCAGCACTTGCGGCCGTCAACTTCCCGCCATGACCAGTAGCTCCTCGTCACAGGTTGGGCTGCGCACTGGACTCTGGCCGGGGGGAGGTCGGCGGCGAGGGCAGCGGCCACGAAGAGGAAGCTCAGCATCAGTACTTGTCCATCGGCCACACAGCGACGAAGAAAGCCAGGACGACCAGCATGCCGATGAGCATCAAGATCATCAAGTCGATCGAAGGGTCTACCATCTCAGTCGTCGTCCTCGGCGCGAGGCCGATGTTCTCGATGAAAGCTCTCACCGCTTCGTGCTCCGCGGAGCAACGCCGTAGCTCACGTTGAGGCTGCGGACGTCCTGGTTCAGCTGGCGGGCGACGGCCTCAGCCTCTTCCGGCGTGTCGAAGTACCGGACCTCGCCGTTCTCCCGCATGGGCGCTGACGCAGCTCCCAGGGCGGAGCCGCTGGACCGGTGGCACATCACGACGTACTGGGGCATCTTGATCCTCCTTACGGGTAAAACACCCAGAAGTAAATCTCTCTAACTCACGAGAACCACCAAATCAGGAACGCTGTGCCTTCGAGCGCAAACAAGACCACATTAGTGATCACAAATGCGCGAAAAAATTCGCGCCATGTCCACTTCGGACGCGTAGGCCGGATGAAAAGACCAACGGCTGCCATCAAGATAAATAGAAGGATCGCAGCAGAGAAATAAACTGTCCATACGGTATTCATCGCTTGATCACCCAATTGAGCAGTGGTTTCCAGTTCTTGTGCGACCTCGCCGACCTTGACCGGGACTAATGTCTCAAGCTAGCGCACCTCCGGAGGTCGGCTTCCCGTTGTTCGGCGGGCCGCGTCACCGTCAGAAAGGCCAGTGCGCCAGCTAGCTGGACTTCTTCTCCTCATTGAACTTGGTGACGAGCTCGATGATGTCATAGATCGGTCCTTCTGGGGGCTCCCCCATCTGCACCCGCTCGATTTGCTCGGCGATCTTCTCGAAGAGTTCTTCATCAGTCATCACGTTAAGTCCTCCTGGTTAGCTTCGACGTAGCGGACGGCGGCTTCTCACCTGGGGAGCCGGTTAGCCCAGCGAACACCGTCGTTGGCGCCGGCGGCGTAGCCTTTGACGTAGTCGCCGCCGCGGAAGGTGCCGTCGCGGTAGTCGTCGCTGGCGATCTCCGCCTGGTTTGGCCTGGCGTAGTAGCCGTCGAGGTAGCCGCGGCGGTAGGCCTGCGGGGCGCGCTCGAGCTGATTCGGGGTGAGCATGATCCTCACCCCATGACCTTGAAGCCGTTGTGGGCGGCGTGCATGAAGTTGTTGCCCAGGAAGGACTTGGCGAAGATGGCCGTGTAGCGGCTCGTGCCCGGGACTTGGATGACCAGCATGCCCTGAGTGGGCAAGCCGAGCTTGGCGACGGCCTTGAGGAGGTTCTCCTCGGTCGCGTAGGTCCGGGTCGAGGTCCAGCAGTTGAAGAGGTCGTCCATGGTCTAGCCTTTCGGTAGCGGTTAAGTTGATCTTACGGGTAGAGTATAGGCTCGCAGCTCCGAGATGTAAATACCTGTAAGCAAAAAAAGTCTGAATTTTTATTCGTTAATGTCTGGAAGGGGTTAACTGCCCCCTCGTCGTTTCGAGGGCCGCGGCAGCAGCTGCAGAGGGGTATCCATCCGGCCGCAGGGAGCACGCTCCGGCGCCGCGGACTCTACCACGCACTCCA
>Ga0075428_100001879_pt1 | contig 22539 bp, 17 predicted proteins | sample RhiMetdeltSRZDD2_FD_75291 | JGI IMG/M metagenome (GOLD analysis project Ga0075428, IMG submission 75291) | Populus rhizosphere microbial communities from Tennessee, USA - Rhizosphere MetaG P. deltoides SRZDD2 | ecosystem: Host-associated > Plants > Roots > Rhizosphere > Soil | place: USA... | reverse complement strand
AGCGTGGGGAGTGGATTCGGAAACGTGAAGCGGCCTTGCTTTCCGATCACGGTCCACTCTTCCATGCGCTCGCTCGCAAAGATCGTGCCCGCGAACGACTTGGCGTCGATGACGACCAAACCTTGACTGGTCAGCAACAGGTGCTCGACCTGGATGTGACCACCCATGCCGTCGGGCACGAGCACGTGTTGCAGCCGTGCGATGGCCACGGCCTCGAGTGCTTGCTTGATCTCCGGACCTTTCTTCCGCCGCAGCAGCAGCCACGCGACAAGCGCCACGAGCACCAGGAGAGCGGCGATTCCGGCGGCGATGGCGTATTCAGGTTTCACGTTTTATTGGCAGCGTAACTTATTGTTATTACTACTTCCACGCATCGATCTCGGTCACAAACTGCTCGAGCCGAGGCGCGAGCGGCGTGCTCGCCGTCGGCCGGTCGAGCAGCTCGGCGAGCGCCGGCGGAACCGGTACGGCGCGCCCGATCACGGGCTCGACGATCGTCTCGAACTTCGCCGGGTGAGCCGTCGCGCTGACGATCCACGGCCGTCCGGCCTTGCGCGCCGGCGGTAGGTGATCGTAGACCCAAAATGCCGTCGCCGTGTGCGGGCACCAGACCTCGCCGAACCGCTCGTAGTCCTTCGCGATTTGCGCGCGAATCGCGGCGTCGTCGACGGGATAGGACTCGATGCTCGCTCGCAGCTCCGCAAAGTCGGGTACGAGGTTGCGGAGCCGCTCGAAGTTGCTAGGGTTGCCGACGTCCATCGCCGAGGCGAGCGTAGCGACACTCGGGCGCGGTTGCCATTGTCCCGTCGCCAGGTAGTCGGGGATCGTGCGGTTCGCGTTCACGGCGAGCACGATCTCGCGCACCGGGAGGCCGATTGCGCGCGCCCAGACGCACGCCATGCCGTTGCCGAGATTGCCGCTCGGGATGATCGAGCCCGCTGCGGTGCCATGCCGGCGCCAATGCCACAAGCTCGCGGCCGCGTGATACGCGACTTGCGGCAACAGGCGGCCGATGTTGATGCTGTTCGCTGCCGTGAGGCGATGCCGCCGCTGCAGGCCCGCATCGGTGAAGGCCCCTTTGACGAGCGCCTGACACTCGTCGAACGTGCCGTCGACCTCGAACGCGCGGATGTTGTCGCCCCAGCACGTGAGCTGGTGTTGCTGGCGCGGCGAGACCTGCCCCTTCGGGAACAACACGCCGACGCGGATGCCACGCCGGCGGTGAAACGCCGCGGCAACGGCTCCGCCCGTGTCCCCCGACGTCGCGACGAGAATCGTCAGCGCCCGCACGTCGGCGGAGCGGCGCAGCGCGCGCTCCATCAGCGCCGCGAGAAAGCGCGCCCCAACGTCCTTGAAAGCGGCCGTCGGACCATGAAAGAGCTCGAGCACCGCAAGCTCGCCGGTTGGAGTGAGCTCTTTCAACGGCAGCGGGAAATCGAACGCATCGCGACAGATGGCGCCGAGCTCGGTCTCGAGCTCGGAGCCGTCGAAAAACGGCGCGAGCACCTCGGCCGCGATCTCGGCGAGCGATTCCCCCCGCACCGCGCTCGGATTGAGGCGCGGCAGCTCGTCGGGCACGTACAGACCGCCATCCGCGGCGAGGCCACGCATCACCGCGTCGACGAGACCCGTTTCCTGACCGCCGCGCGTGCTGAGGTAGCGCATTGGAGCTAGCTGTGATTACCCGAGAGCATGCTACAGAGCCGCAGCAAGTCCGCGAAGATGCCGCCCGCCGTGACGGCCGGGCCGGCGCCGGGCCCGCGGATGATCAACGGGTTGTCGCAGTAGCGGCCGGTCTCGAACTGCACGATGTTGTCCGTGAGGCTGATGTTCGCGAACGGGTGCTTCGGCGCGAACGACTGCAGGCCGACGCTGGCCTTGCCGGCCCGGACGTCGATGGCCGCGACGTAGCGCAGCACCTGGCCGGCGCGTTTCGCACCGGCCACACGCTCCGCCATCGGTGCGTCGAAGTCGGGCAAGCGCTTCAGGAACTCCTCGACGGACGCATCTTTGAGCGCCGGCGGCACGAGGCTTTCGACCGCGATGTCCGCGAGCTCGAGCGTGAGCCCCGCCTCGCGAGCGAGGATGACGGCTTTACGGGCCACGTCCATGCCCGAGAGGTCGTCGCGCGGGTCGGGCTCCGTGTAACCCTTCGCCTTCGCTTCGCGCACGATCTCCGAGAACGGGCGTGTGCCGTCGAACAGATTGAACAAGTACGCCAGCGTGCCGGAGAAGATGCCGCTGATGCTGCGGATCTCGTCGCCCGTCGCGACGAGGTCTTTCAGCGTCTGAATGACGGGCAAGCCCGCACCGACGGTCGCCTCGTAGAGAAAGTGCGAGCGCGCGCCGTGGCTCAGGCGCTTCAGCTCCTGGTAATACGAGATCGGGCCGCTGTGGGCGCGCTTGTTCGGCGTAATGACGTGAATCCCGCGCTGCAGCCACCCAGCGTAGCGGTCCGCGACACCCTGCTCGGCCGTGCAGTCGATGAGCACGGCGTGCGGTAAGTAATCGGCTTGGATGTGCGCGATGAGCTTGTCGCTGTCGGCCTCGACGCCCTTCTCGAGCGACTCGCGCCACTTGCGCAGATCGAGCCGCTGCTCGTCGAGGGCCATCCTCTTGCTGCCGCAGATCGCCCGGACTCGCAGATCGAGGTTGAACTTCGTGCGCAACGCGGGAGCGGCGCGAGCGAGCTGATCGAGCAATTCGCCGCCGACGTGCCCGGGGCCCACGACGCCGATCGAGACCGTTTTCGCCGAGAGATAGAAGCTCGAGTGCACGGCGCGGATCGCACGCGTCATATCCTTGGCATCGATGACGGCCGAGATGTTGCGCTCCGAGGCGCCCTGCGCGATCGCGCGGACGTTGATGCCCGCGTTGCCGAGCGTGCCGAAGAAGCGGCCGGCGCTGCCGGGCATGCCGGCCATATCGTCGCCGACGACGGCGATGATCGCGCAGCTCTTCGTGACGCCGACGCGTTGGACCTGGCCTTCGCTGAGCTCGACTGCGAATGCACGCTCGACGACGGTACGTACTTGCTCGGCGGCCTCCTCGCGCACCGCGAAGCAGATCGAGTGCTCGGAGCTGCCCTGCGAGATCAACATCACCGAGATGCCGGCGTCGCGCAGCGCGCCGAACAGCCGATCGGCCGTACCGGGCACGCCGATCATGCCGGCGCCCTCGAGATTCACGAGCGCGACTTTGTCGATGCCGCTGATGCCTTTGACGGCGGCGGCGCGCGATGTCGACGACGCCGAGATTTTCGTCCCCGGATGCGTCGCGTTGAACGTGTTGCGGATCCACAGCGGAATGCCGCGGCCGACGGCGGGCGCCATCGTCTGCGGATGAATGACCTTGGCGCCGAAGTACGCGAGCTCCATGGCTTCGCTGTAGGTCATCTCGTCGATGATCTTGGCTTCCGGGACTTGGCGCGGGTCGCCGCTCATGACGCCATCGACGTCGGTCCAGATGTGGACCTCGTCGGCGTCGAGCAGCGCGCCGAAGATCGACGCCGAATAGTCGCTGCCGTTGCGCCCGAGCGTCGTCGGCAAGCCGTCCTTGTCCGCCGCCACGAAGCCCGTGATGACGGCCACGCCCTGGAAGCCCGTCGGGATCGCCGCCGCGAGCTTCGGCCGCGACTGGTCCCAGTTCGTGACGGGCCCCATCTCGGTGTGCTCGATGACGAGCACGTCGCGAGCGTTCAGGAACATCACGTCGCGGCCGTTGCCGCCGAGCTCCTTCGTGAAGAACGCGGCGATCTGCCGCGCGGACCAGATCTCGCCATATCCCGACACGAGATCTCGGCTGCGATTCGAGGCCGCGCGCACGAGCGCGAGGGCCTTCAGGATGCTCTCGATGTCCGCGAGGTCTTTGTCGAACGCCTCCATGATCGGAGCCGCGCCGGCGCCGAGCAGCTCGACGTTCGCCTTCTCGTGCCGCGCACGCAGCGCCTTCAACGTCGTGTCGACGGGCTGCCGCTTCGCGGCCTTGTCGACGAGACCGAGCAACTCGTCCGTAACGCCTTTCATCGCCGAGACGACGACAGCCAAATTGTTATCGCGGCTCTGGCCGCCGATGATGCCGGCAACGCGGCGAATACAGCTCGCGTCGGCAACACTGGTGCCGCCGAACTTGTGCACAGTCCAAGTCATGACTCGATACTCTGGGGAAGCGGTTTTCGGCGGCCGCGAGCATAGCAGAACGGCCGGGGGTTACGAGGGACCGGGTGCACGCGTCCGAGCCCTAGGCCTTCGCGACCTCGCGGCGCATCGCGGCTATCGTGGCGGCGTAATCGGGCGCGCCGAAGATTGCCGAGCCTGCGACGAACGTGTCGGCGCCCGCCGCCGCGATGCGGCCGATGTTCGCGACCTTGACGCCGCCGTCGACCTCGAGACGCACGGGCAGTCCCGAACGGTCGATCAGCGCGCGGACCGTCGCGATCTTGGGCAGCACCGACTCGATGAACTGCTGCCCGCCGAACCCTGGGTTCACCGACATCAGGAGCACGAGATCGACCTTGTCGAGCACGTGATCGAGCCAGTCGAGCGGTGTCGCCGGATTGAAAACGAGCCCGCTCTTGCAGCCCCGTTCGCGGATCAGCTGCAGCGTACGGTCCACGTGCTCGCTGGCTTCGGGATGAAAGCTGATGTAGCTGGCGCCGGCGGCAGCGAAGTCGGGAATGATGCGGTCGACGGGCTTGACCATGAGGTGCACGTCGATCGGCGCTTTGACGCCATGCTTGCGCAGCGCCTCGCAAACGAGCGGGCCGATCGTGAGGTTCGGCACGTAGTGATTGTCCATGACGTCGAAGTGGATGAGATTCGCGCCGGCCGCGACGACGGCATCGACCTCTTCGCCGAGCCGCGCGAAATCGGCCGATAGGATCGACGGGGCTATCCAGCAATCACGCATAAGCTTCGGCTCCAGTCCGCGTCACGCTTCGCCGAGCGGCTCGCGCGGGCGCCTCACTGTACCCCGCAACGCCGCGCTGAGCACGAGCGCGAGCCCGCAGGCGATGGCCACGGCGAACAGCGCCTGCCGGTAGCCAGGCAGCGCATCGGCTGCGGAGCCCACGACTCCGCCGATCACGGCCGCGCCGACGAGTTGTCCGATGCTGACGCAGAGCGTCAGGAGGCCTTGGCCCGCGCCGCGCCGCTCCTCACCCGCCTCGTGCAGCGCGATGTAGCGCAGCGGCGCACCGAGCAGCGATGACATACCGAAACCGACCAACGCGCCCGACAGGTAGAAATTGCGCCACCCGAGCGGCAGCAGCGCGAACAGCAACAGACCCGAAACCGTGAGCACGAGGCCGAGCTGCACCACGCTGCGTGAGCCGATGTGATCGAGCAGCCAGCCCGCGATCGGCGCTCCGATCGCAAGCGTCAGCACGAGTGGCAACATCGTGAGACTGGCCGACGCAGCATCGATACCGAAGTTGAGCACGGCCATGTCGGGCAGGAACACCATGCCGGCTTCGACGGCGCCGACGGCGAGCGCAATGACGCCGACGACGCGCAGCTGCGGCGACCGCAGCAGCGCGGGCGGCAACACCGGATCCGCCGCGCGCTTCTCGACGGACCAGAGCAGCGGGATGCCGACAACGATCAACGCGAAGCAAGGCCAAACGCGCAACGACGACAGGCTCTCCGCCGGCGAGCCCGTGTCGATCTGCCCGAGCCCGACGACAATCGCCGCCAGCACGATTGCCAGCAGAGCGCTGCCGAGCGCGTCGAAGCTGCGCGATTCGCCGCTCGCGCCCTGCGGTAGAACCCGCGCCGCGGCCACCATGAGCGCGAACGCTACGGGGACGTTGATGACGAACAGCCAACGCCAGCTCGACTCGAGGAGCAGCCCGCCGAGCAGCGGGCCGAGCAGAAACGCGACGCCGAAGACGGCGCCGATGAGCCCGAGCGTCCGACCACGCCGCTCGAGCGGCACCGTCTCGGCGATGACCGCCGCGGCCACGGGCAGCAAACCACCCGCGCCGAATGCCTGGATCGCGCGGCCGACGAGCAGCACGGGGAACGACCACGCTGCGGCCGCGAGCAGCGAGCCGGTCGCGAATACGGCGAGGCCCTCGAGAAACACTCGGCGGCGTCCGTAGCGATCCGAGCGTTTCGCGAGCAGCGGTGTGCCGATGAGGTAGAACAGGACGTAAATGCTGAACACCGCGGGCAACCAGCGCGGCGTCACGGCGAACGTGCCGCGAATCGCTGGCAGCGCCGGACCGACGATCGCGATGTCGAGCGCGGCCAGCAAGACGCCGACGAACAGCACGACCAGCGTGGCCCTCTCGCGAGTCGCCGTCATCTAATGCGCCCGCAACAGGAGGCCGCGAACCGCGTCGCGGAACAGCGCGGCGGCGGCGGCATGGCCGTCATAGACTCGTAACAACTGCACGGCGGTGCGCGCAATGATCTTCAGCGAGTACTGCGCGCTGCCGTTGCGCAGCAGGTCGGCTCGCTCGACCCCGAGCAGCAGGTCGAGTAGCGCCGCCTGCAGCGCGCGATGCTGCTTCTCGAAGTGCACGAACGTCTCGTGATCGACGAGCGGGATCAGCATCAGGCCGTCGCGATGCGTCGTCCACAGCGACCAGTAGATGTCGACCAGCCCGTCGATTGCCTCCTCGGCCGGCCGCGCCGAGAGCTCGGCGATGCGTCGGGTCGCGAGCTCGAATAAAGGATTAAGTATTCCTTCTAATAGGCTGTATTTACTTGAGAATAGGCCGTAGAAGGTGGCCCGCGAGACGTCGGCTTCGGCGATGACGTCCTCGACACTCACGGGCCCGATTCCGCGCGCGGCAAACTGCCGCGCGCCGACGGCGAGCAGAACCGCACGCGTGCGCTCGCGCCGCCGCTGCACACGCTCACTGGCGCGAGCGGTCGGCAATGGCGCTGGCAGCCGCGGTTTCACGGCGAAATCATACATGAGTATCTGTTCTTGAACGCCGCTATCTGACTTCGTGGGGGGCTTCGCCGGCGGCGTATACCTCGACCGTCGCGTGAACGATGTGCAGGTCCGGCGGCAGCAGCGCTTTGTAGTGCTCGGGCGCACGCGGCCGCGGCGTCACGACCGTCAACACGACTGCGTAGAGATTCAAGCCGATGCACCAGAGATGCAGGTCGACGACGCGGTTGCCGTCGGCGCGCTCGATCGCGTCCTTCACGGCGAGGCGCGCCTTCTCCGGCGCGCTGCGATCGAGCAGCACGGCGGTCGTCGTCTTGAGCAACCCAAGCGACCAGCGCGCGACGAGCGCGGCGCCCACGAGCCCCATGAACGGGTCCATCCAGGTGAGCCCGAAGTATTTCGCGGCGAGCAGAGCGGCGATCGCGAGCAGAGAGGTCAGCGCGTCGGCCAGCACGTGCAGATAGGCCGAGGCGAGATTGTGATCGTGCCCTCCCCGCGCGTGCTCGTGATCATGGTCATCGTGATCATGGTCATCGTCATCGTCATCGTCATGATCATCGTGCTCATGGTCGTGATGATCGTGGTCACCGTCGTGACCGTGCTCGTCATGATGGTGCCCGAGTATCAGCATCGACGCGCCGTTGACGATGAGCCCCAGGACCGCGACGAGAATCGCCTGATTGAACGCGATCGGGACCGGCGTGACGAGCCGCTGCACGCTCTCCGAGACCATCAACACCGCGAACGCCGCCAGCAGCACGGCGCCCGTGAATCCACCGAGGGTGTTGACCTTGCCGGTGCCGAAGCTATACGAGGCATCGTGCGCGTGGCGCCGCGCGTACGCGTAGGCGTACGCATTGATTCCGAGCGCGACCGCGTGCGAGGCCATGTGCAAGCCGTCGGCCAGCAACGCCATCGAGCCGAACAGCACGCCGGCCGCGATCTCGACGACCATCATCGTCGCCGTGATCGCGATCACGAGCTGCGTCCGGCTCTCTCCGGGACGCCGCCGGTCCTGGCCAAAGGAGTGTTCGTGGCGCCAGCGCGCCAGAGCGTCTTCTTGCATTGGAGGGCTCGAGCCTAAGGAAAGATTCGGACAGCCATTGCAGGTCAGTGAACCCGCAAGAGCAAGCCTTTGAGGTAGTCGGCTTCCGGAAACTCAGTAGCGACGGGGTGATCGGCTGGCTGCGACAGCCGCTCGAGGATCTGCGCCGTGCGGCCCGCGTCCACAGCGGCGCCGGCGACGATCTTCTGAAACAGCGCGGCGTCGACGTGGCCCGAGCAAGAGAACGTCGCGAGCACGCCCCCCGGCCGGACGAGCGCCAAGCCGAGCATGTTGATGTCCTTGTAGCCGCGGCTGCCGGCGGTGACCTGGTCCGCCGAATGGACGAACTTCGGCGGGTCGAGCACGACGAGATCGAAGCGCGTGCCGCTATCGCGCACGGCGCGCAGCTCGTCGAACACATTGGCGACGACGAATCGGCAGCGGTCGCCGACGTCGTTCGCGGCGGTCTCGCGCTTCGCGAGCTCGAGCGCATCCGCCGACGAGTCGATCAACGTCGCGCGCCGCGCGCCCGCATGCAGGCACGCGATGGCGAATCCGCCGGTGTACGAAAACGCGTCGAGCACATCGGCGTCGCGAGCGTGCGCGGCGACGCGCTCACGATTGCGCTGTTGGTCGAGGTAAGCGCCCGTCTTCTGGCCGTTCGCGATATCGACGACGAGCCGAGCTCCGCCCGCGATGATCTCGAGCGCGGCGGGCGGCTCAGCGCCGGCCAACAACTCCCGGCGCGACGGCAAACCTTCCTTGTGGCGCGCCCCACCCTCCGACCGCTCGTAGATACCGCGCGGCGCACAAAGCTCGCCGAGCAGCTCGACAATCGTCGTGCGCCACGCTTCGGCGCCGGCCGACAAGAATTGGCAGACGAGATACTCGCCGTAGCGATCGACGATGAGCCCGGGCAGGCCGTCGGATTCCGAGAACACGAGGCGGCAGGCGCAGTGCACGTCGAGCAATGTGAGACGCCGCCGCGACTCGACGGCGCGCGCGAGACGGCGGCGGAAGAACGCGGCATCGATGACCTCGCTCGTCTCGAAGGTCCAGATGCGCGCACGGATCTGCGAAGTCGGCGAGTAGGCCGCCCGGCCGCAGAACTCGCCGGACGAGGCGACGACGTCGACGGTGGAGCCGGGTTGCACCTGGCCGTCGACGCGCTCGATCGCTCCGGAGAAGACCCACGGATGCCGGCGGCGCAGCGACTTTTCGCGGCCCGGCTTCAGCCAAACCGTTGGATTCGGCGCGGCCACGGAACCTACGGCTGACTCGGCCAGGTCCAGCCGGAACGCCGGCGTACGCCTGTGGACGCGCGCTCGGCCGCGGCGACGATGTCGCCGACGGGGAGACTCGTGAGCCGCCCGCCTCGCTTCAAGATGCGGCCGTCGATGATGACGGTGTCTACGTTGGCGGGCTGAGCCGCCTCGACGAGCATGTGTGCGGGCTCGGTTAGCATCGCGAGATTCAACGCGCGTGTGTCGACCATGATGAGATCCGCACGTTTGCCAGCCTTCAGCGAGCCGACGCTGCCGTCGATGCCCATCGAACGCGCGCCGTCGATCGTGGCGAGCTCGAGCACGCGGCGCGCGGTCAGCTTGTTCTCGTTCAGCGCGCGGCCGTTCTCTATGTTCTGAATCGCCTTCATGATCGCGAACATGTCGGCGTTGCCGGAGAGCGTCGTCGTATCGACGGACAAGCCGACGGTCACGCCGGCGGCAACGAGATCGGCGACGATCGGAAAGCCGAAGCCGATGCGCATCTCGGTATACGGAGAGACGCTGACGTTGACGCGATTGTCGGCCAGCGCGCGGATCTCCTGCGGCGTGCACCAGACGGCGTGGATGACTTGCATGCCCGGCGCCAACAGCTTGCGATCCGCGAGCTGCTGGATGCCGCCGGCGCTGGTCTGGTAGTTGTTCGCGTGCACGGAGATCGGCAGACCGAGCTCTTTGGCAACCTCGTAGTCGCGCAGGGTCGCCGCCGACGCCGCGCCGCGCCAGGCGAGCCCGAGCGTCAAGAGGCCGTCGTTCGAGCGCTCGCGCCAGCCCGCTGCGAGCTTCGTGAGGTCAGGTAGATCGATGCTCGCATCGTTGCTCGCCGCCGTCGGCGAGCCGTACGAGAAGCGCGCGCGGATGCCGGTTTCCGCGAGCGCGCGCAACGCGGCTTGCGCGTAGTCGGGGCCGCGAACGTTGTGGCACCAGTCGTGCACGAACGTGACGCCGGAATTGATCGCTTCGGCAGCGGCCAACCGGCCCGCTGCGTACATGTCGTCGGCGGAATAGAACGTGCCGATGGTGCGCGACGTAGGAAAGTAGCCGTGCTCCTGACGGTCCCCGGCCAAGCTGCGCAACAACGCTGTCCAGATATGCCAGTGAGTCTCGATGAGGCCGGGCAGGACGAGCATCCCGGCGCCGTCGATGACCTGCGCGCCCGGCGCGGTCAAGCCGCGTCCGACCGCAGCAATTGCCCCGCCGCGCACGTGCACGTCGCCGCCCGCGATGTCGCCGGTGCCGGCGTCCATCGTCAGGACGTACGCGTTGCGGATCAGGAGATCACTTCGCTCGGTCATCGCACCCGCCGGCTGTTGCCCCAGGCTCGATCGGAACGGCACGCTGCTGAGGGCGCCCGCAGCAAGCACGCCGCCGAGCACCTCGCGCCGGTTCCACCGCGTCGCGTTCACTTCCGTTTGAGGAACGCCTTCATGAAATCGTCGACGATGGTCGCGGACAGCTCCGCGATCTCTGCTTGCGTCGGCTCGCCGCGCACGGCGCACTGCCGCTCGAGCGTCATCCGCCAGCACAACATCGCGGCGAAATGCCGAGCGAGAGTCGGAACGTCGAAGTCGCTCTCGTGCGCGTGCGTCTCGAGGACACTCTCGAGAACGGTGTACGCCTGATTGGCTCCGATCTTGTAGTAGTGCTGGCCGACCTCGGGCGAGCGCGTCGCCTCGTCGAAGATCAATCGGCGCAGCGCCAGCGTGCGTTCGGTCGTGATGATTGCGAGGATCGCTTCGGACACCGTGATCAGCGCCGGCCGCAACTCCATGCTGCGCAGCGTCGCGTCGAGCCGGTGCAGATTGCGCCGGTACTCGATGAGCTCGCGGCCGATGACGGCCTCGAACAGCTGCTGCTTGCTGCTGAAGTAGCGGTAGATCGATTCCTTCGAGATACCGGAGCTGCGCGCCATCGCGTTGATGCTGGCGCCGCGGTAGCCGTGCTGGAGGAAGTACTCGGTCGCGACGTCGAGCACCTCTTGCTCCTTGGCCTTCGGCTTCAGGCGGCTTTCGTCGAGCACTCGCACGAGGCTCGCGACGCCGCTCAGCCCCCCGGTACGCTCGCCGACTTCACGACGGCGGATCGCTTCCTTGCCACTGGGATCGACTGAACTCATCGTCACTCCTGTTCCATTTTCTTATACGAGCATGCATACGGATTTCAGCTCCGTATACATTTCAATGCCCACACGGCCGTGCTCTCGGCCTAGCCCCGAATGTTTGAACCCGCCGAACGGCATGTTCGCGTCGACGGGCCCGTGCGTGTTGACCCACACCGTGCCGGCCTTGACCTTCGGCACGAGCCGATGCACGGCTTTGAGGTCGTTCGACCAAATGCTCGCGCTCAAGCCATACGGCGTGTCGTTAGCCAGCGCCGCGACCTCATCGAGGTCGTCGAAGCGTTGTGCGACGAGCACCGGCCCGAAGATCTCTTCCTGCACGACGCGCATCGAGCGGCTCACGTCCGCCATGACCGTCGGCTTCACGTAGAAACCGGGGTGCGACGGCGTATCGCCGCCGGCAACGACGGACGCACCTTCGTCGCGCCCGGACTTGATGTACCCCATGACGCGCTCTTGTTGCTCGCGCGACACGAGCGGGCCCATCTGCGTGCTCGGATCGAGGCCGGGCCCGAGCTTGATCGATTGCGCTGCGCCGCCGACACCCTCGACGACGCGATCGAAGATCTTGCGGTGCACGTACAAGCGCGACCCGGCCGCGCACACCTGCCCCGCGTTGAAGAAAATCGCGCCGGCCGCGCCGCCGATGACGGTGTCGATGTCGGCGTCCGGCAGGACGATCACGGGCGACTTGCCGCCGAGCTCGAGCGACACGCGCTTCATCGTGTCGGTGGCTGCCTTGTTGATTGCCTTGCCCACGAGCGTCGAGCCCGTGAACGCGATCTTGTCGACGCCGGGATGCGTGACGAGCGCGGCGCCGACGCCCTCGCCGTAGCCGGTGAGGATGTTCACGACGCCGGGCGGAAAGCCGGCCTCGATGATCAGATCGCCGAGCCGCAACGCGGTGAGCGGCGTTTGCTCCGCCGGCTTCAAGATGCACGTGCATCCGGCCGCGAGCGCCGGACCGAGCTTCCATGCGGCCATCACGAGCGGAAAATTCCAAGGAATGATCTGCGCGACGACGCCCACCGGCTCGCGGCGCGTGTACGCGTTGATGCGCGCACCTTTCGGGCCCCCGACCGAAACGTCGATCGTCGAGCCTTCGATCTTCGTGGCCCAGCCGGCCATGTAGCGGAAATAATTGCGCGCGCCGGGAACGTCGACGATGCCGGCCATCTGCTTCGTCTTGCCGTTGTCGATGCTCTCGAGCTCGGCGAGCTCGTCGGCGTTCTGATCGATGAGATCGGCGAGACGCCAAATCAGCGCCTCGCGATGCGCCGGCAGCATGCTCGCCCACGGTCCGCGCTCGAACGCTTCGCGCGCCGCCGCGACGGCTTTGTCGACGTCAGCGCGGCTCGCGTCGGCGATCGAGGCGACTTCCTCGCCGGTCGCGGGATCGATCACGGGAATGACGTCGCGGGCCGCGGGCTGCACCCACTCGCCGCCGATCAAGAGGCGCGGTGGCCGTCGCAGGAACGCTGCGACGCCGGCGGACGGCGCTGGCTGGGCAGCAATTGCGACGCTCAAGGGAATTCCCCGATCTGGTTGTTTTGGAGCCGAACTCTGTCGTTCGGAGTGTAGAACCCGCCTCGCATTGGCCGCAAGGCGCGTCCCCGTCGAGGGCCCAAAAGAATGCCCGAAGTTTCATCAAGCGCCGAGCTTCAGCAGGTCGATGGCGTTGCGCTTGAGAATCAGCGGCCGGACGTCATCGCGAATGTCGATCTTCTCGAAATCGGCGAGCCAGCGCTCCGGAGTGATCAGCGGATAGTCCGTGCCGAACAGCATCTTCCGCTTGAGCTGAGTGTTCGCGTATTGCACGAGCTGCGGCGGGAAATACTTCGGCGACCAGCCCGAGAGATCGATGTAGACCTGGGGCTTATGCAGCGCGATCGACAGAGCCTCGTCCTGCCACGGCCACGACGGATGCGCGAGGATGATCGGCATCGTCGGAAAATCCACTGCAACGTCGTCGACGTGCATCGGATTGCCGAACTTCAACCTGATACCGCCGCCACCAGGCATGCCGGTACCCATTCCGGAATGGCCCGTGTGGAACAGCGCCGGCAGCTCGTGCTCGGCGATGACCTCGTAGAGCGGATACGCCGCGCGGTCGTCCGGGAAAAACTCCTGGAACTGCGGATGGAACTTGAAGCCTTTGACGCCGTAATGCTCGATTAGACGCCGGGCTTCGCGGACGCCGGCTGCTCCGCTCGCGGGATCGATGCTCGCGAACGGGATCATGACGTCGGCGTTCTCGGCCGCGAGCTCGGCGACCTCCTCGTTCGATACGGGTTTGATGCCGCGTGCGCGCAGCCCGTCGACCGAGAAGATCACGCACGCCATCTTGCGCTCGCGGTAGTAAGCCGCGATCTGCGGGATCGTGGGCTGAGTGTCGTGCGAGTGCTTGAAGTACTTCTGCGCCGCCTCTTGGAACACCGTCGGCGGTTGGGGGTCGCGGACCGAGATTTCCGCGTGAGTGTGCACGTCGATCGCGACGAGCTCTTCGACGTTCATCTTCATGGGCTTCTTGTCGCTCAAACGAGTATTCCCGAGACTTTGGCGCGCGCCTCGTCCGCTTTGCGGATCATCTCTTCGAGATCGACGCGATCGGGCACGTCGACGCCGCGTTTGACGGCCGGCCGCTCCGCGATCGCATCGAGCCAACGCGTTAGGTGCGGCAGGCCGTCGAGCGTGACGCCCGACCACTTGTAGCCGCGCACCCAGGACCAGTTGGCGATGTCGGCGATCGAATAGTCGCCGGCGAGGAATTCGTGCTCCTTGAGGCGCGTGTCGAGCACCTCGAACAGGCGGCGCACCTCACGCTGATAGCGCTCGATCGCGTACGGGATGCGCTCGGGCGCGTAGCGGAAGAAGACGTTCGCTTGACCCATCATCGGGCCGATGCCGCCCATCTGGAACATCAGCCACTGGATAACGAGCGAGCGGCCCTTGACGTCGCTCGGCAGCAGCTTACCCGCCTTCTCCGCGAGGTAGATCATCAGGGCGCCCGACTCGAAAACCGCGAAGCCGCCGTTGTCGTGATCGACGATCGTGGGAATTCGGCCGTTCGGGTTGATCTTTAGATACCACGGCTCTTTCTGCTCACGCTTCTCGAAATCGATTCGGCGTACTTTGTACGGGAGCGCGAGCTCCTCGAGCGTGATGGACGCCTTCCAACCGTTCGGCGTCGCCGCAGTGAACAACTCGATCATGAACAACCCCTCGAACCTTACGCTGCATGATAGCAGCGCCACGCGCTCAGGCGCCGCGTAAGGTTGCGACCGGCGAATGATTGATGACGGAACGCACCGCTAGCGTGCCGCTGATGCCGACCACGAGGGCTCCTGCCACGAGCCCGCCGAGCCACAACACGATGCCCGGCGAGAACTCGAGCTGGAACAAACGCGTCGCGAGAACATAGCCGATCGCCGCGGCGCCGATGGCCGCGAGCGTCCCGGCGAGCAGTCCCAACGCCGTGAACTCCGCAGCGACTCCCTGCAGCACGACGCTGCGCCTAGCGCCCAGCGTGCGCAGAACGGCGCTTTCGAACATTCTCTCGTCGCGCGTCGATTGGATGGCGGCGAGCAGCACCATCACTCCCGCCGCGAGCGTGAACAAGAAAACGTACTGCACGGCCAGTGCCGCCCGATCCATCGATCGCCGGACCTGCTCGAGCACGGCACCGATGTCGAACACCGAGACGCTCGGAAACTGCCGCACGAGATCGACCGTCACGCGGCGCTGCTCGGGTGGCACGTAGAGACTCGTGATGTAAGTGTGTGCGAATCGCTCGATCGCGCCTGGCGACAGAACCATGAAGAAGTTCGGCCGGAACGATTGCCAGTACACGTTGCGCGTGCTCGTGAGCCGAACGGTGAGACTCTCGCCACCAATCGCGTAGGTGATCTCGTCGCCGAGCTCGAGGCCGATCGCGGCACGCAGCTCCTCCTCGAGCGAGATCTGCGGCGTCTCGTCGCCGTCCCTCCACCACTCGCCCGAAACGACTTCGTTGTCGGGCGGGATCGCGGCCGACCAGGTCAGGTTCGTCTCGTCGCGCACCTCGCCGCTACCGCGCGGCGTCGCCGCCGGGTACACGTCGACCGGCACGCCGTTGATGTGAGTCATGCGCGCGCGGACGAGCGGCGTGAACGACGGTTCCGGGACGCCGGCCGAAACGAGCATTGCGCCGAGCGCCTCTCGCTCCTCGGGCTGAATATTAATGAGAAAGTGATTCGGTGCGCTGGGAGGCAGAGTCGCCTGCCAAGTCGTCATCAGCTCCGTGCGCACCGAGGTCAGGAGCAGCAACACCATGAGGCCGATGCCGAATGCCACGACCTGCACGCTGCTCTCGCGGCCGCGACGAGCCACGTTGGCGATGCCGTAGCGCCACGCGACGCCGACGCCGCCGCGCACCCGCTGCAACGCCAGCACGAGTAACCGACCGGCGAGATACAAGACGAAGAACGTCCCGATGGCGCCCGCCAGCAGATACGCGATGAGCTCGAAGTCGCCGAACAAGATATAGAGGAGTCCCGTGACGGCGGCGAGGGCGACGCCGTAGATCGTGGTGTAGCGCAGCGGCGGCGGGCCGACGTCCTGGCGCAGCACGCGAGCCGGCGGCACGCCGCCGAGCTGCAGCAGCGGCGGCAACGCGCAGCCGATCGCGACGGCCAACGCGGTCAGGGGACCGAGCACGGCACCCTGCAGGCTCGCCGCCGGCAATTGCGCCTCGATGAAATCCGCGAGTAACGCCGTAAGGCCGAACTGGGCGGCGAAGCCGATGACACAGCCGAGCACGCCGGCGGCGACGACGAGGACCAAGAGCTGCAGCACGTTCAACCGCAACACTTCGCCGTGTCTCGCGCCGAGACATTTCATCAGCGCGACGGCATCGAGTCGCCGAGCGACGAAGCGCCGCGCCGCCATCGCGACGGCCACGCCGCCGAGCAGCACGCTGATCAGCGCGGCGAGCACCAAGAACCGCTCGGCGTTGGCGATCGCGGCGCCGACCTCGGGGCGGCCGTTGCGATAGTCCTCGACGCGATCCTGCGGCCGCAGCAGCCCGTTGAGCTCCTCGCGGAACCCCGCGAGCGGTTCCGCGTCGCCGGCATAGAGCCCCGCGTGCTGAGCGATGCTGCCGGGCGCGAGCAAGCCCGAGGCGAGCACGTCGTTGTAATTCAGCAGGACCGTCGGCGCGATCTCCATGAGCCGCCAACCTTCGTCCGGCCGAAACTCGAGCGTTCGCGCAACGCGCAGCCGCAGCCGCCCAACCTCGAGCTCGTCGCCGACGCCCGCGCCGAGCCGCGCCAACAGACTCGGCTCGGCCCACACCTCGCCTCTCGCGGGAATGCCGGTCGCGTTTTGCGGCACCCCGGCCAAGCGATCCGCCACCTGCACGACGCCGCGTAGCGGATAGCTTTCGGTGACGCCGCGCACGTCGGCCAGCGAAGTCATCTCGCCGGCGGCGACGACGCTGCGAAAACTCACGATCGCCGCTGTCTTCAGCCCATGCCGCATCGCCGCCTCTTCCATCGATGGCGGCAACGCGTTGATCGACTCGACGCGCAGATCGGCGGCGAGCGCCTCGCCCGCTTGCTGCGAAACCGCCGAGCGCACGCGGTCCGTGAAGAAAGTCACAGCGCTCATCGCGGCGACGGCGACGACAAGTGCGGCCAACAACACGAGCACCTCGCCGGACTTCCAGTCGCGAGCCAACAGGCGGCCCGCGAGCCGCCACGGAGTCTTGATCACCGCTCTTTCGCTCCTACCCTACGCGCTTGGATTAGCGGGCGGGTTACACGATACTGGGGTGAAACCAGAGCGGCAAACGACTCAGCCCTGCTCTTGTTCTCCCGATACGGGAAATACCGGCATGCGCCAGATGATCGACAGGGACGACGGCTCGATGCCGCGACCGCACGTGAGCCCGAAAACGGTGCTCCGGCACAACTATCTATTTCGCAATCTGTCCGACTCCACGCTCGAAGGCATCGCCGCGCTCGCCACGAAGCGCACCTATTACAAAGGCAGCGTGATCTTCTCGCAGGGCGACGACGGCGACGCGCTGTTCGGCGTCGCGTCGGGCCGCGTGCGCATCAGTGCGAGCGCCTCGGGCGGGCGCGAAGTGTTCTTGAATATCATGGAGCCCGGCGACGCGTTCGGCGAAATAGCCGTCATGGACGGTTTGCCGCGGACCGCGAACGCGATCGCGCTCGACGATTCCGCGTTGATCGTGATTCAACGCTCCGACTTCCTGCCGTTCTTGGAGAAGGAGCCTCAGCTCGCGATCCATTTGCTGAAGCTGATGTGCGAGCGGCTGCGCTGGACCAGCGAGCTCGTCGAGGAATCCGCGTTCATGGACGGACCTGCGCGGCTCGCGAAACGACTGCTGATTCTCGCGTCGTTGCACGGCCGCGCGGCCCGCGTCGGCCATCTCGAGCTGCGCATCTCGCAGGCCGAGCTGGCGCGCTTCCTCGGCATCTCACGCCAAATCGTCAATCAACATCTTGCCGATTGGCGCCGGCACGGCTGGATCGAGCTCGGCCGAACGCAAATCGTCATCCGCAACACGGATGCGCTGCGAGCGATGATCGCCGATTGAGCGAAGCGCTAGCGCGTCCTCAGCAGTAGTACGGAATCCACACCCCGCCAATGTTGATCCAGCACACCGCAGACGGCGGGCGTGCCGGGTTCAACGCGCCGTCGCTCTGCGCGGTGAATGCATTGGCATTCGAAAACAGCGCCGGTACCAATAACAATGCCACCAGAAAAGTACGCAGTTTTTTCATCATGGCTTGCTCCTGTTTGTCGCCGGATGTGATGCGCGGAGACCGGGAGCAAGCGTTGCAGTTTCGAGCGCGTTGTTCTGTCAAGCGGGCGACATAAGGTCAATTTTTTTTCTTTTTCGCGAGAAGTGTCCGGTACCTGACAGACGCGCCGTATGGCCTCTGCTACAGATGACCGTTGCCATGAGGCGCAAGCGAAAGAGGCAACCATCATGCCCCTGCCAGAGGACGTACTGCGGCTAGTGCGCACCGTCGAGTGTCTGCCCAGCGAGGATCAGGACAAGATCCTGCGAATGGTCGATTTGCTCACGCTGGTGCCGTTGACCGTGCAATACCGAACACAGCGCATGCTGCGCGAGCTGCTCCAGCGTCGACCCGACACGAAGAGCGAGTGCGTCGCCGGTGTCGACGACGTGCTCGCCTATCTCGAGGAGAACGTGGCCGACAGCCAGCGCTTCGACGCGGTCATGCACGTGGATTTCGAAGCGCTCCGCAGCGTCCGAACATCCTAGCGCACATTACTTGGCGGTGACCCGAACGACACCCGTCCAGCTCGCCGGCGGGTCTCGGCGCATCGCATCGCTCAAAGCTTCGTAGTAGCGGCTCGGGCCGTCCGCGGGGAAGCGAGCGGCGAGCGCCGCGAACGCTTGCTGCGCCGCTTGCCAATCCCCGCGCCGAAACGCGGCTAACGCCGCAGCGAATTCCTCGATGCTTCGCCCGTCGAGCCGGCATCCGGCTATGGCGATCGGCTCGAAGACACCGACTGGCAGCCGCTTGCCGCGCAACAGGAACGTGCCGACGTCGCGCGCCGGCAAGTCGACGTCGGCAAGCGACGTCGCCGAGAGCAACACGCGCGTGCCGAGCAGCGGATTCAAGCCCTGAATGCGCGACGCCGTGTTCACGATGTCGCCGACTGCGCGATACTCGTAGCGTTGCTCGCCGCCGATGTTGCCGAGCAGCATCTCGCCTGTCTCGAGCCCGACTCTGGTCGGCAGCGGCGTGTCGGCGTGCGCTCGATTGAACTCCTCGACGGCATCGAGAATCGCGAGCGACGCGCGCGCCGCCCGCAATCGCACGCCCGCGTCGGGCTTGCCGCTCGCCCAGACGGCCACCATCGAATCGCCAGCCGTATCCGAGATCTCGCCGCCGTGCGCCTGCACGACACGAAAGATCGCCTGGTAATAGTCGTTGACGAGCTTTGCGAGTTGCGCAGGCAACAGCCGCTCGGATACCGACGTGTAGTTCTCCGCATCGGTCACGAGACAGGTGCCGTGCAGCAGCTGGCTATCCGCGCCCGGCGTCAGCGTCTGGTCCGTGAGAGTCGAGACCAGGGAGCGCGGCACGTAGTAACCGAGCGCCGTACGCACGCGCTCGCGCTGCGCGGCGAGGTCGCGGTAGCTCCACCAGACCGCCGTCACGAAGCTCGCGGGCAGCTGCACGAGCAATGGCACGACGAGCGGCAGCCAGAGGTAGTAGCTCGTGAATTGCCAGTACGCGGCGCCGAAGTAGGCGCCACCCGCGAGCGCGGCGGCCGCCGCGGCACTCGCAATCCTTGCTCGTGCGACGAGAAGGCCGAACGCGAACCCGAGCGCGACGATCAGCGCACCGTGAAGCGCGAGCGACAACGGCACCACTGCGCGCCCCTCGAGGAGATTCGCGACGGCGGTCGCCCCGAGCTCGACGCCGCTCAAGTTGACGCCGGTGTTCTGCGAGAAGACCGAGATGAAGTCGTCCTGCTGCTCCGGCTGGCGAGGCTCGGAAAGTCCCACGAGCAACAGCGTGCCGGCGACTCCACCCTCGGAACCCTTCAGGGCCTGATCGAACGGCAGCGTGCGAACGCTGCGCGCGGGGCCGTAGAAGTTCAGAAACCGACTGCCCGGCCCCGCGTACACATCGAGCAACACGCGAAGCGCTGCAGTCGCTGTCGCCGAGTATTCCGCTCGCTCGAGCTCGCGCTTCGCCGCCGCGCCGAGCCCGGCGTCGTTCAGAAACGTCCGGCGAATCGCCGTCATCGCGGCCTCGAGCTCGCGCTGCGCGAGCACGGCAGCCCGAGTCTGCGGCCACTCTGTCGTCGCCCCCGGCCGCGCGCGCTCGACGAGCGCCACGAGCTCCTCGTAGTGCGGCAGCAAGTGCGCTTGCAACGCCACGACGGGAAGCGCCGGCATGTCGTCGCTGGCCCGGCCGAACGTCCAGAACTGGCCCACCTCGATAGGCACGGTCGGCAAGACGAACGGCGCAGACCCGAGGGCGGCCGCCTTCAGCTCGGGCAACGGTGGCTTGCGCTTCTCGAGATGGGCTTCCCCACGGCCGCCGAGCAGCTGGACGTCGCTCTCCGTCCATTCGAGCAGCACGACGTTGCCGGCGCGCTCGATCGAATCGGCGAAAAGCTGGTCACCATCGCCGTCGTGCCGCTCGTGAAACGTCAGGTCGAACGCGACCGTGCTCGCCCCGCCCGCCGTCAACTGATCGAGCAGATCCGCATGTAGATTCCGCGACCACGTGTCGAGCTCCGTCGTCTGACCGACGGCTCGTGCCGCGTCGCGCGAGACTCCGATGACGGCGACATCGGCCGGCGACGGCAACGGACCGCGAACGGCAAACAGCAAGCCGAGCCCCAGTGACTGCTCGAGCGTGGACATGACGGGCAGCCAGCTCGCGACAAGGCCTACCAGACCGAGGGCCCCGCCGAGCACGAGCAGACGCCGTAGTCCCGCCGCGGGACCGGCCATTGCTCGTGCCTTCGCCTCCGGATCGTCTCGCACTTGACACTTCATCTCAGGGGCTTGAATGTTAGCCCGGCATAACATTTGGCGATTCCCGCGGCGTTTGGCCAGCGGTACTGTGGGCGTCGCCTCGCACTCGCACGAGACAATAAGGTCGTCGATGGCTCGTACGCCACCGCAAACTCCGCCGTCGCACCGCAGACGACGCCGGTTGGTCCTGTCTGCCCCCACGCGCGGCGCCGCCGCGCTCCTGGGGCTGGCAGGCGTTTGCCTTCCCGACATTGCACAGGCAGGGCGTAGTTGCGAGGAATGGTCCGCCGAGGTCAGCTCCGTCGAAGGCCGCGTTGAGATTCGCCGCACCGCGACCGCGGCTTGGGCCGCGCTCGCTGCCGGCGATCGTGTGTGCACGGATGACTCGGTCAAGGTCGGACGCTCGAGCCGGGCGACGTTGGTCCTGCCGGACGGCGGCGACCTGCGCTTAGACGAGCTCACCACGGTCAATCTTCCCGAGCCGCCGTCGGCGGCGGGCTCGCTGATCGAGCTGTTGCGCGGGATCATTCACGTCATCAGCCGCGACCCGCGGTCGCTGAGCTTCAAGACGCCGTATGCAAATGCCGGCCTCGAAGGCACGGAGTTCGACATACGCGTCGACGCGAACGAGCAGCTCACGGAGATCGTCGTTCTCGAAGGTGAGGTTGCCGTCACGACGCCGAGCGGCGACCTCAAAGTGCCGAGCGACTACGTCGCGGTCGCTCGTGGCGGTCAAGCGCCGACGGCATCGCCGCTCGCAATGCCGATCGAGCGCATGCGGTGGGCGAGCCATTTTCCGCCGATCATCGATCGGCCCCTGCCCGGCGCCGACGAGGAGCCGTCGCCGGCGCAGCAAGCGAACCCGGATTTCTATGCGTACCGCGCCGCTTCGCGCCTGACGACGGCGCGACTCGAGGGCGCCGAGTCCGACATCGCCGCCGCGCTGCGCCTCGCGCCGCAGAATGCCGCCGCGCTTTCGTTGGATGCGCTGTTGCAGCTGGCGCGCGCGGACCGCGCTACGGCGCGCGACCGCGTCACTACGGCGCTGGCCGGTGATCCGCAGTCCGTCGTCGCACGCGTCGCGTTGTCGTACGTCGAGCAGAGCTCGGGCAAGCTCGCGGCGGCGGAACGCGTCATCCGCGAAGCGCTGGCCATCGAGCCCGACAACGCGATCGCGGCGACGCGGCTCGCCGAGCTCGCGTTGGCCCAAGACGACGCTAAGACCGCCATCGAGAGCGCGACGCGAGCGCGGGCGTTGGCGCCGAATCAGAGCCAACCCCTCGTCGTGCTCGGCTTCGCGAGCTTGCGTGCGTTCGATACCGCCGCGGCCGCGAGCGCGTTCGAGGCCGCGATTGAGCTCGAGGGCGACGCGCCGCTGCAACGGCTGGGCTTGGGGCTCACCTTGATTCGGCGCGGTGACCCCGAGGCGGGACGCCGTCAGCTCGAGCTCGCTGTCGCGCTCGATCCCGCCAATCCGCTGACCCGCGCCTACATGGCACAGCTCTACGGCGCCGAGAACCGCGACGAGCTGACGACGAGCCAGCTCGAGCTTGCGAAGGACTTCGATCCGTTCGACCCGACTCCGTGGGTGTACTCGTCGCTGCAGAAGCTGCAGGCCAATCGCCCGGTCGAAGCCATGCAGGACCTGCGG
>Ga0075428_100001878_pt1 | contig 22540 bp, 22 predicted proteins | sample RhiMetdeltSRZDD2_FD_75291 | JGI IMG/M metagenome (GOLD analysis project Ga0075428, IMG submission 75291) | Populus rhizosphere microbial communities from Tennessee, USA - Rhizosphere MetaG P. deltoides SRZDD2 | ecosystem: Host-associated > Plants > Roots > Rhizosphere > Soil | place: USA... | reverse complement strand
TCTTTATGTGTGAATACTTGCCCGCTGGTCGGATCAATATAAAATTCAATTTTCTCCTGTGGGTTCTCCAGGTTCTCGTCGCTGTAACCATGCTTGAAATAAGCGAGAACGAATTGCTTTGGAATTGAAACGGCTTTCACGGGAATATCGAGCAACTCGGCAAGCACGAGATATAATATACCATTGCTAAGTTGGTTGCCTCTTTTTGCTTCCAGTGTTTTATGAATTAAAAACTCATTCTTTTCCTGGTAATTTATTTCACCCCCTTTCAATCCATAATAACTATAAAGAATGCTGGTAACAATATTTATTTGTTCAAGGGGGGTAAGATAGTTATTCAATTCAAGCCAGATGTTTCTGCGGATCTTTTCTATTTCCTGCAATACTGGTGCAGTAGCTAAGTCAGGATATTGAAACTTGCATACTAATAAGGCGCCAAGCATCAGATCATGATGACCTGAAATGTTCCATTGTCTGACGTCTTCATTGAGATCACGGTAATGCAGGCGATGAATTAGCAATTCAATTCTTTGCTGTACATTTTCATCGGGGATGGTTTCCCATAGGTGCTCAAGACTTGGAATAATGTTTTTGCCGTAGTCAATGATTTTTTCTGATACGGCACCGAAGACCTCTTCGTCAGGATCATCGATGAGGGTAAAAAGTGCGGATAACTCTTTTGTGGTTTCCATTGGTGGCATTGGGTTTTGTAAATGTCTATTTTAATAACGATGAAAAGCGGTTAAAATTTTCCACAGGTGGGGAAAGTAGTTCGGAGTCGATAGTCAGGAGTCGATAGTCAATAGTCTTGAGCCCATGACTCCGAACTCTCGACTCAGGACTTTCTCGCCACTACCATCCAATCCCATGGTTTTGGTTGTTTTAACCATCTTGGCGGCTTTAAAAACTCGGTATTCCACTCATATTCTATTTTCTGAAAATCTTCTGCGTTAAATCCTTCATTTGAGAGAAGAATTTGCAATTCTTCTCGCAAATAATGCTTGGTAGGAACACTGTCAATATCTGCATTGCCTTGCAAAATATTTTTAAGTTGGAATGAGCTTTTCTTTTTATTGATAACACCATTTGCATCTTTATCAGGATCCCATCGTTGACGGATCATAGATGTTAACATTGAAGATTCGAGTGAAGGGATTACAAGGATCAGATAACCATTTTTCTTTATGCATTTTTTCTGGTTGCTAAAAAATGCATTTCTTTTTTTTAATGAATCAGTGAGTATGGCATTTATACAAATGCCAACATCACACAAAGGCATTTTGGCTTTGGGATTTGACATATCTATTCGATCGTATTCTACATTGGTAAATTCAGGATAAAGTTTTTTAGCGATCTCAAGATTTTCTTTTGAAATGTCAACTGCATAAACTTTTTTGAAAGCGGGAGAGAGAACAGGTATCCATTTTCCAATTGCACAACCAATGTCTATGACAGTTTTCTTTTTTGAGGCGACCGTTTTTATCGCAGAAACAATTATTCCTTTGCTGTCATTTTTCAAAACATCAAAGATCTCTTCATTATAATCCGGTGCAATTTTTTCCCAGTAGGTTCGGTCCATGTTATCAGAATTTATAGGGGTGGCACATGTAATCAGCTCCTTTTAAAACATTTCCGTTAAAATCAAATAAGGTAACATTATCCCAGCTTGAGCCAACTCCCCAGCTATCATTAAGTCGCGATGTGATCCATGCGGGTTCCCAATATTGAACGCCTTTTCCACCGCCATTAATTACCGCCTGTGTAAGGTCCTTTAAATAGCGGTACTGATCATCTGCAGAAATTGTATAACCTGGTGCCGCATCATTTGGTGAAAAAATATTATTATAGCCATCCGCATTTCCTGTTGTCCACGGATAACCAGTTTCTACTACCATTACGGTTTTTCCATAAGTAGTTACAAGTTTGCGTATGGTATCTGTAACTCCCTGCATTGTTTTTACCGATGACCATTTGGTATAATGCGAAAGCCCAATAATGTCATAATCACTCACTCCTTCACTGGTAACTCCTTTCATCCACCAACCTGCAGATTGTAATTGTGCTTCGTGAATAATGATCTTTGGTTTTATGGAAGAGGTAAGAGAAAAATCACGGACAGCTTTGATACCGCTTTTTAATAACACAGCATAATCAGCAAAATTGTTATTGACAATTTTACCAACAGGCCAGCACATTCCGTTATTTGTTTCATTGCCCACCTGCACCATTTCAGGTGTAAGATTTTTACTCTTATAATAATTTAAGATTGCAATTGTATACTTGTAAACAGAATCGCTAAGAACATTTAATGGCAAACCAGCCCACGCGGCTGGTGTTTCCTGGCGCTGTGGATCAGCCCAGCGATCACTGTAATGAATATCCAGATTAACAGCCAGGCCCAATTCTTTTGCTCGACGAATTGATTTTTCTACTCCATACATATCATAATACATTTTGCCGTTATTCAAATTCCCTATCCAGGCAGGCGTATGCCATAAACGTACACGGATCGTGTTGGCCCCATGATCTTTTAATATCTTGAAACAGTCTTTCACATTTCCTGAATCACGATAAACGCCTCCATAATCTTCAATTTGGTTGACATAAGAAAGATCGACTCCCATATTGAATTCATCCCAGCGATAGAATTTCTTTTCCGCTGCAGGAGTAGGAGGGTTGTTTTTTTTACAGGTAAATGAGGCGAGCCAACCTGCGAGTAGAATTAGAAGGATAATTTTCATGCTATAAAGTTAGGGTGAAGTGCCTTCTGCTGTAGATGTTGAAAACAGATTTTTTAAAACCTGTTCTATCGAGTAACTTGAAAAAAAATTGCCAATGAAAAAGAAAAATTCTAAAAACTATTCCCGCCGTTCATTTCTTCGTGATGCGTCAATTGCTGCCGGTGGGTTTATGATCATACCAAGACATGTACTGGGAAGAGGATTCATTTCTCCAAGCGATAAATTAAATATAGCTGGTATTGGTTGTGGTGGCAAAGCTGACGTAAATCTTCCTTATGCATGGAATAATGGCGCTGAAAATATCGTTGCGCTTTGTGATGTTGATGATAAAATGGCGACAAAGGCAAGAAGCAAATGGCCAAATGCTCCTTACTATAAAGATTTCAGGGTAATGCTTGATAAAGAAGCTAAGAATATTGATGCGGTGATTGTAACAACGCCGGATCACATGCATGCAGTTCATGCATTGCCGTGTATGCAATTAGGGAAACATGTTTATGTAGAAAAGCCATTGACACACGATATTTATGAAGCAAGAATTTTAACACAAGCAGAGAAGAAATATAAAGTCGTTACACAAATGGGCAACCAGGGAAGCAGCGGCGATGATACAAGACTCGTAGAAACATGGATACAGGAAGGCGCAATCGGTGATGTTCATACCGTTCATGTATGGACAAATCGCCCTGTATGGCCTTCCGGCGTGTCTTTACCAACCGGCAAATTTGAAGTGCCAAAAGAGTTGGATTGGGATCTATGGTTAGGTACAGCGCCTGCAAGAGATTATAATCCTGCCTATCATCCGGCGATCTGGCGCGGATGGACAGATTTTGGTACCGGTTCATTAGGTGATATGGGTTGTCATTTTATGGATGTTCCTTATCGTGCATTAAAGTTGGGTTATCCTGTTTCTGTTGAATGCAGTGTGACATCGGTCTATACCGGATTTTTCCAGGAAAGTTTTTACAAAGGAAGTTTTCCTCCCTCTTCAGTCATTCATCTTCAGTTTCCCAAACGTGGTAACATGGCGGCGGTAGATATGAAATGGTATGATGGTGGCATTAAACCACAACGACCCGCTGAGCTTTTACCTGATGAACAATTCGCAGAGTGGGATGGCGGGATATTATTTGAAGGAACAAAAGGAAAATTAATGGCAGGACTGTTTGGAAGGAAGCCAACTTTGTTGCCAACTAAATTAATGGCTTCAACAACTTTGCCAACATCAAAATATGAGTTTGTGAAAAATGGATCGGAAGGACATCAAAAGCAATGGACAGATGCCTGTAAAAAAGGATATGGCACTTATACGAGTTCACCTTTCTCACAAGCAGGGCCATTGGCGGAAACTGTATTGATGGGTAATCTAGCCGTATTAAGTTATAATCATGTTGAGATGAAAGGGAATAACAGGCAATTCAATGGCCGTAAAAAATTGCTTTGGGATGGAGAGAAAATGAAGATTACAAACTTTGAACCCGCAAATCAATTTGTGAAAAGAGAGTACAGGGCTGGATATAAGTTGGAGTTGTGATTCAAATTACTAAAATGCTAAATGGTTAAATTGTTTTAGACTCATAACAATTTAACCATTTAACAATGCAACAATTAATATCTTAATACTTAAGCAACTTTGTTCCTGTTATTTCGATAGGCTTATCTTCTGTAATGGTTACTTTTACTTTGGCTCCTCCGCCACTGAGTAATTCGAATTTTGCTTTAACGTAATCAATACCTCCGGCAAAACTGTTATCGCCTTTGTAGTCCATTGCTTCCATTATCTGTCCATTTATTTTTGCAAAAAGCTGGTCACCATCTTTATAAAATTCGATCAACGATTTGTCACTCATTTCATACAGCCCTTCAATTTTTTTGAAAGCGGCAGCTTCAAGCACATATTCTTCTTTCAGGTAAACATCAAACTTCACTACTCTCTCATTCTTTGCATTCTTTGTCATATCTAAAATCCGGTTTAATGCTGATTTATCTTTTGCACTTATATCTTCAGCAATATGTTTATCACCTTTGAAATAAACTTGAGTTACGAGGTCTTGTACTCCATTGGCAGAAATTCTCATGTGAATATGGGCAGGTCTTGTCATAGTAGCATTTACAGCATACGGCACCGGGTAAATGGTTCTGAAATTATATTTTCCATCTCCATTTGTTTTAAATGAAGACCGGTAAATATAATTATCAGAAATATTATCATACTCACCGGTTTCATTGCAATGCCATATTTCTACCAATGCATTTTTTAATGCTTTGCCATCTTTGCCAAAAACTGTTCCGTTGAAATGAAGTATCTGACCCCTGGTTCCCGCTTGTACAAGATCAGTCTTAAAAGGAGCACCCGGTCTGTAGAAGGGCCCGAGAATATCCGTGGTAGTTGGATCAGTGCCTACATATTTTTCGCCATCCCATTGTATTTTTCCGAATACGCCAACAGTTAATGCAAGCATAGCTGAGTCCTGAATAAATTTTCTACGTTTCATTTTTGGTGGTTTGAAGGTTAAAAAATCAAGAAAGCTTCGATTGGATGTAATAAGTTGGCAAGTAAGGTATGAAATAAAATGGAATGATCTCTCTATTTATCATCTGCCTGGTATGGGCAGATCAGCTTGCAATGAAAGATATTGAGCGAGCATGCTTTGAAAAGACTCTTTCTCTCCCTTTGATTTGAATACTCTTTTTGGAATAACCAGTCCAATGTTTGAAGACATAATAAGATAGTAGGCAGAATCCGTTTCGTACTTTTTTATGAAAGCGGACCATTTATAGTGTGCATCTGAATCTTTGCTTTTCGCAATGATTCCTGATTCACCTATGATCATTTCCGAATCTTCTTTGTCAGAATCATCGTAAACCCTTTGACCAATTTTATAAAAATGTCTTTTAATGCGAAAATTATTATAATAATAAAGACCAAGAGCCACCACTGCAACAACGATAATTGTAGGAATACCCAGGCTGAAAGGTTTGGTTAAAAAGTATAGGACGGCGAACAAAGCTAAATAAGTGACTAAAGAAGTCAATTGATATCTGACACGATAGATTTTTCGATCCGGCGCAAGCCAACCCAGGTAATGATAGAAGTCCTTGTACTCTTGTTCGGTAATGCTATAGTTAAGAGTGATCATTTCTTTTTCTTCGTCGTTGCTTTCTTCCTGGCAGGTTCTTTTGCAGGCGCTTTCTTCGCCGCTTTCTTTTTACCAAATGCATTTGGAATTGCTGCTTCGATCATCTTCTTCACGTCTTCGAGAGGAATAGCTTTTAATTCTTCAGCAGAGAATTTTGTGTCATCTGCTTTCTTTGGAAGTCGTATAATCTTTTTACCAAACTTAATTAACGGGCCCCAGCGGGCATTTTCAACAGAAATCTTTTCTTCCGGCCAATTTTGTATATAGCGATTTGCTTCTTTTTTAATTTTTGCTTCCACCAGTTCATTAATATCTGCCTGGCTTAAATGATCATGGTTGAATCTTCGGGGCACATTAATGAACATGTCGTTCCATTTAATGTATGGCCCAAATCTTCCTTTACCTTTTGTTACGGGCTTGCCATCATACATTGCGATCGGCGCATCGGCTTTTTGTTTTTCTTTTATTAGTTCAATGGCCCGGTCAAGATCTATTTCAAGCGGGTCTTCACCTCTTGGAATAGAGATAAAAGCTTCGCCAAATTTTACATAAGGGCCAAAGCGACCCGTATTCACATATACCTGCTCACCTTCATATTCGCCCAGTGTAAGTGGAAGTTTAAAAAGATCAAGTGCTTCTTCTAAGGTAATTGTTTCGATGCTTTGGTCTCTTTTCAATGCAGAAAAATGCGGTTTCTCTTCTTCATCAGCTATACCCATCTGCACCATCGGGCCATAACGACCCATTCTGGCAATAACGGGTTTGCCGGTGATAGGATCAACACCCAATTCTCTTTCACCACTTGCTCTTTCTGCTGTTTCAATTGTTTTATCAACGTCTTTCTTAAATGGCAGGTAAAAATCATCGATCATCTTATGCCACTTCATTTTGCCTTCAGCTACTTCATCAAACTCTTCTTCAATCCTTGCCGTAAAACTATAATCCATTATATCATCAAAATACTGAGAAAGAAAATCCGTCACCACTAAACCAAGATCCGTAGGAAACAACTTGGATTTCTCTGCGCCTGTATTTTCTGTTTCTGTAAGCTTTGTTACATTATCTTTTTTCAGGATCAGTACGCGGTAATCTCTTTGCACAGCTTCTTTGTCTCTTTTCTCGACATAACCTCTCTTTAAAATCGTAGAAATAGTGGGAGCATAGGTTGAAGGACGACCAATACCCAACTCTTCCAGTTTTTTTACCAATGAAGCTTCAGTATATCTTGGTGCAGCCCGGCTGAATCTTTCGACTGCTTTCATTTCTTTCAGAGGTAATTTTTGTCCAATAGTCAATGGTGGTAACATTCCTTCCTGTTCTTCTTCAGCCAGGTCATCATCATCCCTGTCTTCACGATAAACTTTTAAAAAACCATCGAACTTCAATACTTCGCCTTGTGCAGTTAATTGTTCAGTATTGGTAGAGATATCGATCTTAGCCGTTGTCTTTTCTGTTTCCGCATCCGCCATTTGACAGGCCATTGTTCTTTTCCAAATAAGCTCATACAATTTTTTACATTCAGTATCTTCAACAGTGGTGTTGCTCATGTATGTTGGGCGAATAGCTTCGTGTGCCTCTTGCGCACTTTCATTCTTATTCTTATATTTTCTGAACTGGTGATATTGCTCACCATACATTGACTTGATTGTATTTGTAAGATCGCCAAGCGCCGTGTTACTCAAATTCACACTGTCGGTACGCATATAAGTTATCTTACCGCTTTCATAAAGCTTTTGCGCAAGGATCATTGTACGGCTAACACCATAACCAAGTTTTCTTGATGCCTCTTGTTGCAATGTTGAAGTAGTGAATGGGGGAGCGGGAGATTTTTTTCCTGGTCTTACTTGTATATCACTTACCGTATAACTTGCGCCGATACAACTTTTCAAAAATGCTTCTGCATCTTCGGCGCTGTTTTGTTTTTTGGCTTCAGCAGAAAAGGTTACAGGTTTGCCTCCAACATCATTCGCGGTAAACAAGCCTTCAACTTTAAAAGTGCTGGTAGAATCAAAAGCGTTGATCTCTCTTTCTCTTTCAGCGATCAGTTTTACGGCTACGCTTTGTACACGACCTGCACTCAAATTATTTCTCATGCTGATCTTGCGCCAAAGGACCGGACTCAATTCAAAACCAACAATTCTATCCAAAACACGACGGGCCTGCTGTGCCATCACCAAATTCATGTCAACAGTCCGGGGGTTTTCAACGGCCGCTTTTATTGCCGGCTTTGTGATCTCATGAAAAACTATCCGTTTTGTTTTTCGTGGATCAAGCCCCAATACCTCGCATAAATGCCAGCTGATGGCTTCACCTTCACGGTCCTCATCTGTCGCCAACCATACTTCATTTGATTTTTTCGCTAAACCTTTTAAGTCCCTGACAACCTTCTCTTTTTCTACGGGGACGATATAGGTGGGTTTGTAGTTCTTTTCCATGTCGATCCCCATTCCGGCCTTTTGCAAGTCGCGGATGTGGCCAAAACAACTTTTTACCTGGAAATCACTCCCGAGTATCTTTTCAATTGTCTTTGCTTTCGCAGGACTCTCAACTATCAACAGGTTTTTCGCCATATTCGATTTTAATATAATGGTATCAGCTTGTGCACTACTATTGAGCTTTGGTTGCGATGCTCCGTTCGACTTTTGGTTCGCTATTCAGCTTCTTCGGGAATGGTGAATGGTCAATCGTGAATAAAAGATCGTGAAATTCACCATTCACCATTGACCATTGACGGTATATAATATTATGTAGCTGAACATCGGATTTGTGCAATAATAACGCAGAAATTTCAATTTTCTGAAATTCCTCATTTGTCTGACGCCTTTTTACAGGTAAACTTGTGGCTACAATCTTTTGGAAATGAGGGAGAATTCTGTTTTCAAAATTTATTAAAATGCTTTGTTCGCAAACAAATCTTCATCATTCCATTTAGCTTTTTCAGTTGTTTGGGCTATTGAATTATTGATCAGGAAATATTTTTTCATTACAGGAGGGTATGTTTTTCGTATAATAAAATAGCCCACGGTTCAAACCGTGGGCTATTTTATTTCGCAAAACGAATATTATTGAATTCATCTTCTGCTCTGCATTATTGGATAATTGCTTTTATTTTATCGGCAAGTTTTTCTGACCATCGTTTATATTCTTTGGCGGATGGATGCAAGCCATCTGATGCAATAAAGGAAAGATCATTCACTGCTTCTCTCGTCCATGGAGTGATATCTATATAATTTACCTTATAGGTTTCTGAAGTATTTTTATTCGCCGAATTGTATTCATCAATCTTTCTGGCAATCTGGTCTCTGTCTCTGCCTGCCGCAAAAGGTGTAACGCTCCAATCAGGAATTGATAATACGATCACATGATCAGCTTTTCCACCGGCAAACTGGATGGCTTGTTTCAATAGGTTTTCAAATTCTGGTTTATAAGCATCAACAGGACGGCCACGATACTGATTGTTTACACCAATCAATAAGGTAACGATATCATAAGGTGGGGTGAAATTGCGATTGTTAATATTATTTTGAAGCTCATCGGTTGTCCAGCCTGTTGTGGCAACGATCTCTGCCGCGTTAAAATCATAGCCCTGACCTTTTAACAATTGAATTGTCTGGTTCGGAAAATTCTCAGACGATAGAACACTTTGGCCAATCGTATAGGAGTCTCCCAGGGCAAGAAAAGTATGCGTTGTATTTTCAGGAGTTGGCATTGGGGAACCATTATTTTTTGCGCAGCTGAAAATAAGGATAACCATGAAGCTGCAAAAGGTAATTGTGAGTTTTCTTGTTTTCATGCCTTTCAAATAAACGACTGAAAATGGATTTTGGATTTAATATTTAACTTTAAAACTACTCTAATTTACCAGCCATGAAATGGATAACCCGTGAACGACCCAAAATTGACCGTATTGCTTGCCCCTGGCTTATCAAAAATTTTGTAGACAAGGATGCTGAGTTTATCTATGTGCCTGCCGATACCGTAAAGGAACAAGCAAAGAAATTAAATGCGACACCCTTTGATGTTCCGGACGTTGAGTTTTCCCATCATGATGACAAATGCACGTTTGATTACATTCTTGAAAAATATAGGATTAAAGATCATGCCTTGCATACGTTGGCAGTTATAATAAGAGGAGCCGATACAGACAGGCACGATATAGCAAGCCAGGCATCAGGTCTATGGGCAATCTCTGCAGGTTTGGCTTACAATGTAAAAGATGATTACAAATTACTTGAAAATGGAATGATGATTTATGATGCGTTGTATAGCTGGGCTAAGCATTTACAAAATGAAAAGCATACACAGAACCCTGTTGATCATTTATTCATTGATGTTTTCAACAGGTTCATAAAACAAAAAGCGACCCAAAAGAAAACTCCCGATTGGGTAAAAGAGCTGAAAGAAATAATACAAGATCAGATTGATACCAATTTGAGCTTAACTAACATTTCAAAAAGCCTTGACATACACCCTTCCTATTTATCCCGTGAATTTTCCAAACACTTCAATAATCTTTCCTTTGGCGAATACACAAGAAAGCTGCGTATTGAAAAAGCTATTGAGTTAATGAAGACTAGCCCATATTCACTGACAGAAATAGCCTATCTGACAGGTTTCTCAGATCAAAGTCATTTTACAAGGATCTTCAAAAAACATACAGGGCAGAATCCTTCTGCGTACAGAAAAAAAATTCAAAAAAGTAATTAGGGTACAAAAAGTCATTTCTATTCTATTTCCGCGTTTCTGTATAAATGAAATTGCGGCTAAATAGATCACATGAACTTCATAATGGATGAAGAGTTAAGTGTCAGAAAAAGTGATAATCTTCTACTTCGAAGAAATATATTTTTAGCAACGCTTCTTTTGCTTTCTCTTTTTTTTGTAAAGAGACATCAACTAATAATAAAAAAATAAAAGAAATGCCAGAAATCCTTTTTGTTTGCGAACACGGGGCCGCCCGGAGCACCATTGCCACAGCCTATTTCAATAAATTGGCCGAAGAGCAAGGATTGAGTTATCGGGCCGTATTCAGAGCAACTAATCCAGATTCGACACTGATGCCTGCTACAATAAAAGGGTTGACAGAGGATGGTTTTGATATAAGTAACTGGACACCCAAATTAGTGTCACAAACCGATATTAATAGTGCATTTGAAATTGTAACATTTGATTGCAACATTCCCGCATCTGACAGTAACTCTAAACCACTTGTTCAATGGAATGGCATTCCTCCAGTAAGTAAGGATTATAATTTGGCCCGTAATCGAATTGTCGAGAATGTGCAGCGACTTATAAATGACCTTGCAAAAAAGCAGAAAAAATAAAGTGACTAAACTAAACAGGATAATCCAAAGTGCAGAAGAAATATAAAAGATACAAGTACCGATATTGAAATAAATTAAAACAATGAACTCAGCCGATACCTTACTGCTCACCCGATTTAATGTTTCACAACTTCTGTCAATCGAAGAATGTATAGCCGCAGTAGAGCAGGCATTTAAATTATATGCTCTCGGAGAAGCACCGACACCTGGTGTATTAGGTATTCATGCACAGGATGGCGGCTTTCATATCAAGGCAGGAATTTTAAATTTGAGTAAAAATTATTTCGTCGCAAAGCTCAACGCAAACTTTCCACACAATAATAAAAAATATAGCCTACCGACTATTCTAGGTGTCATAGCAGTTTGTGATGCAGAGAATGGAAGGCTGCTTGCTTTAATGGATTCCATTGAAATCACCATAATTCGTACAGGAGCAGCGACAGCAGTGGCAGCAAAATGGCTGGCAAAAGAAAGTGCGAAGACCGCCACTATATGTGGTAGTGGTAACCAGGGAAAGATTTCTTTACGGGCTGTTATGAAAGTACGTCAGCTTGAAAAAATTTTTGTTTTCGACATTGATGAAAAAAAGGCTAAACAATTTGCCAGGGATCTGTCAGAAGAATTAGAAATATCCGTCGAACCAGTAAATGATTTGAAAGAAGCAATAATGCAAAGTGATATATGTATCACTTGTACTCCTTCAAAAAAATATTTTCTTCTTCGCGAATATATTTCTCCTGGGACTTTCATTGCCGCAGTCGGCGCTGACAGTGAAGACAAGCAGGAATTAGAACCATCTCTGCTTATTTCAGGAAAATTAGTTACTGACATTACAGGGCAATGTGCAACCATCGGCGAACTTCATCATGCGATAACACAAGGGTTGACGACTGTCGATGGTGTCCATGCTGAGCTGGGGCAAATAATTGCGGGACAAAAAGCGGGACGTGAATCAGATGAAGAAATTATTACTTTCGATAGTACGGGAACTGCCTTGCAGGATGTAGCTGCAGCAGCAATTGTTTATGAAAAAGCGCTTATAAATAATATTGGAACAAGCATGAATTTTTCAGACGCGACGTGAGAGAAGCCTAACAAATACTCCCAAGACACTTGGCAAAAAAATATGGAACAACAAACCAAACACGCTTATTCAATAGCACAGCTTACAAAATATTTTCTCAAGTTAGGCACTATTGGTTTTGGAGGTCCCGTGGCATTAGTAGGTTATATGCACCGTGACCTGGTTGAAAATCGTAAATGGATCTCAGAAGAAGAATATAAACAGGGTTTAGCTTTGGCGCAGTTAGCACCTGGACCTTTGGCTGCGCAATTAGGAATTTATCTTGGCTTTGTCCATTACCGGGTATTAGGCGCTACTCTGGCGGGTCTTGCTTTCATTATGCCTTCATTCGTTATGGTTGTGCTTTTGGGAATCGCCTATAAATTGTATGGTGGACTTTTCTGGATGCAAGCCGTTTTTTATGGCGTAGGGGCAGCTGTAATTGGTATCATTATCATGAGTTGTTATAAACTCACAATAAAATCGATTGGAAAGCTAGACATGCAATCTTTAAAAGCTAAGTACCTACTATGGTTGTTTTTTATTTTATCGGCTGCCATAACAGTGGCAACCGAAAGAGAAGAAGTATTGTTATTTGTAGGAGCAGGCATTTTATATATGTTTATTAAAGCGCCACCTAAATGGTTAACAAGGAAGTCAGCTAATACTTTTGTTCTTCTGCAAATTGGATTTTGGGATTTTGAAATAAATACACTTGGTAAAATAGCAGTTTTTTTTACAAAGGCAGGAGCATTTATTTTTGGAAGTGGTTTAGCCATCGTTCCGTTTCTTCATAGCGGAGTTGTTGTAGAACACCAATGGCTGACAGAACAAGAGTTTTTAGATGCTGTTGCCGTTGCCATGATCACTCCCGGTCCTGTTGTTATCACTGTTGGCTTTGTCGGCTATTTGGTTGCTGGCTTCCCCGGTGCCTGCGTTGCAGCATTGGCAACATTTCTTCCCTGTTATTTGTTTACTATTTTACCTGCTCCTTATTTTAAAAAGATTGCGGGTAACAAGAGTATTAAAGCCTTTGTAGATGGAATTACCGCTGCTGTGATCGGCGCATTGGCAGGCGCAGTAATTGTAATTGCGACAAGAAGCATCATAGATATTCCGACCGGCTTAGTAGCAGTAGCAACCGCATTTGCTTTAATTTACATCAAGAAAATTCAGGAGCCTTATATTATTCTGATGGCCGCATTGGTTGGGATGCTGATAAAATTCTGGCTATAATGAAAATTTTCATCCGATTAAATTGAATAGTTATGAAATCATTTCTCTTCTTATCATGTATTGGTTTTACATTTTTAGCTGGATGCAATCAACAAACAGCTTCGGATAACAATAAGGCCGGTAATGAACTGAAAAAAGAAGTCATATCGTGTCCGCCAGGTAGTAAGCTAGACATTCAAAAAATTGAAGAAGTAACCGGAATGAAGGGGGTCGAAAAAAATGGTGAATATAAGATAACTGTCCCCCAAAATGATCTGAGTATAATCGTCGATGGGTTTAAAATAATACCACCGATGGGATTAGGGAGCTGGGCTGCCTTTACGCCCTGTGCTGACAGTGCAATGGTGATGGGAGATATTATCGTTACCGAAAATGATCTAAAGCCGGTACAGGAGGAGGTGATCAGGCAAGGCTTCGCCATCACAGCTATACACAATCATTTTGTCCGTAACAAACCTAATGTGATGTATATGCATATTGATGGAAAAGGAAAAGTTGAAAACTTATCTGTAAGTGTGAAAGCAATCTTTGACAAAGTAAAAGAATCAAGAGGAAAAGATCCTAAGTCGGGCCTGGGAGACAGCGTAGGCAATTCATTAAACATTGCAATGCTTGATTCTATTATCGGTCATAAAGGTGAAATGAATAAGGGAGTTTATAAATACACTGTTGGCAGACCGGATGTATCGTTAAAAGAACACGGAATACCTGTGAGCAGTTTTATGGGTTTTAATACATGGGCGGCATGGCAGGGTACTCCTGAAAAAGCTGCCGTTGCCGGAGACTTTACAATGCTTGAAGCCGAAGTAGCTCCTGTTATTAAGGCATTGGTAGAAAACGGAATTGAAGTGGTGGCCGTACACAATCACATGGTACATGAAGAGCCGAGAATATTTTTTTTGCATTATTGGGGGGTAGGGAATTCTGAGCAATTAGCCAAGGGATTGAAAGCTGCACTGGATCAAACAGGAAAACCGAAATAAAAGGATGGAATAAAAATGTAACGGGTTAAAGAAACTCAATAATAGCTTTTGATATTTTATTCTCTCGGTAAATTCTTCTATGTCCTAATCCTTTTGTTATGATGAACTCGATATTATAATGCTTTTCATCCATTACTTTTTTTGCATCGGGCCAGGGCGTCATCGTATCATCTTCGTCATGGCACCAGAGAATTTTCGCTTTTAAATTCTTAACGGCGCGGCTTACAGAGTACCATTCTGAGGGTTTATTTCGTAACCTGTAGATGTAATCATCAAATTCTTTTCTTACGCCTTCATTTAATCTCATAAATGAAAAGAAAATATCAATTGCAGTTTTTGATTCGGTTGCAGGAGCGATCAATACGACATGATGATCTTCATCGTGTTCAATTTCCTCCAGCGCAAGACAAATCGCAAGACATCCGAATGAATGACCCATAAAAGACTTAATCGGGCCATATTCTTTATTAATGTAAGTGATCATTTCTTTAAAAACGACGGCATTTAAAGTTTTCCCTGTACTATAACCATGTGCAGGCGCATCAAAAGCCAGCACTTCATATCCTTTTCTCATCAACGGTTTAATGTAGCGGTCAAATTTTGCAACAGAAGAATTAAAACCATGAACGATCAATACTTTTCTATGCCCGCCCCGATTCCAGCCATATCCGGTTACCGTTTCTCCATAATGTTTGAATTGAAGTTTTTCAGCTTCTTTGAAAATCTCAGGTAATGGTTTTCTGGAATGGAATTGAGGAGTAGTAAACAGATCCAACGCTAATTCAGCTGCTTTTCGATGAGAAATAGCAGAAAGAACCTTAAATTTTGTACGGTAATACCCGGTCGCTATCTGTTGCCCTAACTTTGTCATTATACAAATGTACTTATGGATATTGTAATTCTTGGTTCCGGAAATGTTGCATCAGTATTAGGAAGAAAATTTAAAGCGGCAGGGCATAACATTTTACAAATAGTGAGTCGTAATGCATCGGCCGCCAGCAAGCTTGCCTACGAGTGGGATACAGAAAGCACTAACTATTCAAGTATAATAAATCGAAATGCGGATGTGTACATAATTGCAGTAAGTGATGATGCCATTGATGACGTCGTCGCTGACCTCCAATTGCCAAAAAAAGTTGTGGCACATACCGCAGCATCCGTGACAAAAGATGTTTTGAAAAATGTGAGCCAGCACTACGGAGTTTTTTATCCGTTGCAAAGCCTGAATAAAGACAATATCACTCTGCCGGAGGCCCCAATTTTTTTTGACGGCAGCGATGAATTGACAAAAAAGAAATTGGAGGCACTGGCCAATTCAATTTCACCCCAGCATGTTTTGCAAGCAAATGATGATGCAAGGATGAAATTGCATGTGGCAGCCGTTTTTGTGAATAATTTTACTAACCACCTGTATGCAATTGCTGAAAATTATTGTAAGAAAGAAGGTATTCATTTTAAAGAGTTGCTTCCGTTGATCGAAGAAACAGTGTCAAGGTTAAAGAATATTTCACCTTTTTCTTCACAAACAGGGCCGGCTGTAAGGAATGATGATGAAACCATACAAAAACATCTTTCATTACTTGAAAAGCATCCCGAAATGAAAAAAGTATATGAGTTTCTAAGCTCAAGTATTAAGAATTTCAAGGGTTAGTTTACACTCTTTCATTGACGGTTTTCCCAAACAAGTAAATGCTATCTTTCATTTTACAGTTACATTTGCAGTCCAAAAGAAAATAGATGTATAATCTGAAGATAAATTTCGAAGAGAAAGGAGTTGCGCCAATTACATTCGAGAATCTGGAGCCAAATCAAACTTTGCTTGAGATATGTCTTAAAAATGATATTGACCTTCATCATAACTGTGGTGGTGTTTGTGCATGTACCACTTGTCATTTATATATTGAAAAAGGGATGGAGAATATTGATGAGATAACCGATAAAGAAGAAGATTTTATTGACAGGGCTGTTAATCCAAGATTGAATTCCAGGTTGGGTTGCCAATCACTTTTATTAGATGGTGATGGGGAAATAGAAATAACTTTACCGGATCAAACACAATTTTTAGGCGAATAAATAATTAGCAAATTAGCCAATATGAAAATGTGCAAATGAATTTCTATAATTACAAAGCACATTTGCTAATTTTCACATTTTCAAATTTGTTTATGACTCATTTTGAACCACCGATACACTGGGCCGACCACGAAGACATTGCACAAAAACTATATGAACGATTTGGCAATGATTTTAATGAAGGAAAGATTTACCGCATACGTTTTACCGATCTTCTTGAATGGGTTCTTCAAATTCCCAACTTCGAAGGCAAAAGGGAAGAAAGCAATGAGGGACATCTTGAAATGATACAGAGTGCATGGGTATATGAGTGGAGGGACAATCAGAAATAAATAGCAAATTAATTAATGTGAAAATCTGAAAATGACTATCCGTAAATAGTATTTTCATTTGCATATTTGCTAATTTTCATATTTTCAAAATCTATTATGAACGTTCTCGCTGAATTTAAAAAAGTTACCACTTTCATTTTTGATATTGATGGCGTATTGACCGACGGCGCCGTGATTGTTCTTCGCGATGGATTGCAGGCAAGACAAATGCATGTAAAAGATGGTTTCGGTTTGCAAATGGCAATAAAAAATGGGTATAATGTTTTTATAATCTCGGGAGGTATATCTGAAGAATCAAAAAAGCGGTTGGAAGATCTTGGCATCAAAGAAATACATCTTGGTATTTCTGATAAAACCAAGTTTGTTGCCGATTTCCTTAAAAGTAAAAAAATAAAATGGGAAGATGTTCTTTACATGGGTGATGATCTTCCTGATCTGCCATTGATGTCGAAAGTTGGCTTGCCTTGTTGTCCGGCTGATGCCGTAAACGAAGTGAAGACTGTTGTAAAATATATTTCACCAGTTAATGGCGGTTGGGGTTGCGTGCGGGATGTGATCGAAAAAGTCTTAAAAGTAAACGGACACTGGAAGTACGACACTGATGTGACCTCGAAGTAAATCTCAAATAGCCCGTTTCAGATTGCAAATAAGATTCAAAAAATAAAAATGAGGAAACTGGTTTTAATTTTTAATTTGGATTTTATTTGGGATTTGTTCCAAAGGAATCCCTTTGGACAGTTTGAAAATTGAAATTTTATCGTATGAAGCTGGTTGGGGCCTTTATAAAAATGATCCGCGTGCCCAATCTTTTTTTTATTGTTCTCACTCAAATATTATTTCACGTTACAATTCTTGATAAAATACTTTTCCCAATTGGGATGAGGCCCGTAATTGATGGCTGGGATTTCTTGTTACTTTCAGCAGCTTCCGTTCTTATAGCCGCCGCTGGTTATATTATCAATGATTATTTTGATATTAATATCGACCAGGTAAATAAGCCAAAAGTAAATGTAGTTGATTCGCTGGTGCCACGAAGATGGGCAATGGCATTACACTTTGTATTTAGTGGCATGGGGCTTCTTCTCAGCGCTGTTATTTCATGGCGAACTGGCTTATGGTACATTCTTTTCGGGAATTTTGGCTGCGTTCTTTTATTGTTTGGGTATTCCGTTTCGTTAAAAAGAAAATTACTTTTTGGTAATATCGTTATTGCCTTGCTTACTGCCTGGGTCATTCTTATCATTTGTTTTGCAGAAATCAAAATCGCAAATGCAGTATCGGCATCGATAGCTGAAGCATCCAATAAGATCATTCGGATCGGGATTTTATATGCAGCTTTTGCATTTATCAGTTCACTTATACGTGAAGCAATTAAAGATATTGAGGACATGGAGGGCGATGCGAAATACGGCTGTCGCACCATGCCTATCGTTTGGGGGGTAAATGCAACAAAGGTGTATGTTGCTGTATGGCTTGTAGTAATTCTTGCTTTGCTTATTGTTCTGCAGATATATGTTTTCAGGTTTGGATGGTGGGCGGCAATGGCATATTCTATTGTGTTCATCATCCTGCCTCTTGTTTTAATATTCTACCGTCTATTTAAAGCCAAAACCCAAACAGATTATCACCAGTTGAGTAATTGGACCAAACTGGTGATGCTTTCCGGAATTTTATCAATGATATTTTTTTATTTCTACCTATGAACAAAATTATTCTTGCCTCTCAGTCACCTCGACGTAAGCAGCTTTTGGAATGGGCTGAAATACCGTTTGAGATCATGGTAAAAGACACCAACGAAGATTATCCGCCAGGTTTGAATGTTGAAGAAGTCCCCGTTTTTATTGCGAGGAAAAAAGCGGATGCTGTACAAAATAAGATTTCAAATGGTCAGACCATTCTTGCTGCAGATACAATTGTTGTATTGGGAGAAAATATTATTGGCAAGCCTGTTCACCGTGAAGAAGCAGTAAGCATATTATATGCTTTATCAGGAGAAACACATAAAGTGATCACCGGAGTTGTGATAAGAAAAGGCGATAAAGAGATTGCTTTTGCAGATATTACCAAAGTTGAATTCCATAATCTCACTGTAGAACAAATAGAGTTTTATGTGGACAAATACAAGCCCTACGATAAAGCCGGTGCTTATGCGATACAGGAGTGGATCGGCGTGGTTGGAATAAAATCCATTAATGGAGATTTTTATAATGTTATGGGCCTGCCGGTGAGCAGAGTTGTCAGGGAACTTCAAAAGATTAACCGCTAAATTCCTGTATGCCGCCGGTAAAGTCACATTGTTAAATTGATCGAAACCCTTAATTTGAAAAAACAATTTAGCAATTCAACCATGTAAACCTGTGCAATGACTACTCAGAGTAGTATAGAAGGCATCAACCTAAGTTCTCCCTTTAAAGAAACATGCGCTATGACAGAGAAATTGCTCCAATTCATCTGGCAATTCCAATATTTCAATAAAGGCGAATTACAAACCACAGCAGGAGAAGAGATACAAATTATTTTCCAGGGAACATATAACACCAACCAGGGACCTGATTTCAGCGAGGCTAGAATAAGAATTGGTAGCACAACGTGGGCAGGCAATGTGGAATTGCACTTGCTTTCTTCCGACTGGAATAAACATAATCATCAGCACGACAAAAATTATAATAATGTTATCCTCCATGTTGTTTGGGAAGATGATTTTCCGAATTACAATATTCCAGTGTTGAAGGTAAAGAATAGAGTTGCAACGATACTTCTGCAACGCTATGAAGAATTGATGAATACAAAAGGATTTATTCCCTGTGAAAAAACCATTTCAACAATAAAACCAATTGTGTTAGAAAGCTGGAAAGAAAGATTGCTTGCAGAAAGACTGATGAGAAAATCCGGTATGGTAAAAGCTTTCCTTGAACAAAGCAATCAACATTGGGAAGAAACATTCTGGTGGTTACTTGCAAGAAATTTTGGTATCAAAATAAATGCGGAAACTTTTGAGGCCATGGCCCGCAGTATTCCTGTAAACATATTGGCCAAACATAAGCACCAGATACATCAACTAGAAGCATTATTGATGGGACAGGCCAATTTGTTAAGCGAACATTTTACTGAAGACTATCCGGTAATGTTAAAGAGAGAATATGAATTTTATAAGAGTAAATACAAGCTCAAACAAAATATTTATACATCTTTTTTCCTTCGTATGAGACCGGGAAACTTTCCTACGATCAGGCTGGCGCAGTTGGCTATGCTCATCCATCAATCAGAACATTTGTTCTCAAAAATCAAAGAGACCGATTCATTAAAAGATGTTAAGAAATGGATGGATGTTACCGCCAACGATTATTGGAATTATCATTATCGTTTTGACGAGCCGGCATCATTTAAAAGAAAAAACCTCGGTTCGGCCATGGTTGAGAATATCCTTATCAATACCGTATGTACTGTATTATTTGCCTATGGACATCTTCAAAAAGAGCAAAAATATAAGGACAAAGCGCTGCAATGGCTGGAGGAGATAGCTGCCGAGACAAATTCAATTACAAAAGGCTTTCAGCAAACAGGGTTGCAAAACAAAAATGCCCATGACTCACAGGCATTTATTGAATTAAAAAATGAATACTGTAATAAAAAGAAATGTCTTGATTGCGCCATTGGCAATGCGCTTCTCAAAAGTAGCTGATACTATTTCATGGCACGGCACTTCTTAAAGCTGCCACTGGCAGCTTGCTCTGGAGTAAGTGCCCTGGCACATGAAGTAAACAGCACAACGATCAGCACGTACAGGATTATTCTTGTTTTCATAGGTCTCAATTTTCTCAAATCTATAAATAAGGCTATTTCCACACAAGGTAGTTCCGCTGTCTTTATTACTGTGCAGATTTCTCGATTTTTTAATGTTAAAACACTACCGTAAAAACCATAGGTTTCGACTGACAGCCGTTATCCCACTAGTTATCAGGATTCAACCTCAAAACTTTCATGCCCAGCTTCCCCAGTCGATCTTTACATCAATATCCGGATGTATACTTAATTGTACCGGACAGGTAATGCCTGTATTCTTTAGGATCGTTTTTGTTTTTTCATCGATCTCTTGCAAATTCTCCGGTATATGAAAAGTCAATTCAATACCACCCACACGACGCGGTTCAGCCTTCATAATTTTCAGTACTTCGATCTTTACACCATTCAGATCAAGGCCCATTGTTCTTGCCTTTATTCCCATCACGGTTATCATGCAGGTTGCCAGTGAGGTTGACATCAGGTCAGTTGGAGAGAATCGTTCGCCTTTGCCGTTATTATCAACCGGGGCATCGGTCTCAAAACTATTGCCGCTGCGCAAATGTGTACAGGTGGTTCTTAACTCGCCGTTATAAACTACTGTTGAGGTCATTATATTTTTTTGCCCTAAATTTACATTCATTAATTATTACTAAGAGTAAAAAGAGAAAAAGAGCAAAAGAGTATATACTTGTGTAATCCTTTTCTCTTTATCTCATTCACTTTTTTACCCTCTTAGCCTAAAATAACTTTCCCGTGAAGAAACTATTAATTATTCTTTGTCTCACTACACTGGCTTCATCATTATTTGCGCAGGAATCCGAGAAAAAGAAAACAAAAAAGGAAGCCCGCAAAGAAGAGAAGAAGAAAAAAATAAATGACCTCGTTCGACAGGACGAAGAAGGTGTGCTTGTCTATTCAAAACAAAGTGTTTTCGGTTTGCAGCTGCGTACAAATGGATATGGTGTTTTTTATGAGCGAGGTAAAATGAAATCGCAGCGTAACACAATGATCTATAGCCTTGAGTTTAACGAAATAAAACATCCTAAAGAAGATAAGCTTCCAAATGGCACCGGCGGTTTTTCATTTGGCAATCCATATGTATATGGCAAGATAAATAATTTTTATTCCCTGCAGCTTGGGTTTGGTTCACAACGCATTCTTGGGCAGAAAGGAAATAAGAATGGTGTGGCAGTCAGCCTTATTTATAAAGGTGGGTTATCCATGGGTTTATTGCGTCCTTATTATATAGAGGTTGAAGACAATGGATCGAGCAAAACAATAAAATATGCTACCGATCATGAGACTGACTCTTTATTCAAATTTGGTTTTATTCTCGGTGGTGGTGGACTTGGTAAAGGCTGGGGTGAAATGAAATTAAAACCCGGTGGATTTGCCAAGACAGCTCTTCGCTTTGATTTTGGCCGCTTCAATGAAGTAGTGTCAGGTATTGAAGTCGGTGTTAGTGCCGAATTCTATTCTGCTAAAATCCCACTCATGCTTTATCAAAAAGACAAGCAATTCTTTTACCAGGGGCATATTGCCATCATGTTTGGGCAAAGGAGGTAATCCGTGTAAATTTGCAGGATGATTGTGTTACCAGCGGTGGGAATTCTATTCATCACCTGTTGTGTCACTCACTTGTACATTTAGTAATTCTAATTATCTAAACAAGAAACAAATGACAAGATCCAAATTCCAAATAAGGATTTAAATTAAAAAATAAAAATCGTAGTGCTTAAAAAGTTGAGAAAAGGTTGTTGATGGAATATTTTAGTTTTTATTATTATGATTTATTTGATTTTTGAGATTTGGTTCTTGGAATTGATTTAAACAATGACAGAGCTTCCAATAATATCAGAACCCAG
>Ga0075428_100001876_pt1 | contig 22547 bp, 16 predicted proteins | sample RhiMetdeltSRZDD2_FD_75291 | JGI IMG/M metagenome (GOLD analysis project Ga0075428, IMG submission 75291) | Populus rhizosphere microbial communities from Tennessee, USA - Rhizosphere MetaG P. deltoides SRZDD2 | ecosystem: Host-associated > Plants > Roots > Rhizosphere > Soil | place: USA... | reverse complement strand
TGTTTTGGTTTCAGCGCGTCTCGAAGTTGAATGAGTTCTCGCAGCCGTTCAAACAGAAAACAGAAGGCATAGCGTTCCTTCGTCCTCTTTTTCTTCCTGTTCTCCACTCCCGTTATTTCCGCCGCGCAGGAGGATGAATTCTGCGAGCCTCGCGCTCGGCAACAACTTCAGCGATAGTTCGTCCCAGTCTGCGGGCGATTATCCCGTCGGAGAGGATTCGAACTGCCTGATTTGCTTCTTCGTTCGCTGACGAGGCACGCCCGAGCATATCGAACAGAGCATAGGCGGCAAAGTCTCTCAGCCGACGCTTGACCGGACAGCGCCACGAGGCGGGCAAGGCGTTTGGATGTTCAGTCGGATGTAGGCAAGCTTTGCTTCGCTTCGAGAAGCGTTCGTAGCCGAGAAGCTGTTCCAGCGTTTAGATTCACTGGCACCACGCGTGCTATGGTTGGCGCGTGCGTTCACTATGGTCGGCGTGAGGAATTCAATACCTGCTCGATTGACAGATATTCGACGTGGTAATCCGAGAAAAGAACGGCTACCAGATTCGAATGGCTGGCAGTTTCTTTCCACAGATTAGTCCTTTCGTGGGCAATAACTCCGTTCAAGCCATTTGTTCCAAGATAAACGTATGACGAATATTCGTCAATGAGCTCAACCCTCGTGTTCCATCCCTTCGGAAGTGATTGCTTTTGGGTTGAGCTATTAGTGACATAAAACATCTTGAGGTCTTCCAATGCCACTTCCTTAGGCACTAGATTTGAGAATCGCCTGGGGAGTGCACCATGCGATTCTTCATAATCCCGAAGAGCTAGACCAATGGCCTGTAGCTGCGAGCGACTTTCGACCCGCGGACCGTTGACAGCTCTAGATGGATTGCATCCATTGGAAAGCAGTGCCATGGTGAGAACTGTCAAACACTTCAATAATGAATCCGTACTCATCACTGGAATCCTCATCGATCACATTTGTAACACTTGCCTGCGCCCGCACCTGGATAATCATTACTTAGTCCGACCTGCCAAGTTTGAGGCGGACCATCTACCCGGGTTATATCCGGATTAGTTGACAGACCACCAAGGTCACCCTTGTCCCCTTTTTTCCAATAAACACAGGGGCCGACGCCGACGATTCTCCACCCTTCAGACCAATGTTTGTACGTGCAGCACTTTTTAAGACACACGCGGCACACGATGAACTTGACGGGGCCGGTCCATCCTCTGGGAGAATCTTGGAATGTCAATGGGTTCATCCCAGTCGGAAGGTATTCGGGGCACCCTTTACTGCCTCCCGCGTAGAATCCGGCACTACCGTCATCAACCCTCGGTCCTTTGTATGGCCCAGATCCACCGTATAGGACCTGAATGAAAACCGTCTTTTCTCCTTTCGAACAGGGTGGAGGACTCCAAACTACGTCTGGCTCTCTTTCAAGTCCAAGCTTGTCAACCTCGCCATTCGGATTGTTGGATACAAACAAATATGGGGGTAGCTGGGATTCCCTGTGCAGGTTATCCAACTCAATTGAAGATTGAGACTTGCCATAATCCTCGAGGAATGCCAGATCCCCTAAAGGATCGCGACTCGACCACCTTCCAGCGCTTGGGTAGTAATACCGATAGCCGTAATATAGGAGGTCGGTTTCACTATCGTGGTATTTAGTCGAGAATCGAAACGGATTGCTCTGCCCAAGTGGTCCCGTCCCTCGAATCGGCTCACCAAAGGGGCTGTATTCGTAACTGCCGGCAACGCTGCCATTCCCCGCGTTCGCGAGCGAGATCACATTTCCATTGCCATCATAGTTGTACAAATACGTGCCAGCGTCACCGCCCGAATGAACTTTCATCGAAAGCAGCCCACCAACACCACCCGCGCCTTGCATCGAGCCGCTCAGGTCGATTCCCCACTGGAAGGAGTGAGTCGCCGCGCCCCCAGAATCGACGATCGTCAGCAAATTCCAACCTTCGTACAAAAACCTTTGATCGACTGCGGGACTCCCGCTGCCGGCAGTGTTGTTCCAAACCTTCTTGGAGATGCGTCGTCCTTGCCAGTCATATTCGAAGTCCAAGCGCTGCTGAGGACCGGCGGCAGTATTCGCGACCATGCGGACGAGTCTATTCTCAGCGTCCCATGTGAATGTCCAGCGTCCATCATTGGTCGTGTTGCCATCGAGATCGTAGCCAAAATTCTCCGTCGTTTTGGGTACGAAGAGATTGCCCGTGTTGGTTGCGCTGCTGCCGCCTTCGCTGGCAATGACGCTGATATTCTGCCAAACTGCCGAGCTGCCATTAGTGATCGAGACTTCTCGATGGTAATACTCCGACTTGCGAGCGGTGGCGGCAACAGAGTTCACGGTGACGGATGCGGGTGCCTTGGCCGCGCCAAGAACATCGACGGCACCCGGGACTGTTCGACTTGAATACTGATTGAGTCGATTCGCGGTATAAGTCGCCGAGCGCAAATTCGCCCCGTTCGCGTCTCCTCCCACTTTGGTTGAATTTCGGTTTCCGATGTCGTCGAAAGCGTATTCGAACTGCTGCCCGGCAACGGGTGTGCCGTCACTCCAGTAACGCTTCCCCGATGTGACTTGGCCGAGCTTGTCATACTCGTAAATCCAATACGATCCATCCACCAGCGTGACGCGCGTGCGCTGATTGGCGTTATTGTAGGCGTAGGTGTATGAACCGCCGGGCGCTGTGGAGGAATTTGTGGTAAAGCTGATTTGCTGAAGCCGATTCAGTTTGTCGTATTGCTTCCTCGTCGTCATCCGCGTGGTCGTACTTTGCTTGAAGACAATGTTATCCACCAGCGGCGAGTTGGCAATATACGTGTACGTGGCCGAATGCGTTCCGTCGGACACCGATTGCAGCCGCGACGCATTGTCATAACCATACGTCGTCGTAATCGAACCGCTGACGCCGCCAAGGGAAGTCGTGCTGCGGCGGAGCAATGAATCGCGATTCAGCGATACCGAAAAGCCATTGAGTCTGCCTCCTGAATAGCTCTCCGAGGTCAGTTGATTGGCATTGTTGTAACCCAATGTCGTAACGATGTTGCTGCGAGTGACAGTGCTCTGCCTGCCGCGACGGTCATACGTGCAGGTCGTTGAGGGCGTAATTGTATCGTTGTACGTAACGCTCGTCAGGTCGCCCATGTTGTTGTAACCGTAAGTCGTGTTGGTGCCTCGCGCCCAGGCGCGCGTCGCCAGCCGGCCCGCGCTCGTGTAGGTGTAATCCGTCTTGTTAGTGTCGGAGGGATTGCCAGTGCTCGCGTCCGGATAGCGCTTGCTGTCGAGCCAGCCGCGGTATTGATTGTAGTTCCATTGCGTGATACGCGCGCCAGTGGAGGGATACGTGCCCCAGTTGGTCATGTGCGTCATCCGGCCCTGCGAATCGTACGTGTAGCCCACCGGATACGTCCGCGAACCAATCGTGCGCTGCAATTCACCTTTGGGAGTGTAAAAATTCGTCACGCTCGTCGCATCCGCATACGCCACATTCGTCGTCTGAAGCATGTTGTTGTAATAGGTCGTCGAGGTCTGCGCCGCCTGGCCGTTGCCGGGCAAAGGCGTCGTGACACTCGTCACCTGATCGGCATTGTTGAAAGCGTAAATCGTTGTCCCGTTGCGCGCGTCTGTCATCGCAGATTGCCGGCCGTGAGCATCATAGGCATACGTTGTTTGGCCCATCTGTGCGTCGGTTGAATCCTTGCGAGTCACGCTCATTAGCCGCCCTGACTGGTAAACACTGATGATCTTCGAGTTGTCCGGTTCAAATTGCGTGACCGTACGCGTCCAGCTATTGGTCGAAGCAGGGATCTGCACTTCTGTTTTGCGCAGAATATTGTCGCCCCCATTATGGACTGTACTCCACGTGCGCAATCCGTCCGCCGCGCTTTCCACCGTCGAGACCAGCGCGGTGGCGCTGCCGTTGTCTTCCGTCGTCCACACATACGTGCGGGTGCGGTACACGTCGTAACCATCCCGCGTGGTCACATCTCGCACGGTCTGCGTGATGCGATCGTCCGCCGCCCCGCCCGTGGTCAGGTCTTTCGTCCCATTGCGGTTCAGGTCCTGCACCACGTATTCCCGCTCCCCTTTGCCGTTGTATTCGTAAACCATCGAGACGGAGTCCGGATCGATCTGCCGCACGAGCTGGTCCTTGTTATTGTAAACCGATTCGCTCTCGGGGTTGCCGCTGGCGCTGGAGTAGAACGTCTTGTAGGTGCGCCCCGCGCCATCCACCAGCGTCTTCGTCCATTCGCCCGTAGGCGTGCCCTCGTCATCGAGCTTGTATTCCACCGTGTAATCGCGCCACACCCCGTCCGATTCGCGGCCATGTTCGTAGCTCACGGGATGCACCGCGCTGCCCGTGATGCTCTTCAACTCCCCGTCCTTGTAGCGCGTCTCGATGCGTGTGCCGCCGTCCGCGTAAGTGCTGGTGTGGGTGTGCAATCCATCCCCATCGACCCCTTCGGTAAACGTCGTGACTCCGCCCAGCGCATTGGTCTCTTTGGTCTGGTGCCCGGCCAGGTCAAAGGCCGCCTGCCGCAGCGTGATCAGCGAGTTGTTTGTCCCTTTGCGCACCACCGCGAGGGTCTGCCCCGCCGCATCCAGCAGGTTCGAGGTCGTGATGCCCAGCCGTTTGGTGGCGATGATCCGGCGCATCTCATCGTAAAAATATTCCGTCACCACTCCGTCCCGGGGCGTGGTCGAAGCGAGCCCGCAGCACGAGTCGTAATCGGTGCGCGCAAATGTGCCATCCAGAAACGTCACCTTCTCCGGACGGCCAAAGTCATCGTGCTCGGAATAGACTTCGCTGGCCAGCGTCGCCCCCACCGACCCTCCCGCAATCGATTTCACCGTGCGCGACACAAGATGCCCGTGAATGTTGATGATCGTTACGGTCTGCACGCCTTCCTGGACGGCCGTCTCTCCCCCGTTCGGCTGGCCTGAAGTTTCAGTCGTCGTCCGGTTGGTGCTGGTCTCGCTGTAAGTGAAAAAGCTCATCGTCCCATCGGGCCGTTTAATGCTCGAAATCCGATGCAGATTGCCGCCGCTGGTGTACTTCTTCGTGATCGTGACGAGGTTGTCCGAAGCGTTCCACAGCGCTTCCGGCGTCGGACACACGATATCCCGTTCCTCGCCCGGCTTGATGATCTTATACGTGCGGCCGATCTCCTGTCCTTTGAGCTTGTGAATGATCCTGCGCGCCGTATCTGGCTGAATGGAACCGTCATCCCCCTGTCCGGTGTTGGGCGTGAAATCGTATTCGGTCACGACATGATAGTTGGCCCCGGCGCTGAGTGTGCCGTTCAGGAATCCGATCGTCCTTTTGTACAAAATCCCAGATGAATATTCGTTCGTTTCCCACGAACCGTCCGGATACGTGACGCTGATGGGAAGGTGGCCGTCCCCGCCGCTGCTCGGATACAGCAACGTTGTAACGTGCGGATCGCTGTCCGGGCCGACACGCTGCTCAATCAACCCTTCGCCCCACGAGAACTCCTTGTAAATAAGCACCTGCTTGAGCAGATCTGAGCCGCCCGGCTTGCGCACCCAATGCGTTTCGGTGCGGGTATCCTCCATCGTGTCGTACTCGATTTTGATCTCGTCCTCGCGCAAGCCACCCGGCGAAGTGAGCTTCCAGGTTTTGGTAACGTCAGTGTAGGTATACAGGTTGGTGCGATAGGTCCCGCCGCGGCTTTCGATGATCCGCCACCGATTGAAAGCGTTCGTCGTATCCGGATTCTCCACGGTCCAGGTCACGAACGGACTTCCGCTGAGAGCGTAGACTCCATTGCCGTCCGGGCTGCCCACCTGGCTCGGCAGGTAATATCGGACTTCGAATTTGTGGTTGGTTGCGACGATATCCGCGAGCGCCTGCGGCGCTTTCACCTGCCGAATCCGATAATTCACCTTCACCACTTCCGTGTTGTTTGTCTCGCTGGTATCGAAGGTCAGCAGGTCAGGCCCGATCATGTTGGTGATTGGGGTTGTGACGCTCATGGCAAGCGCGCCGACATTGCCTCCAAATGGCCGCTGGCCCATTGACAACTGGAATGTCGCCGAGGCGTCGCTTCGAAAGCCGGAGCCCGCGCCTGAACTGCCGCACGACCCGCAGCCGCTGCCCGACGAATGAGCATGCTTCATCCCACTATCGGTGCTTCCATCGCCGGGAGCGCCGGCACTGCCACCGCCACCTCCTCCGCCTCCCCCACCGCCGTCATTTGGAATCATCTCGGCCCAAAAATCCTCTGCCGTGATCATGGCCTCTTTCTTCGGCGGCAGCACCTCGATCTGCGTTTCAAACAGCTCGCCATTGCCAGTGACGGGAATCGACATTTCCGTCCGTCGGATGGTCCCGTCAGTATAATCCTCTTCCACCTTCGTCCAGTGCACAACGTACCGAACATCTTTTTCCGTCCACAAACTGATATGGATGATCATTTTCGAGGCGCGCCCGCAGAGTTTACTCGTGTCAGCGAAGTTGATGGTGGCATTGCCGCCTTCGTAGAGCTGTGGGTCGTAGCTGGCGCTGAGAACATCGCCATACAGCTGGTTGATGACCTCCTGGACCGTGTACTCGTCACTCAACTCCCATTCCCAAGTCGATTCCGAAACACTGCCAGCACTGTTCGTGCTGCGGCCGTAGTTATATTTATAGTCGTCTAGAATTATTTCATCGCTCTCGGCGGCCATCCAACCTGTGCCTTCGCAACCGGCGCCCCATGTTTGTGAGATGAGGATAGGACAATTGGTGTCGCTGTAGACCCCACCCATTATTCCCGAAGAGCATTCGTTCGTCACGCCGCTGCACCATCCATCGAATGAGAGATTCCCGTTCAAACCGGGGTCGTCTGGCAGCGTCCAACAGCTTCCCGGCAGTTCAGGATCAACCGTGTAATTGTCGGTGGGCCAGGTTAGGCTGTGCGTGTAACTGTAGCTGTAAGTTCCTCCGGCACTTGTCTCGTTCAATGTTTGCGTTTGGGAAAAAGTCTCCAGGTAACTTCGGTACATGCGATTAGGCTCGCCAGGCACATTCAGAAACCCTCCGCTCCCTGTCCTAATGCGGTTTACTTCCGCGTTCTGATACAAAACGCCGACGGGAATAACGCACTTGGCGCAGGAACGGGCGCTCTCGCACTGATTCGGCCCGGCATGTGCAGGCGGGCAGATCACGGAGATAATCAGCACCACGGTCAGGATGCGGAAGACAAAGTTGTTTGATTTCATAATATCGGCCTCCTTTCCTTACTTCAGCGGTGTGAACACCTGCAGGCCCGGACTCCCCGTCAGACCGTTGGGTGAATTGTAGCTTTGCCAGTCCGTCTCCCCGGAATCGACGCTGCCGTTGCCGTTCAGGTCTTCGAGATAATCAGGGATGCCGTCACTGTCTGTGTCGATCGGCGCTCCTCCGCTCGCCGCGACGTAGTGGATGCCGATGTCCACCGTGGAGTTCGTCTCCTTCACGCTGTTGGTCAGCACCGTCCAGTGGTAAAGGCTGGCCAGGTCCGCCGTGCGGCTGCCCGCGTTGACCAGCAATGAGTTGGTCGGCTGGTAATAGGGGCCGAATGTTCCCGCCTGGTAAGACAGGTTCGTCAGCGCAAGATTATTCGCTCCGCCGGACAGGCTGTAGCCCAGGGTGATTTGGAAGTAGGCATTGTATGCGTTGGAAACCGCGCTGCCCGTGTCGGTCACTTCATCCATGCGGTCGAACAGGTTGTCTTTAACCGTCCAGCTCGTGTTGTGGCCGCTCCTCAGATACAACCCGCGCGTGCGGAACAGATTGTTCCGGAAGTGCACCTCGATGTTGGTTGACGCCGAGCCGGATCTCGTGATGTCCACCGTGGGCCTTTCCCACAGGGAGTTCGTAAACCCGCAAACGATCGGCCCGCTCGCCGCGCTGACGCTGAGCGCAAGCCAGTTGTTGTAAAAACGCCCGTGCGTGAACTCCAGGGCCCGCGATTTTGTCCCGACGTAATACATGTAGCCATCGGAAGCCAGTTGCGTGAACTCCGTGAACCGCAGGCGCAGCTCCGCAGTTGAACTCCCCACGGTCTCGGCATCGTAGAAGCAGGCACGCGTGCCGGGATTTCCACCCGATTTCTCCTGCGCCATATGGGAACGCACAACACGGTTAAATGCCGTAGCGCTGCCGACGCTGTGGAAGTTTGCTGACTTGAGCCGAATTCCCCACGAACCGCCCGAATAATCAATGCCTATGGCTGCGCCGTTGGTAACGACCACGGTCACGTTGCTGCCGACCAGCACATTCGTCGCGAACCAATCCAGCGGCGGATAATAAAAGCCAGCATCGGGGATGCCCACTTCGCGCGTGGCTTGGGCATAAAGCGTCGTATCTATGCTGATGTCACTCAGCGCCACTGGCGCATACGTGGTCCGCAACCGCAATTCGCTCAGCAGCCCGGAATTGATGTTCGTGGTCCCGATGTCCCGATACGCGCTGCTGTCCGCCAGATAGTGGAACCCGTTGCCGACAGCCTTATAAACGCCATTGGAACTGGTCAGAACGGTGTTGTTGGCTCCTGCCAATCCATTGGTGCTGATCACGGTGGTCAGCAGGCAGTTCGTGAATGCCGCCGTCGCCGTCGTGACGAGGTTCGTGACTTGATCAAAAGTGGCATGTTCCCACCGACCGGTAGAGGTGTTGGCGGCTGCGCCGGTCAGCGCGTTGGTCAGGTTCCAGCCCATGATATTGCGCATCCAAACCTGCCCGCCATCCACACGCGCCGCCGTCCCGCAATTGACCAGTTGCGCGTGACGCACCTCGTGGCCGACGCCGCCGGCAAACTCGAAAGCCTTGTTCGCGTAGAGCACCTTGACGTTCGTCACCGAGGCAAGCTGCCCTGACGTGTTGTAGTCGAAACGCAACGCGATATCCGCGCCTGCGAGCGTGCCCGACGCGATCGACTGTCCCATAGTTCCATCGGTGCGAGCCGTGAAGACGACAGGCCGGTACAGATCCGTGTCGAACCAGAGCGTTCCCTTCACATCGATCTTCGCGCTCGCGTTGGGTGTGTATTTGATTACCGTCCCTCCCTCGACCACGTTCGAGCCATACAGATTGACCGCGCCTGAAATCAGATACGTCTCTACACACATGAACGTGTAATTGGTAAGGCTGCTGTTGAGTGTGGTGTAATCGACGACGAGCGCTCTTTTCACCGGAGAGGCTGCTGCCAGCGTCATCGTTCCCGAGGAAACACGTTTGGCTGGAGCGTGCGGGAACACGCGCACAACCTGTCCATTTCCGTTCCGCCTCGTTCCGGCTTTGGCCATGCGAGCCGCCCGCTCCTCCGGCTTCAACGCGGCAGTCACCGGCAAAGTATCCAGTAGGGGTGTGATCTGCGGCAGTTCGACGCTTTCAATCAGGAACTGCCTGCCTTCGAGCTGCACCCACTCTTTTTGCACGATCGTCCGCACCTGCTCATCCGCGGTGAGGAAGGCGTGACCGCTGCCAACGTGCATGCCGCCGAAATCCAACGAATCATCCGTCACGTCGGGAAACGCCATGGCCTGCCGGCGCTGCACATCGGCTTCCTGCTCCCGCGTCTGCACCTTGATGGTCGGAGCAGGTGGTTCGATGAACTCGGTGTAAAGTTCCAGCCGCGTCGTAGCCGGGTCCAGTGCCGCATCATACTCCTGCGGTGGCCTCGGCGCTTCCTCCAGCAAGATGTCCTGTTCCAGCCCCGCGCGCGTGTACGTGTACCGGATCGAGGCGCGCAGCCCGTCAAACGCATCCGGATAAATCACCTGGTTGGCCCCGACCACCACGCCGACCGAGTCCTTGATGTCGGCAATCATGAACGATCGTCCGCTGGCCCGGTCCGTGTACGCGACGCCGAGCACGTGGGTTTGGAACCGCTTCCCATCCGGCGCAAGGAGATCAACCGCGCCCGGCGAATTGGCATTCGCGTTCCAGATCACCTGGTGCGGCCCCTGCCGCGCGACCGCCGAGCCGTTGATGATCTCGATCTCCTCTTTGCTTTCGACCCACTCATTGTCTTTGAAGTAGTGCAGGCCGGTAGCTAGTTCGACGTAACGCTCCTTCTCCGTCGTTACGGTCCCATCCGGGAGCGTTCGTTCGACCACCTTCTCGAACGTCCGGTGATGCGGACCCTTATCAATGATCGTTGGTTCCGCTCCTTGCACCGAAAACGCCAGGCCAAGAGAAATGAAGACCGCCCCGAAGAGTTTCATAGCTGCACCTTTCGTTATTTACACGCGAGATCACAGACTTCGCTGGGTGATACGAAGATGCTCGCGCCCGAACGTGCGCAGCTACAAGCGAAAGCGTTTAGCTAAACCGGACATTGTTTAGCTTTTGCGGACTTCTTTAGCTAAAGCGGACATTGACAGACTTACACAATAGCTTCCTGGCGTTGACCCGGTCACTCGCTTGAATGACCGGGCAAAACTGGATTGGTGTGCGTAGTGCGCCACAACCGCTGCTGCTTTGCCCGACTCGCCCCGGTCCAACTCCCGTTCGGCATCGGACGCACGCCATTCATCAAACACATGCTTGGGTACCTTTCCAAACTTCTCCCAGAGATACCGACGCAGATGCCGCTCTGAAGTTCTGCAAAGTTTCGCCACTGCTTTGAGCTGATACTTTCCTGCTTTGGCCAAATCAGGCCAATCCTTCACTCGATCGAGACGACTCTTCACGATTTCTCCTCCTGATTCGCGACGCACTTCCTGTGCCATCATCCAGCTCGGAATCGCATTCGCACGTGAATTTCAATGCCGGGCGCTGCGCAGCCAAGGCATTTTGCCTTGCCGTGCAACATCCTTTTTCCACACGTCCCCGTTTCCCTCACGTGCCTACCCCAATTCCCTGACAAGAGATCACCGCATGTGCAGACACTTTTGGTGGCTCATGTAAGAGGGTAACTTTTTGAACTCTTAAAGGAATTTCGTCAATCCGTACATAACCGTAGAACCATTTTCGGCCCGAATAGATCCCCGGAAGCGTCAGGTTTTAGTGCGCCACAAGCTGAATCCCTTGTAAAGCAAAATCATCACGCATACGTGATGATTATTTTGCGACTGTGCGCCATGCGCCGGAACCTGGACCGCCAGCTTGCTAAATTCCTGAAGAAGAAACGGGGCCAACTATCGTACGCAGAATTCTCGAAGCGGGTTGGCGTCTCCTACACAACCCTCCATCGTATCGAGCGCGGCGAGCACCACCTCACTCTCAATAAGTTGGAAATCATCCTGAGCAGATTGAAGGTACGATTACGGGATGTTTTCCCGGATGAGTTCTAGCGCAGCCCGATTACCTCAGCGCAAGTCAAATCTCCCCTATCTTACACCAGAAGGGCTCCAGTTCCGGCCATTGCAGGGCTAGTAGCTTAGCTTCCTTGCTGTCCGGCGTGGCAAATGCCCGTTCCAACCAGGAACGTGTTGCCTCGTAACGCTGCAACTGGCAGGCATAGACCGCGAGTAACAGCGGTACAACTGCCAGGCCGTCAAACTTGTCCACGACCCGCGCAAGCTCGTCGTACGCTTCGTCAGTGCAGCCCAGTTTGTTGAGCGAGATAGACCGCCAAACATAACCGGCTGGCTCGTTCGGCCAGCGGCGCTGAATTCCTCGCGTAACATTTGCGGCCGGTACGTGCTGCCTGGACTGGTTGTAGAGTCTCCAGCGCAGCGCCTTCTCCCTCGCGTCGTCCCGGTTGTTGTAGTCCATTCGCTCCAGTTCGTCGAAACAGTTGGCCCACTGTTTCCGCTCCAGCCAGCCTTCGGCGGCTTCAAGGTGGGCGATGTCAGCGAGGGAGAGGGACATGGGGGCACGGTAGCCAAGCCCGGCAGAAATGAAAAGAGCCGATTCCGGCGAAGGATCGGCCCGGCGCAACATAGAATTCGACAACGCAAATAACGTCGCGGAAATCCGGGAAGGTTATCGTAACACGACGGTATCCGAAGGGCCGGAATCTTAACTGAGGACCGTTCGAACGGCGGCGAGAAGCTCTGATTCTCTGAAGGGCTTTGGCAGCGTTGCATCGGCTCGCAGCTCTTCCACGGTGGGTAGCACTTTGGCCAACTCCGCTTCCCGGCCACCTGCGCAAGTCACCAGCACGCGCATTTTCGCAGGGTTCTTTCGCATCTCCAACAGTCGCGTGAACGCATCGCGTTGCACAGTCGCTTGATCCACGATGACCAAATCAATCCGTGTGTCTCCTAGCGGGCGAAGTGCCTCGCTCCCGCTCGCAGCGAGTTCGACCGTGAATCCTGCCTGGCGCAGGATTGCCTCAATGCACTGAGCCATGGCTTCATCATGATCCACTACCAAAATCGTGCGTTTGCGTTCTTCACTCATAACGTCGTCCAGTGATAACAGGCTGTAAGGTGAGCCGAGACTGCTCCTGCCCATAACTCTAGGCAAACAAAAACCCGCCAGCCGAAGCCAGCGGGTGTCAAACCTGTAAGTGATATAGACTCTCTAATGAGCTTTCGTTAAGGCGTTACGTTGAACTTGCGTGTCCAAGTCTTCGGCGACGAGGTTTGAATCCAGAACGATTCTCCGACGCTGATGATCGGGCCTCCCGGTGTTGATCCTCCCCATTCACCATCCACATATTCATTGATGATAAATCCACCGGTGCTGGGATTTTGTTGTTGGATTTTATCTCCTTCAGACACGGGATAACCAAGATCAGTGTCGAGTCGACCAGCTTGCGGAACCTTTGAACTCTTGATGGACCATCCTGCAGGGATCGCAGTGGAGAGAGTGCCTTGCGGGACATCTCCCATGAATGTGACTGTCATCGGCGCGGCTGTTGGATTAAAAATGTTGCCGCCGTCGCCTGGACCGAATGTTAATGGAAGGTTTCCTCCCCATTCGCCATCTGCAAACTCCACGATCCAGTAACCTCCCGGACTGTCGTTGTACTTTTGCAACCGCGTTCCTTCAGGCGGGGAAGGTAAAATGACTTCAATCGCGTTATTTCCGCGGTTGAACTGGTTTGCGATCATCGACCAGCCGACCGGGGCAGTCCGGCGCACAAAGCCGATAGTATTGTCCGACCAGAACGGGACTTGATCACTGGCCAGGCGATAGAATCGCTGCGGGTCCGTGGTGTTATGGGTGAGTGTGGTCGAACCGATGGTGAGTGTTACCGTCGCGATTGTGGTCCATGTCGTCGCGTTGACGGAGGTGGCGCTTTCAACCCGAACTTCCTGCCCGACACCTCCAGAAATGCTGTATTGAAACGTCGTGGGGGTAACGCTGACGGCGCTTAGCTTAAGTGCAGGATACGCACCCTGGCTGGCGTTAGTGTACGTCCCGCTGGGGGTTACTTCCCGTTTGATGGCGCGCACCATGTAAATTTTTTCGGTCGAACTTGGCGTGGCGTCGGTAAAGCTCGATCCGGTAATCAGGCTGTTGCCACTGACGCGCTGGAAAGGTCCGCGATGCGAAGCACCTCGATAGACGTGATAGCCAGCCACGGTCTCTGGAGGTGGTGTTGGAGTCCAGGTAAGTTGAACCCCGCCGCCGGACGACTGCGCCGTCACATTGCTCGGTGGTTTAACGACGTGGAGGCGCAAGGTTGGGTCGCCCATGATTGATACGTGTATAGAATTTATGGGGTTGGAAGGCACCCATCTCCTGACTAGATGGGACTTTCGCACCGCGTAGCCTACCGTTTCGCCGAGAGCCATTTCAGCGATGTAGGCTTCCGCATTCTGGTTGATTATTTCGCCCATCCAAATCGAAACGAGCGTCTCAGAATTGCACAATGGTGCCCGCAAAAAATTGTTTGGGAGCCCGCTCGGATTGTTTGGGAGCCCGCTCGGATTCTCCCAATCCCCAAAGTAGCTTCCCGACAGCATTGTGAAAGGGACACGGATCTCGTCGGTAGCAAAAGTGCCCTGATAGGGTTGATATGGGGAATTGTAGTACTCGGTAGTAGAAGAACCTACACCTCTACCATCTGTGCCGCAGCTGTGCATTTCTGTGAAGGAGCCACAATGCGCCGCGCAAGCCCAAAGGTAGTCGTCCGCTACCAGACTTGGAAAGTAACTCGCGGCGACGACATCTTCGGCCCCAGTCCCGAACATTGCGGCGAAAGAGGAGCGTGTACTCACTTGGGATTGTTCCGAAGTTGGATTGAAGACCATATCAATCAGCCCTTGGCGACTATAGGATCTCAATCCATGGCGAAAACGGTGGTTCTTATCAAAATACTTGGCCAAAAGCTCCCGTGCACTGCCTGGTTCGGTTGTTTGCGATGAAAACCCGAACATATTGTGCAGATCGATGCGGCCAATCTCGCGTATGACATCGGTCGCGGCTTCCTGATCCCACTTACCGTCATTTGGCCTGTTCTGGTTTTCGGGAAACGGCGAATTGACGTTTTCGAGATTGTCAGACCATGGCTCCGACGGAGTCACATAAAAAGTGTCTGCGGCCCAGGCACCTTCATGGTTTGGCTGAGATGGGTCAGTTGTGCTAAAATGACCATCTCGGGCGTACATGCCCGAACGGGCGATTGGCAAGCGCCCAATCAAAATCACTGTTGTCGGGTTATGTGCTTCGATACGACTCTTCAGCTGACGGACTTGGTCTTTGTACGTCGCAGCAGGGATATAGGAGACTGCGGTGTCAAACCCTTCGCGGATCACGGTCCAGCCATCACCGCCGAGATCCGATTCAAATCTGTTTAAGAGATTGCGCAGTGGTTCAGCATGCTGGGCCTCAACGATTATCAAAGCGGTGCCGCGAGATTCGACAAGCGGCAACTCGATTCCCGCTGGATTGTGCCCGATAAACCCGGGTGCCCGCTCTACTCTGTAGTCAAAACTGTCGCCAGCGTCGACGTCTGTGTCAGTCCATTCCGTGACACTCCCGGGCATATTGGCAGTGGCGAAGATGATCGAAAAGTTACTAATGTCATCTCCTCTAGCCTTTCGAGATACGCGAAACCAACCTGAAGATGCTGGCACCGGCAGCCACTTTAGCGTGATCGAGGCGTTAGGCGCAGCCGTGACCTCAGACGTGAAATAAATGAATTGATTGCCAAACACCTGTGCGCGCGCGAATTCGGTCGCAATCGAAAAAAGCGTTAGAACGAGGATTGCCACGAGGCTTCCGCGGCGTGCTGGTTTTAGGGTCCGGTAACTTTGTTTGGGTTTGGTTTTAATCATAATTTTCCTTTTAACTGTGCCCTGTTATGTGAACCACCTCGCTATGGACTGGAGTGCTTTAATTGATTGTCACGCTCGCGGTCAACAATGAGTTATTCACACGATGGCCGTGAAAGTCTCCCTCGAAGCCAAAGCCCTCCCGCCCGGCAGCGGTCGCGGCAACCTGACCAGCCGTCTTGTGTTCACTGGCGAGCGATGGAAAACCCTCGACGTGTGCATACACGGCCAACGGCTGCGCTGGCAGTGCGTGGAGTGTGCCGAGTATTTCAGGGACGACCGAAAGAAGCCTAAGAAGAAGAAGCGATGAAGCGAAAAACGAACTGGATGAGGCTGCTTATCGTCGTTGTCATTATCGTGGTGATTTTCGTGCTGGCTGTTTTTTTCAAATTACTTTCAATGGCTTCCTCCTGACATGGGCCGCTCCCGCCCCTTCCCCGGCGCGTACTGCTCATCCCAGCCCGAATTTATGTACGGTGACGGCATCCCGCAGCAATTCCTTGTACTCGTACCGGGCCGGTGTAATCGCCTCTTTTGGATACGCAGCATTCCATGCTTCCAGTTCCAAGAGAATGTCCCTGTCTGGCAACGTGTCGCCAATAGAACCGATGATGGCCAGCATATGAATGTCGCCGCTCAACTTCTCAATGGCCTTGTAAATCTCCGCGTTGATCCTGTCCTGCTCCCTCATGCAGCAACCTAGCACGGGGCGGCTTGGGCCGCTGCGGCACAATCTCCCCGTTCCGCATCCTCCTGAACCGTCTCGCCCAATCGTCGTGTACCCGTATGGCAGCAACGTCCTGCCCCTTGCCGCTCTTGCCCCGGCCATGGGCGTGCTCAGCCGATGCCTCTGCCCAGGCTTCAAGTTCTGCCAACTGCTGCCCCAGTGCTCGCTTGATTGCGCTGGTGACTGCGCGTTCCAGTTCGGGCCGGACAGCGGGCGGCAGTGACGCTGCGAAGTGTTCAACGATGGCTTTGGCGCGATCCTCAGGACTCACGGCCAAACGCTACTTGGACGGGGCACTGTATGGGCAAGGGAAATCGTTGTTCAAGCGGTAAGCGTTGAATAATATATGCCGGTAGATGATCTCAAGCGAGTCACCGTTTCGCCGCCTGCCCATTGACGTACCGCGACGACAGATTCTTTACCTCGACGCGTTCCGACTTTCGGCAGAAATGGCAGGCATTGCTTTTCTCCGACTTGAAAACGTGCTTATAGAGTTGATGAAAAAGAGGAATGATGAACCCTTGGGGGATCGCGCGGTTCGCGCGTTAACAGATGCGTACGCGGTGATCGATTCCGCGCATCGCTTTCGGGAGGTCTTAAACGCCACTCCCGGCATAGTGCACAATACTGAATTCGACCTATTTATGCGCCGGACGGAAAGCGTTAAGGAACTGCGTCACACTGTCCAGCACTTGAATAGAGAAATCGATGCGATTGCCCGCGCCTGCGAGTCCGCTTTTGGAACTATTACGTGGTTCGGGCCACCAAGCGTTACGGGAGGCTTCTTCACGGCCTGGACTCTTAACGCGGGCACGATGTACCCGGATCATGCATCATTTGGGCCGACCATCGATTTGCAGCAACCACCTGTCGTGGAAAGAATTGGTGAAATCTTTCTCAGGAGCGCTGGCACATCTATGAACCTGTCCAAACTCACACTTGATATGCGGCAATTCATCGTCGGCATTGAGCCGGGTTTGGAAAAGCACGCTGAGAACAAAAAGCATTTCGGTTCCGATCAGCTTGTTTGCTTATCCTTCGCGCCTGCGCACGCACCCAACGCCACCCCACCAGAATCGCATAACTAGCCACTAACGGGTAACGACGGCACCGGGCCAGCGCGGGCGAAATCATGCCTTCGTTAAGTCTTGCCCTGGCGAGCAACGAACGTACACACTGCGCCGAAGCACCAGTGTCGAGCCGTATCCTCACTCTCGTAGCAGCCTTGTTCCTGTGTGCGTCCGTAGACGCAGCAGGCATTGATGAACTACCACCGCCAACGACGACCTATTACGATTCTCCTCTGTGGAAGGCGAGAGTCCAGCTCCGGACGCAATTGGCGGCGACAGTCGCCAGCGGTCACGTCGTCATTCCCTATAGCAGCAGCAGCTTCGATACGTCCGATGCGTTGAAGATCATCGACCAGGACCCCGCGAACACGAACAACGTGATTCTGATTTACGCGCAACGCTCCGAAGCGAAGACGAACTTTGCCATTACCGGCGGTTGGAACCGCGAGCATCTTTGGCCGAACTCCTACGGCATCGACGCCCATCACCCGGCGTATAGCGACCTTCATAATCTTCGGCCAGAGGATGAGGACGTGAACAGCGCCCGAGGAAACAAGTACTTCGACATTTCCCAAACCGGTCACACGAGTTACCGGTTTCCTGCGCACCCGGAGGCTCCGCAATGCTCCACCGACTTTGACTCGTGGAGTCCGCCGGATTCAGTGAGGGGCGACATTGCGCGAACCATTTTCTACATGGATTTGCGGTATGAGGGTACGAGCGGCACCGAACCGAACCTTGTCGTTCTCGACAACGTCCAGCGCATCAGCAGTGAAACCAACTTCATGGGAAGGCTACGCACGCTCCTGCTCTGGCACGAGTGGGACCCGGTGGACGAGGCCGAGCGCGGGCGCAACGACCGCGTTGAAGCCATTCAGCACAATCGCAACCCGTTTGTTGATAGTCCCGATTTGGTTCACCAGCTTTACTGGCCGATTCTCAACCAGACCTTCGACCCCTATCCGGCACCTGGCATCCCGAACTTGTATATCCAGTGGCCGGCTGACTTAGCAGGCATACTTGAAAGTTCATCGGCGCTTTCCAATTCGAATTGGTCCACGGTGACTGGCCCCTTCATCATCACAGACGAACTCCTTGAATATTGGCATTTAACAATCGAATCGCATGAGGTATTCCGTCTGCGTCTCTGGTAGCTACTCCCGCTCAACCTCGTTCGGCTCTTTATCATCCCTTAGCGCGATAAACTTGGAATGCCGCAGTGAGCCGTCTCGTGTCCATTCGGTGAATGCGATCTGCGCAACCAGCTTCGGCGTGAGCCAGTGCATGGCTGCCATCTCCACAGCCGTGACGCCTTTTCCAGCGACCCCTTCTTGAGTTCGGCAACCAGAGCTTAATTAAAGCCCGAGGAAATCGAATCGGCGTAGCTCCGCCCTTTTTTTGTCGCTTCCCTGCCGAGTCCAATGGTATCATCGCACTGGACCCGAGCACCTATGTCAACCCACGAAACAGGGTCGCGGAACCCGCAAGCGTTTTTCACCACGCACTGGAGCCAGGTGCTGCTGGCCGCCGACTACGACTCGCCGGATTCCGCACAGGCTCTCGAGAACCTGTGTCGCACCTACTGGTATCCGTTATATGCTTATGTGCGGCGGCAAGGGCGAACCGCTGAAGATGCACAGGATCTCACGCAGGCGTTCTTCGCGCGCTTGCTTGAGCGCAAGGCTCTCAGCCTCGCTGACCCCGAGCGCGGACGTTTTCGTACATTTCTCCTCAGTTCCCTCAAGAATTTCCTGATCAACGAATGGGAAAAAGCGCGAGCGGCGAAGCGGGGCGGCGGCGGCGTGGCTTTCTCATTGAACGAACAGGACGCGGATGGCCGCTATCTGATGGAGCCGATCGATGGGCTCACGCCGGAACGGATTTATGAAAAACGTTGGGCCGTCACACTGCTGGCAATTGTTCTGGAGCGCCTGCGGCAGGAATATCTGGCTCACGACAAGGCGCTGCTTTTCGACGCGCTCAAGCCTTATGTCTGTGGCGACACTATCACTGAAGGATACGAGGAGGTTGCCGGGCGGCTGGGCATGAGCGCGGGCTCCGTTCGGGTGGCCATGCATCGCTTGCGAGATGCGTATCGCGAACTGTTGCGGGCTGAAGTGGCGCGGACCGTCGAATCTCCGGCGGCTGTGGATGAGGAATTGCGCCATCTCGTAGCCGCGCTGCGGACGTAACAATTTTCTTCAGTTGCTGTAGCGATAGAGAGTTGAACCAGCGGACTTATGTCCACACCTGAAGTCCTGCGCTGTGCCAAATGCGGAGCGAAGCTCGCCGTCTTCGCCAAAGAGGGCTTTTGCCCGGCCTGCCTGTTGGAGCAAGGGCTTTCCTCCCATGGTCGTGACACCACGCCACCGTTCTCCCGCGTCGGCGATTACGAGTTGATCGAAGAAATCGCCCGCGGCGGCATGGGGGTCGTGTGGAAGGCGCGACAAGTGAGTCTTGGCCGCATCGTGGCAGTGAAAATGATCGTGAGCGGGCAGTTCGCCAGCGCCGCCGAGATGCAACGCTTCCGCGTTGAGGCTCGCGCCACTGCGGCGCTGCAACACCCCGGCATCGTGGCTATCCACGAAGTAGGCGAGCACGATGGGCTGCTCTACTTCTCCATGGACTTCGTTGAGGGCCGGAATCTTGCGCAAATTATCCGCGATGGACCGTGGCCCGCCCGACGGGCTGCCGAGTGCGTCAACGATGTGGCCCAAGCCATTCATTACGCGCATGAACATGGCGTGCTCCACCGCGACCTTAAGCCGTCCAATGTGCTCATCGGCACGGACGGAAAACCGCGCCTGACCGATTTTGGATTGGCCAAACGCTTAACGGACTCCGACGGCAAAGCTCAAGACACGGGACTTACGATATCAGGCCAGGTCCTCGGCTCGCCGAATTTCATGCCGCCAGAACAGGCTGCCGGCAAGCACCGCGAGCTTACGCCAGCCTCAGACGTCTATTCTCTCGGCGCCCTGTTATATCACATGCTGACGGGCCGCCCGCCGTTCCTCGCCGACAGTATCCCGGCCACGCTGCGGCTCGTCGCCGAAACCGATCCGGTTGCGCCTCGGCTGCTGGCGCCAGCCTTGCCGCGCGATTTGGAAACGATTTGCCTCAAGTGTCTCGAAAAAAATCCAGTCCTCCGCTACGCGACCGCGCAGGACCTTGCGGATGAACTCGCGCGCTACCTTTGCGACGAACCGATTTACGCAAGACCAATTAGCTCAACCGCCAAGCTATGGCGCTGGTGCCAACGGCGTCCGGCAACCGCCGTGCTTTCAACCTTGCTCATTTTGGTTCTAATTGTCGGTGCCTCCGCTGTTTTAACGCAGTGGCGGAGAGCAGAACAAACGAACGAGTTGCTCGAGATTGTTCTGGCCGAAACGGAATCCGACCGACGGCGAATCAATGATAGAGGCTTCTTTGAGCCGGTCTGGCCTAGAGGCTTCTTTGAGCCGGTCTGGCCTAATAGCATCGGTCAGCGCCGGGAGTTACGGACTAACCAAACCGGCGCACAAATCTATGACCGTGCCAACGGCGTTCCCATTAATCCCTCCCTGGATCTCAGCGCTCCCATTCACCTGGCATTTTTCAGCAGCGATGACTCAAAGCTATTCACGCTTTCCAATGACCAATACGCGCGGCTTTGGGACGCAAATTCAGGACGACTCCTGACTACCCTTCTGCACGGCGGCACAGTCGTTTACGCTCAATTCAGTCCGGACGGCAGAAGGCTCGTTACCCTGTCCGAAAGCGAGCCGTATCGATTGTTGACCATCGAAGGGAGAGTGGAAATCGCGACGAGCGCCGGCCGCGAGTGGAGGATCGCCGAATCGAACCAGGTATTGCGGGCGGGCGAGCGCGTGCGCACTCGCGAGCGTAGCCGAGTAACCCTTCTTGCACCGGACAAAAGCAAAGTTGTCGTGTATGAACTCTCCGATATCCGAACTTTTCGGAGGGGGATCGTGGCCCGGATCTGGGATGTGAGCACTGGCACCGCCTTAACAACTTGGATGGAAAGCGACGGGGCGTCCATCACTAGTGTGCGGTTCAGCAGCGACGGCGAAAACGTTGTCACCACCGACGAGAAGGGAACGATCATGTTGTGGGATGGACACACCGGAACAAGAAAAGGGCGATTTTCCCCAAGAGCAATCCCTACAGGAATCGGGATCAGGGGGTAGACTCTCACGAATTTTGGAGTAGGTCGCACTCATGCGAATCACATCTGGCGAAGAAGGAAACCGCTCGCCTGTCGAAGCATTTCACCTGGTGAATTCCCAATCACAACTGGAATAGCGATAGCGAATTCCTGTAACATCCGTTGGCCAGCGCTGTAGCAGGGAGTGTGAAGAAAGATCGACTTATACAAACTCAAAGATCCAAACTATGAATAATTCAATAAAACTGACCACCCTTCTCAGCGGGCTCCTTATTTCAGGAACGCTGTGTCTGGCCGACAAAGCCAGGGCGGTAGAAATCATTCCGCCCGACGCAAAATATCATGGGAAAACCTACGGCGAGTGGCATGCGGCATTCTGGCAATGGTCGCTAGCCTTGCCGGTGGAAGGACATCCATTCCTGGACACGCCCGAATTTGATTTCAGCGCCGGGCAATCAGGCAGCGTTTGGTTCGTGGGCGCACCCGACCTGATCACCCGCACGGTCACGCTTCCATCCGGCAAGGCTTTGTTTTTAACCATCCGGGACGTGGAAACCTCCACGCTCGAAGAAGCCCCGTTCTTCGGAGCCACGGAAGAACAACAGCGGTCCAATTCCGTCTGGTTCGCCGACCACATTGTGGATGTCTTTTGCATCATCGACGGCGTGCCCGTCGCGAACCTCGAAGACTTTCGCTTCGAGAGTCCGCAATTTGAGTTCACCGCGCCCACGCCCTGGATTTTTGGCGCGACCGGCGGCACCGGCACAGCCGTCGGCGACGGTTACTTCCTGATGCTCGAATTACCGAAGGGCCATCACACGATTCACTTCGGCGGCACATTCCACTTCGAAGCGGGTGAGTTGGGCAACGAAGAACCCTTTGATTTGCCGCACGACGTCACCCTCGAGGTGACGGTCGGGAAATAACGCCCTTCAGCGGCGACGCAATGAGGATGTCAGGCAGCCGACTTGCGGCTGCCTGACAATCACTCCCCGGCCTCTCGTCGCCCCTCTCATTAACACTTCGTTTCAACGAAGTGAACCCGCCATCCCACATAATCTTCCAACTGCTTCAGCAGTTGCCCGAGTTGAATTCGCGTCGAGAGACGACCGGAGCACCCTGTAGACAACAATCAATGCAGGCGCGAAGCGCCTCAGCAGGAAAGAACGACAAATGAATACAAATCGAACTCAGCAGATCGGCATACGGCCCAGTCTTGCGATGCTGCCACAGGAAACGCCCTCGTCGACCTGTCCCGTGAGACTGTTACTTGGGCGAAGCTCTACTGACAATTACTGACAGAAAAACTTCGTTCTGACCGTACCGACAGGTGGTGACGTTCGGAGTGACCTCAATTTGACCCAACAACGACGCGCCTTCCCCGAACCTGCCCGAAACTGTAGGTGGATTCAA
>Ga0075428_100001875_pt1 | contig 22551 bp, 13 predicted proteins | sample RhiMetdeltSRZDD2_FD_75291 | JGI IMG/M metagenome (GOLD analysis project Ga0075428, IMG submission 75291) | Populus rhizosphere microbial communities from Tennessee, USA - Rhizosphere MetaG P. deltoides SRZDD2 | ecosystem: Host-associated > Plants > Roots > Rhizosphere > Soil | place: USA... | reverse complement strand
GCCGGACCCTACACTTGGAATTATGGCGGAGTCACAGGCTGGATTAACTTCGACATCCTGGACGTGGATATCGAGGCTGACACCGATTACACCGTCGCTATTTCGACCGAGCCCGCCGAGAATGTAATAAACTATCCGAATCTTTCCGACCTGGCCGCAGGAGGCAACAATGGGCTGCACCTGTTTTATCCGATTGACGCGGGCAAGTTCACGGAAACCCGTGACGCCCGGCCGACCTCAAGTTTCAACCACGGCGACTATGGCCGCGACATTGTGTTTGTGCCCGGAACGGACGCGGGGGATGCGACTTACAGCTTCGAGGATGTCACGGACGATTTCTTCATCATCGATGGCATCCACGGCGGCATCGACTTCGGGACCGGCGGGTGGTTCGGCTACCTGAACCAGTCAGGTTTGAACCAGTGCGGTCTTGCCATAAACCTTCCCGGCGTCTTCACATTGCCTGCCGGCAAAGTAATCAAAGCCATCCGGCTCAGTTCGACGGTCGGCGGCCCCTGGAAGATCAGTGACGGGGTTAATCCGGAGCGAACCGGAACTTCCGACATCAACACGCCGTTATTGGTGGTGACCGATTGGCAGGTGCCCGCCGCGACGGTCGCGGTCGAACTGGAGGGCTACATCGACGACATTGTTTACGGCGATCCGCCAGCGTTCGCGCCGGTTCGAATCACAGAAATCCGTGCCGACCGGGTGACGGGGAATATCACTCTGCGCTGGGAAGGAGGAGAGGACCGGTTCCAGGTGCTAAAGGCCACGTCGGTCGAGGGGCCGTTCCTGCCGGCCAGCGGGCTTCTATCGGCCCGCGAGTTCACGGATGTTGGCGCGCTCCAGGGTCCGGATCCTTGCGGTACCGCATTTGGCGGCGGGAGTTGGGTCAATAGGCCGTTCTCGAATCAAACCGGCAGTTTCACGGCGCAATTTGACGCGACACCTTCAGCGATTCCGATTGACAGTGTGATGGCACTCTCCTCGGGTCCACAAACCACGTCCGGCGGCCTTGCCTGTTTGGCGCGGTTTAACCCCAGCGGGAATATCGATGCGCGCAACGGTGGAATCTACGCCGCCGCGAGCGCTATTCCTTACGCCGCCAATGTGAAATACAGCTTCCGGTTCGTCGTCGATATTCCGGCCCATATATACTCCGTCTTCGTGACCCCGGTGGGGGGCGTCGAACAGACAGTGGGCGAAAATTTCGCCTTTCGTTCAGAGCAAAGCGCCGTCACGAATTTGAACAACTGGGCAGTGACTGTAGCCAGCGCGACAGGCACAAATACCGTGTGCAACTTCACGGATGGTGGCGCCTCGCAGGGCACTGGCCAATCCTTCTATCGCGTAAAGCGTTTGTGAAATTGACCCATCGACCGCGCAACCATTGGCTGAAGAACGTCAACAGCCACACCGACGCCGCTCCAGAAAAAGAGGTGTTTCTCTGCGGAAAAGGCTTTCATTAGTGCAATTGCAAAAAGTAATTTTGGCAACCAGTCCAGCTGTGACAAAGGCTTTTTCTTGCGCCCCCAATTCGCTTGTTGGAGTGCTGCTGCTGGCGCCTTCGCTCGCTCTGTTCCCGGCGCACTGCCTGGCTGGGCCCGACACCGAGAGTTCACTCCACCTGAACATTGCCTGGGGGCATCGCTCGGCGTCGGCGCGGCCGTTCCTCGTGAAAGTCGCCGGCAGCGAACTCACTATCGCCGACGCGCAGCTCGAGCAGGGTGAAATCACAGATGTTTTGCAGGAAGGTGTCGCGCGCACCAGTGCCGGCGCGGGCGACGTGGACGGCCTTTCCTGCACCCTCCAGTTCGCGCCGCAGTCCATTGCGCCCATTACCAACGCGCACTCCATTTGGAAACATTTGTGGCAGCATGGCGATCGCGGCGTAGCGCAACGATTACAGGCTGACCCGGCCTACCGGCCCGACCCGCGCAAGCTTACCGTGCAATTGGACGAAGCGGGCACGCGTGGGTTCAGTCTCACCGTGGATCAGTTGTTTGCCCAAACAAACTTCTGGTTGCCGGAACTCGGCGTATTCGTGTCTGCCGGCCAGTGGCCGCTGTCGTTCGCCGCGCATCAGCAGGCCCTGGAGTCGAAGCGCGGACAGCGAGTGCTCGACCGGGTCGCGCGCGAACCGGAGGCCAGCTACGAGCAATTCGCCACCCGCTGGGAAGACATGGGCCATCCCGCCTATCGCAATCCCCACTCCATCCCACCGGGCCACATTGTGTGCCTCACCTGCGACAGCGCGCTCTACAAGTTTGGCGTGGATCGCCTCGCCGAAGTGCGCAACGACTACGGCAAGCTGGAACGTTTTCATTTGTCGTTCGATTTCGGCGACGCGCAGCACGCTCTCGCTCAAGCCTGGAAGGGACAGCGGTTGACGGACGGGCTGCCCGTCATCACGACGACTTTCGAAAAGGACGGGGTGCGTTGCGAGGTCGAGCAGTTTGCTTATCCACTCGAGGGTCCACTCGCGGAGCGGCGCGGTGACATCAAGATGGTTCTTTTGCAAAAAGTGCAGCTGACGGAACTCGCGGGCACGGCGCGCGCGGTACCCGTTCGCTTCGTTCACGAGCGCGACCTGCCCGCCGAGCAAAGCCGCGTATCGACCCGGACGCAACCCGCGCGCGTGACTCTTGAAGACGGCGCTGACCGAACATTGCTCTCCATCGAAGGCACGGATTTGGCGCCGCAAGCCGGCGAAGGGGCGTTGCCCGGCCCGGACATTGCGAAAGACAAAACGGCGCGCATCCGCAAGAACCGGATTGACCTCGCCGCAGCATTGCCGGCCAACGGTTGGCGCGAATTCTTCATCAAGCTTCCCTCGCCGGCGCTTGCGCCCGCCGACAGCGCCCGGCTGTTCGCGCTCGACTACGCCGCAACCCGCGCGGCGACGCTGAAGTCTTGGAACGACCACCTCGCGAAAGGCGCGCTGTTCAACGTCCCCGAAGAAGCAGTGAACGCGCTGTTCCGCGCGAACCTCTGGCACGCGATGCGCCTGCCGCGGCGCCACGGCGGCGCTGGGCTGGAGGTGAAGATTGACCTGCCTTATTCGAATTTCGCTTACGACCAAAAAGGCACGCCGTGGCCAGTCAACCAGTCCGTCTATGTGGATTACATGCTCTACGATTTGCGCGGTTACCACGCCTTTTCGGCGGAGGAACACGCCGCTATGTATCGCAACAACCAGGAGCCGAACGGCCACGTTGGCGGCTTCGCGAATTGGGGCGTTTACACACCAGGGATGCTCTATTCCGTCGCCCAGCATTACCTGCTCTCTGGCGATCGCGCGTCGTTTGAAAAACTGCTCCCGCAGACACTCCGCGCGCTCGATTGGTGCCTTGGCGAAATGAAACGCGCTAACGGCGAGAAGAGCGCGACACCCGGTCTCATTCTTGCACCACTGAACGACCTCTCGCACGACGCGCGTTCCTGGGCCTTCAACCAGGCTTACTTCGTCGCCGGCGTGGACTTGCTCGGCCGCGCGCTCGCGGAGATCCAACATTCGCGCGCCGCTGAATGCCGCAGCGCCGCGCAAACGATGCGCGCTGCCGTCGAGCGCGAATTCGCTCGCGCCAGCGTCCGCTCGCCCGCGGTTCAATTGGCCGATGGCACCTGGTCGCCCTACGTGCCGTGCGACGCGCAGGCGTCAGGCCGCCTGTTCAAAGCCTGGTATCCGACCGACGTGGACACTGGCCCGCTCCATCTTTCACGCTTGCAGGCGCTCGACCCTCGCGGCCCGCTCACCACCGCGATGCTCCACGACCACGAGGACAATCTTTTCATCCACCAGTGGGGCATGATTAACGAGCCCGTCTATAACCAGCAGGCGACCGCTTACCTCTTGCGCGACGAACCGAAGCCCGCGATCCGCGCGTTCTACAGCATGATGGCCTGCGCGTTCAGCCATTCCGTCTTCGAACCGGTCGAGCATCGTTGGGGCTGGGGCCAATACTTCGGCCCACCGAGCACCGATGGCGCGTGGTTCGAGTTGTATCGAAACATGCTCATCCATGAGCGTGACGACGACACACTGCTCCTCGCGCAAGCCACGCCGCGCGCATGGCTGGAAAATGGGAAACGCATCGAGGTGCGGCGCGCCCCGACCTACTACGGCCCCGTGAACCTGCATATCGAGAGCGCCGCTGCGACGGGTCGTATCACGGCGCAGATCGAGTTCGCCAGCGACCGTCGGCCGTCCGCACTGCTCCTTCGTCTTCGTCACCCGGAGGAAAAGCCAGTTCGATCCGTGACCGTGAATGGCGCGATGTGGAAGGACTTTGATTCCGCGAAGGAATGGGTGCGCGTCGCTTCACCGAATGTCTCACGCTACAACATCACCGCGACGTATTGAACCACCACACCATGAACGTGTTCGTCTCAACCGCTCTCATCGTCGTTCCCGGAAAATCATGCGAAACTTCACTTTGATCCACAGTTGGCTGTTGGTCTGGGCGCTGAACTCCTGGGCGGCAGAACCCCCGGCCCAAACTTCGACCCGTGCGGCGCAGGCGAAGCGGCCGGCCATCGATCTTTCCGGCGAATGGGATTTCAAGATCGATCCGCTTGATGTCGGCCGCGCCCGGAAATGGTTCGAGAACGCCGTGCCTTATGAGCGAAAGATTCGCGTGCCCGGAGCATGGAATGCCCAGGGCGTTGCCTTTGAATCGGAGGCGCAGTTGCGGAAGTATGAACAAAAGTGTTTCGAGGAACAGAAGTCATTGAACAATCTCGGCACACTCGGGAAAGAAGGGGAATCCGCAAAACTGTTCAGCGTCTATCCCGGACCAGGCTGGTATCGAAAGAAGGTTACGATCCCAGCCGATTGGAAGGGCAAGGTCCCGTGGCTGATCTTCCACGGCGTCCACCGCGAGGCCGAGGTTTGGGTGAACGGCCAGCCAGCCGGGGTCCACCACTCTTACCTCACCCCGTTTCGCATTGACCTTTCCGCGCACGCCAAAGCGGGCGAGACAATCACGATTGCAGTGCGGGTGGACGCTCGCCGCCGGAAAGAAATCGACTCATTGATGGGTTGTCTGGACACGCTCGATTTTCTTTACGTCACCTGGGGTGGAATTCATCGGCCAGTGACAGTCGAGGCGACCGAGGCCACCCGGATAGAGGAGGCCTTTGTCGTCCCGCAACTGGCGGCCGGGACGGCAGAGATCCGCGTCACGGTCGAAGGCCCAAGAACCGCCCGGTTTACGATCTCCTCCGAGATTCTCGACGCGGGCGGCTCCTCGATCGCTGTGGTCGAACAGGCCATCAACAGCAACACGCCGGAAACGGTGTTGTCAGCCCGGATTGCGAATGCAAAGCTTTGGTCTCCGAAGTCGCCGCATCTTTACACCGCGCGCGTTCGGCTGCTTTCCGGCGGCGCGGTGATTGACGCGCGTTCGGTCCGTTTCGGAATGCGCGAGTTCAACGTCGCCGGCGGAGAATTTCTCCTCAATGGAAAACCGATTTTCCTGCGCGGCTACGGCGATGACTGCATTTACCCGAACACCATCTGCCCGCCTTCGGACAGAAACGAATTTCTTCGCCGCCTCTCCCTCGCGCGCGAGTACGGTTTTAACTACGTCCGGCATCACAGTTGGACGCCGCCGGAGGAATACCTCGAGGCTGCCGATGAGCTGGGCATGATGCTCCAGCCGGAATTTCCATTTGCCTACCGCTGGGATCTCCCGGCCACGCCGGAAGCCAAACGCTCCGCTCTCAAACAATGGGAAGCCATGATCCGGCTCAACCGAAACCATCCCTCCGTCGTAGCCTGGTGCATGGGAAATGAACTCTACGATTCATTCGATCTGGCCCCCGAGATGTATCGGAGGGCCAAGTCCCTCGATCCCACGCGCGTGGTCATCGATTCGGATGGCTGCAACTTCAAACATAAAGACCGCGAGACCCTCGACTTCCTGGTCGTGCAGTTCGGTGAAGGCCACTCCATCGGTTTTCAGGACGGCAAATACAGCTTTCCCGGTGCGGTCGACAAACCTGTCATCGCACATGAGATGGGTTACTTCGTCACGCTGCCCGATCTGGAGCAACTCGATCTTTTTAAAAACGGACTGCGACCCTACTGGCTCCTGCAGGCCCAATCCCTGGCCCGGCGCAACGGCCTGCAGGCAGCCTATCCTCAATGGCTGGCTTCTTCCTACCGGCTGCAGGCGGCCTCGTTGAAAAGCAACATGGAAGCCGCACGCCGCTCCCGGTTGCGTGGCACGTCGGTCTGGCTTTTTCAGGATTATCCGAACTGTGCCGAGGGCGTGGTGGACATGTTCTTTCGACCGAAAGGCGTTCGGGCAGAGGAATTCCGAAAATACAACGCCCCGACGGTGCTGCTGCTCGATGCGCCCCGCCGGAATTGGCGCGGCGGCGAGATGGCCGAGTTCAAGTTTGTGGTCTCGCGATTCGAGGATGATCCCTCGGATGCGGCGGCGGTTCGCTGGGAACTGAAGAGCGGAAATGAAACGCTCACATCGGGCGTGCAAGAGCCACTCAAAGTGAGTGCGGACGGAGTTCAGGAGCTTCCAGCAATCAAACTGGAGATGCCACGCCGGGCGCGAGCTGGTCAACTCACCCTCACCGCGGCACTCGTCGATGCCAACGGAAAAACCGAAAACTCATGGAACCTGTGGGTCTTCCCGACGGAACCTCTCGCCGAGGCTTCGCACAAGGTCCGCTCCAGCGGATTCGACGTGCTCCGAAAAATTTATCCCTCGGCGTCTGAACTGACACCCGCTCCCACGCTGGCCGATACCGACCTGCTCGTAACCACGCGCCTCGGCCAGGACGCCATCAGCTATCTCAAATCCGGAGGTCGCGTCATCCTGCTGGACCCCGAGCCAGCGTTCGCCGTCGAGAAGACCAATTTCCGTCTGTCGTCGTGGGATGGCGGCGGCCCCTCCGGCACCATCCTTGACGCCCAACACCCCGCGCTGCGCGCCATGCCGTCCGATGGCTGGTGCGACCTGCAGTTTTATCCGCTTATCCAGGGATCCAAGACCGTCCTTCTGGATTCGCTGCCAGAGAAAGTCCGGCCCCTGGTGCGGTGCATCGATCGACCAACGCGTCTGGCCAATCGCGCCTATCTGTTCGAGGTGTCCGTGGGCCAGGGCAAACTCATGGTGAGCGGCTTCAACTTCACGCGGGCCATCGAGTCAAAAGATCCCGCGGGAATCTTCCTGCTCGACCAACTGGTTCGTTACGCCCTCGGGCCGGACTTCGTTCCGCAGGTTTCGCTTCCCGAACAGGCGCTGAAAGGCAAGGCGACGAAATGAGGAAACAGATCTGGATTAGTGGATAAATGGATGAATGAATGCCTCCACCTCCGACACATCAATCCAACTATGATCGTTGACGTCCACACTCATTTCTTCCGCTCGGAACTCGACTTCGGCCCGAACCTGCGCGCGGATATGGCGCGCTGCGGCCTGGACGTCGCGGCGTGGGGCGATGTGGGCGAACGCCACTTGGAGACGACGCGCGAGGCCAATGTGGCGGTGGTCTTCGGACTGCAAGCGCGGGCGACGGGCTGGAACATTCCCAACGACGCCGTCGCGGCACATGTCGCCCGTGCGCCGGAACGGTTGCTCTTCTTTGCGGCGATTGACCCGGCTCAGCCTGATTTCATCGCGGAACTCGAACGCTGTCATCGCGACCTCGGCGCGGTCGGCGTGAAGCTCGCGCCGCTCTATCAGAACGTGCATCCGCGCGACCCGCGCTGCTGCGACATTTACCGCTACTGCGTGCGTCACGGACTGCCGGTGCTCTTCCACGCCGGCACGTCTTTTGTCGGCGGGACGTTGCTGGACTATTCGCGCCCCGCGCATTTCGACGCGGTGGCGGTGGACTTTCCCGAACTGCGCATCGTGCTCGCGCATCTCGGTCATCCGTGGGAAGGCGAGACCATCGCGGTGATTCGGCGGCACCCACACGTCTTCGCCGATCTCTCGGCGCTCTACTACCGCCCGTGGCAATTCTACAACTCCATGCAGCTGCTGGTGGAATATCACGCCGAACAAAAAGTTCTGTTCGGATCTGATTTTCCGTTCACCACTACGGGTAGTTCGCTCGCGGGCGTACGCAACGTGAACGCCATTCTTGCGCAAAGCGGCTTGCAGCCGATTCCCGCGGAAGTCATCGAAGGCATCATTCAGCGCGACACGCTGAAGTTGCTCGGCCTGCCGCATCCCGCCCGCCGCGCCGTCGCATGAACACGCCCTCCACCATGCAAGCCCTGCAAATGCGCGGACTCGGCGAACTCGTGCCGACCACCTTGCCGGTGCCCACGCCGGGGCCACGCGATGTGCTCATTCGCACGCTCGCGGCAACGCTTTGCACCTCGGACCTCCACGATATCGCGCGCAATCCTTTCGCCATCGCGCTGCCGCGTGTGCTCGGGCACGAAGCGGCGGGCGTAGTCGTCGCGTGCGGGGCAGAAGTGCGGGAGTTTGCATCAGGCATTCGCGTCGCGGCACATCCGGTGGTGCCTTGCGGCGAGTGCGCGGAATGCGCGCGGGGCTTCGGCCATCTCTGCGCGCGCATGGGCCATCTCGGCCATGACCGCAACGGCGCCTTCGCTGAATACTTCGTGCAACGCGCTGACCGCGTGCGTCCGCTGCCCGACGATATTCCGGCAATCCTTGGCGCGCTGTTCGAACCCGTGGCCGTCTGCCTGCAAGCCATCGCGCGCGCTGGCGAGGTGCGCGGGCGTGCCGTGCTGGTTGTGGGCGACGGACCGTTTGGAAATATCATCGCGCGGCTGGCGGTTCGAAGCGGGGCGCGCCGGGTGATCGTCGCAGGCCGCGAGCCGTTTCGCCTTGCACGAATTCCCAGCGTAGAAACGGTCCAGTCTGCGCCAAAAGCGTCCGTGGATGTTGCCATTCTCGCCGTCAGTTCTCCCGAGGCCGCAGCCTCGTGCCTTGCGGCTTTGCGTCCCCGCGGACGGCTCGTGATTTTCAGCGCGCTGCCGGAGCAGACGGCGCTGGATTTGTTTTCGTTGCATCTGCGCGAACTGGAAATCGTCGGCGCGTGCAACGACGAGGAGCGGCTGGACGACGCGTTGCGCTGCCTCGGCGACCCCGAGTTGGCGTTGCATGAAATCATCACGCACGAACTTCCATTCGCCCGCTGGGCGGAAGCCTTCGCCCTCGCCCGCGACGGACACGACCGCACGTTGAAGGTCGCGCTCACTTTTTCCGAAACGACATGAAGATTACCAACGTCGAAGCGTTCATCCTCGAATCGCCGTACGAAAACCGTCCGCCGGAGGGCAGCGAGGAGGCGCATGGGGTGAAGCGTTGTCTGCTCCTCAAGGTCAGCACTGACGAGGGACTTGTCGGCTGGTCGGACGTGGAAACCGCGCCGCACGTCGCCGCCGCGGTAGTGAACGCGCCGGAGAGTGGCGCGGGCGTGTTCGAAGGCTTGCACTCGCTGGTCGTGGGCGAAGACCCGTTTGAGGTTGAGCGGCTCTGGGATAAAATCTATCGCGGCACGATTTATTACGGGCGACGCGGCGTGGCCATGCAGGTTCTCTCGGGCTTCGACATTGCCTGCCACGATCTTATGGGCAAGGCTACGGGCCGTCCGCTGCACAAGTTGCTTGGCGGCGCGCGACGCGATCGTGTGCGCGCGTATGCCTCGACGCTGTTCCGCCCCACGCCTGACGCGATGCGGCGCGCGTGCCAGTTCTATCTCTCACGCGGATTCACGGCCGTGAAGTTCGGCTGGGGGGTTTTCGGACAGGATCGCAAACGCGACATCGCGCTCGTCGCGGCGGCGCGTGAAACACTCGGGCCGGAGGTGGCCTTGCTTGTGGACCCGGGCTGGATGATGAATCGCAGTGCATCCGACGCGATCGAACTGTGCCGCGCGCTGGAGTCATTCGACATTTTTTGGCTCGAAGATTTTCTGCACCCGGAGTGTTACGACGGTTACGCGAAGGTGAAAGCCGCGGGTGTGAAGGTGCGGCTGGCCGCGGGCGAGCAGGAGGCGACGGCGTGGGGTTTTCGCGAATTGATTCTGCGCGGCGGAATTGACGTGGTGCAGCCGGATTTGACGCGCTGTGGCGGCTTTACGCACGCGCGCAAAATTGCCTGGGAAGCGGAGCATGCGGGAGTGGACGTTTGCCCACACGCGTGGCTAACCGACCTGTTGACGGCAGCGAGCCTGCACTTCAGCGCCGTGCTGCCGCGCGCATTATTCCTCGAATACAACGTCTGCGAAAATCCGATGCTCCGCGAAATTATCCGCAACCCCGTGCAGATGGACGCCCGCGGTTTCATCCCCGTGCCACAAGGGCCGGGGCTGGGCCTCGACGTGGATGAGAAGGCCGTGCGCCGCTTCTGCGTGAACTCGAAATAGATTCAGTGTCAATCACCATGAACGCCAAACTCAACTTTACTAACGACAGGGAGCGATTCGCCTGGATCCGCGAACAGCTTTATGTCCCGGCGGTGTGCGATGTTCTGGACGCCCTGGGCTGCCGGGACCGCGCGATGCACCAGCGATTGCGCCCGCTCGACCCGGCGCATTGCGTCATTGTCGGACGCGCGCGGACGTTCCGTTGGATGGATACGGATTACGTGGACGAGAAAGACCCTTACGGCCTCGAAATCACGGTGATGGACGCGCTGAAGCCCGGCGATGTCGCCGTGCATTCCACCGACGCCGCCGGCACGAACGCGCCGTGGGGTGAACTGATGAGCACGGTCGCCAAACGCAACGGCGCAATGGGCTGCATCTGCGACAGCAACATTCGCGACTGCCGCAAGATCATGGCGCTGGAATTTCCGGTCTTTTACGCGGGCATTCGTCCGCTCGACAGCATGGGACGCGGGCGCGTGATGGCGTATGACGTGCCGGTACGCTGCGGCGATGTGCTGGTCCAGCCAGGTGAACTCGTCTTCGCGGACTTCGACGGCGTCGTCGTCGTGCCGCGCGCACTGGAGAACGAGACGCTTGCTCGCGCGCATGAAAAAGTGACGAAAGAAAATCTTTCCCGTCACGACTTGTTGCGCGGCGATTCGTTGCGCGCCGTTTTTGACCGCCACGGCGTCCTCTAATTCCAAAACGTATGAACATCCTTGCCATCTGCGCTCATCCTGACGACATCGAAATCCTTTGTGCCGGCACGCTCACGCGTTACGCCGAGGCCGGGCACAACGTGACAATGGCCGTCTTCACGGACGGGAGCATGGGCGATGCGCACATCCCGCCGGCCAAGCTCTCCAAAATCCGCCACGAGGAACAAAAGGCGGCAGCCGCCATCATCGGCGCTCGGCTGCTCTGGGCTGGCATCACGGACGAACACGTTTTTCCTGACGCAGCGCAACGCCGCGTGATGATTGACGTGCTGCGTGAGGCCGACCCGGACGTCATTCTCGCGCACTCACCGAATGATTATCACCCGGACCATCGAGCGGTGTCGCAGCTCGTCTTCGATTCGTATTTTCAAAAAGGGCTGCCGCACATTCCAGGACAAACGAAGGCCGCGTGCCGTTTTGGAGGGACGCAACTTTACTACATGGACAACCTGGGCGGCATCGCTTTCCAGCCCACGGAATACGTGGACATCACCGCGACGATGACGACGAAACTGCGGATGCTCGCCTGTCACAAGAGCCAGTTTGCCGCGATGACTGAGTTGGCGCACACCGAACTCGCGGAGATGGTGGAGACGCAATCGCGCTTTCGCGGCATCGCGGCGGGCTGCCGCTACGCCGAAGGCTTCACGCGCTGCGACGCGTTTCAGCGGGGATTGACGGAGCGCGTGTTGCCATGAAAACGGAACGCGTGCGTTGGGAGGCGTGGGACGCGGTGCGCTGCGTCTCCCGCGAGTGCGAGTTGGTGGTCGGAGTCTCTGCCGGGCCGCGCATCCTTTCGTTGCGGCGCGACGCCAGTGGGAATCTGCTCTATCGTGACACCTCTGATTTTCGTGTCGGCGACTGGCGACTGCACGGCGGACATCGTTTCACTGTCGCGCCGGAGGGCGAGGAAAGTTACGCGCCTGAGAACGCGCCTTGCATCGTTGAAACGCGCGGGCAGGAACTCCGCGTGGCTGCGTCGCCGGGAAAGAACGGCGCCCGGCGTGTGCTCGTCATCAGCGCCGCCGCGGACGGCGCGGGCTTCGACGTACGGCATGTTTTGGAAAACCATGGTGAGCGGCCGTGGCGCGGGGCTTTGTGGGGCATCACCTGTGTTCCGCACGCGGGCACGATCGTCGCGCCGCGCACTCATCCACGCCTGCGTTTCTGGCCGGGCACGGAGAGCGCGCATTGGCAACTTGCGCCCGGGCATATCACGGTGGCGCCCAACGGCGCGCGCGGAAAAGCCGGCTGGCACAGCGATGCAGGCTGGCTCGCTGCGCTGCAACGCGAGGCGACGTTCGTCATTCACGCCCCGGCCTCGCCCCCGGCGCATGAATGCGTGGACGATGGCTGCAACCTCGAAGTCTTCACCTGCGCGCATTACGTGGAATTGGAAACGTTGAGCGGGATCGTCAGCCTCGCTCCCGGCCGGCACGCGTCACATCTTGAGCGCTGGCGGTTGCTCGCGCCCACATTCACGCCGCACGACTGGCCGGCCATCGGCGCGCAAGCCGGATGTGTCTCGACGGCACGCGATGCTCAAAATGCTCCCTGACTCCTTCCAGCTTTCCACCGCCGACATCGTCATCATCATTGGAGCGACGCTTTTCGTCGTCGTCATCGGCCTGGTTGCCGCGCGCAAAGTCGAGCGCACGACCGAGGGCTACTTCCTCGCTTCGGGGACGATGCCGTGGTGGCTTATTGGCGCGGCGTTCGTTTCGACGAGCGTTTCGAGCGAGCAAATCGTCGGCACCGTCGGCGCGGCCTACAAGAGCGGCATGGCCATCGCCAATTGGGAATGGTGGTGCCTGCCAACCTACGTGCTCATGCTCGTCTTTTTCATTCCGCTATACTTGCGCAATCGCATCATGACCGTGCCCGAATTGCTGAACCGCCGCTTCGGCCCCGCGTGCGGAGGCATCTATAGCGGCGTAATGCTCGTCGCCTACATCTTTATCTTTCTCCCGCCGGTGCTTTATGGCGGCAGCCTCACGCTCAGTGAACTCACGGGCTGGCCGCGGTGGGCCGTCCTCGCGGGCATCGCATTGCTCACCGGGAGTTACACGCTTCTCGGCGGCCTCGGCTCGGTGATGTGGACCGACGCCGTGCAGTGCGTGATGCTCGTCGGCGGTGGAATCGCGTTGTTCTTTGTGGCGCTGGGCAACGTGCCCGGCGGCTGGGACGCAATGGTCACCGCCGCGCCGGACCGCTTTCACCTTTACCGCCCGTCCGCCGACCCGGAAGCGCCGTTCCTCGGCCTCATCATCGCTTCGTTCGGTGTTTTCCTGTTCTATCAATCGACGAACCAGGTGATGATCCAACGCGTGCTGTCCGCGCGCAGCACCTGGGATGGAATGATGGGCATCATCTTTGCCGGCTTCATCAATCTCATCCGCCCGCTGGTGACGTGCCTGCTCGGCCTCATCGTCTATCATTGGCTCGACATCCTGCACCGCGCCCCGTCGCTGCTGCCCGACCGGCAGGACCAGGCGTTCCCGTATGCGCTGGGCGCCTTTGCGCCGTCGGGTGTGCGCGGGGTCATCCTCGCGGGATTCTTCGCCGCCGTCATGTCCACAGTCAGCGCGCTCGCCAATTCCGTCGCGACCATTTTCTCCCTCGATGTCTATCGCCGATTCTGGCGCAAGAATGCAGGCGACGCCGAACTCATCACCACCGGACGCATCGCCGCCGGAGTCGCGCTGGCCCTGGCCGCGTTGACCGCGCCCATCGTCGCGCAAATCGGCCTGTTCAAATACTTCCAGACTGGCGTTACGTACATGGCCACGCCCTTCATCTCGGTGATTCTGCTCGGCATTTTCTGGCGGCACACCAGCTATGCCGGCGCCATCGCCGGACTCGCCGGAGGATTGCTCATCCAAATCGCGCTTGCCCTCACGCTCTGGGCCATCGGCTCGAAGCTTCACTGGCTCTACGTCGGGGCCATCGCGCAGGCATTGACGATGTTGCTCATCTTCGTCGTCTCCTTGTTCACTGCTCCGCCCGGTGTTGAACAAGTGCAGCCCTTCCTCTGGCGTCGCGGCTGGCTCCGCACCTACGACGAAGGCGCCGCCCCACGTCCATGGTGGCAGCAAGTGAAACTCTGGTTCGCAATCTACGCACTGGCCTGGTGTTGCATCTACTGGCGCTATTGGTGATGTGTCGTGTTCGTGTTTTTGTGTTTTTTTACGCATAAAACGTGGCCACGTTGGTTCGAGCCCTGCCTCTGGAGCCAGTCTTCCCCGTCCCATTCGCAGGCGGGAGCATGTTCACGCAGTTGTGGCGGATTTTTTACCATAAAAGGATTGAATCTGCCGTCCAACCAGAGAAGCTATTGCTGAATTTTCCCGACAAATGCGCGTTGGACTCACTCTTGGCACGTTCTGTCGCACCGGCCTGCGTTACGTTGTTTTGTTTGCGCTCGCCCTGGCGGGATTTTTTGGGCCAGCCCAGCTTTTTGCGCAGACGGCGCCTGCGATCAGTTCCGGGCCGGAGGATTTGAGTGTTCAATCGGGAGGCACGGCTTCATTCCCTGTAAACGCGGCCGGCTCGGCTCCGATCACGTATCGCTGGTTTTTCAACGGCACCAATCTGTTGAGCGCGACTGGCGCGACGCTGACGATTCCGAACGTATCGCTGCTCAACGGAGGTCTCTACAGCGTCATCGCCAGCAACGCCTTCGGCACCGCTACCAGCCGCGTGGCCTCGCTCGCAGTGGATGAGCATCTCACCTTTCGCGTGACCGCGCTGCGGACAAATGGGTTCATTGCGATCGAACACGGCGGGATTTCATTGGATGATTTCGGAGCAATTGCTGTCTCTTCGAATTTCGTTTTCTATACGGGCGAGGCTGGAGGGGGCAGCACGGCGCGCTGGAACATCGACACGCTCACTGGCGGGACCGCGATTGGCCGCGGCGCCAATTCCCTGGTCACGGATCTGCGAACTGAAATTCTTTATTCCCTCGCCAACGGCAACACCGAGCTGAATTCAGGCGGCACCATCACGTCCCTGCTCGAACTCACAGCTGCCGGCGCGCTCACTGGGCGGCGTATCGATCTGTCGCGGCCCGTCCCTGCGTCAGGTGACTTTGGCCAGATAGGCATTTTCTCGGGCATGGGCCGCGCGGTTATTCACAACGGCACGAATGCCTACAGCATCGCGATTCCATCCGGCGTGGTGACCGACCTCGGGCCGACGCCTTTGATGTTCGCGCCGTTCTCGGAAAGCTGGGCGTTCTGGGGAGTGGCCGAATACTTCGCCGATTCGGTACACCTCCTGTACGTCGACAGCCGCACATTTCCGCGCCGCAATATCATTCGCCTCAGTATTCCCTCCGGCGCGATCACGACCGTCGCCCGCTTCACGAATCTCGCTGACATGGCCGTGTTCACTCTCTCGCCGTCGCTGAGCCGATGGTTTTTTCATTACGAAGGGACCGGTCAGTTTCGCGCCGGTGACGAAACGCTCGGGTCGGCCAAAGCGCTCTTTACCACCGATCCGGGTTACCCGGCCATTTTGAGCGACCCGCAAAGCCAGACGAATTATCCCGGTGGCACGGCGACGTTTTCCGTGGAGGCCCGCGGCTCTGCGCCATTGCGGTATCAATGGTACTTCAACGGCAACCCTCTCCTGGATGCGACCAACGGCACGCTGGTTCTCAGCGACCTCGCGCTTCGGGACGCCGGCGAATATGCCGCGGAAGTGAGCAACGACGCGGGAAGTGTTCGCAGCGGCCCTGCCACCCTGGCGATTTTCACGTCGCCCATAATTCGGGCCGGCCCGTTCAACCGCGTCGTTTACGCCGGCCAACCCCATGCGTTCTTTGTCAGTGTCGATGGCGCTCCGCCCCTGTCTTATCAATGGCGGCGTAACGGAGCGGCGATTCCAGACGCCACGAACTCTTTCCTGTTGTTTACGAACGTCCAGCCCAGCGACGCCGGTCTGTATAGCGTTCGCGTGACCAATTTCTACGGGGCCGCTATCAGCACGAACGCGACGCTGACGGTCATCACCGCGCCGTTTATTGTTACGCAACCGCTCTCGCAAGCCGCCTTTGTTGGCTCAAACGTGACACTGGCCGTAACTGCCGATGGCGCCCCTCCTCTCCACTATCAATGGCGTTTTGGAAACTCGCCCATCACGCATGCCACCAACAGCACCCTCGTGTTGACAAACGTGCAATTAACAGACGCCGGCGATTACGCCGTCCTCATCACCAATCGATACGGGTCGGTCACAAGTTCCAATGCGACCCTCACGGTCGTCGGCGGGCTTGAGGACCAGGGCATTTTCCAAATCACGTCGCTCCTCACCGCTGGCGCAAAGTTTGTCGATCATGATGTCCTCACTGGCGACGATCGTGGCGGAATCGCCGTGACGCGCGACCACGTGTTCATCACGGGGGATGCCGCCACAGGACGTTTCCTGGCGGCAGATCTCACGGCGGGGGTGCGTCTCACAGGCCCACTCATTGACAACATGGTCACCGACCTTCGCACCGAAACGGTCTACCGACTTGCCAACGGCACCAACATGATTTCGTTTGGCACCATGACAAGCCTGATTGAGATGGACGCGAACGGCGCGCCCACCGGCCGGCGCATCAACCTGTCGCGGCCTGTTCAATTTACGGGCGATGTGGGCATCTTCTCGGGCTACGGACGGGTCGTCATCTACAACGGTGACCGCGTGTTCAACATCCTGCTGCCGAGCGGTCTTGTGCTGGATCTTGGACCGTTTTCGCCATTCCCGCATCAGGTCTCCGAATCGTGGGCGCTCTGGGGCGTCGCCGAACACGTGCGCGATACGGTTTATCTGGTCTATGTCGAAAGCGTGACACGCATCGTGCGCCGTCGCGTGCCGGACGGCGAAGTTTCAGTGGTTGGGAACTTCACCGATCTCAGCGACATGGCGTCGTTCGTGGTCTCGCCGTCGCGCCGGCGCTGGTATTTCCATTACGAAGGCACGGGACAGTTCGGCGGCACCGTCGAAACACTCGGTTACGCCAACGCCACTTTCAATATTCGTTCGGGCAACGGCCTCGATCATTTTGAGTGGGTGCCCATCGCGCCGGTGCAGGTCGTCAATACTCCGTTTCCCGTGCGGCTCACGGCCTTGAACCAATCGAACCAGGTCGTTACGAATTTCACCGGCCCGGTCCAGCTCCGCGGCCTCAATGTCGCCGGGGAAACACCGGTAGCAATTTCGCCGACTCTCATCGCGAACTTCGCCCAGGGCGTCGGAGCGGCCATGGTCTCCGTCGCGCAGGCCAGCCCGGCCATGTTCCTGCGCGCGGACGATCAGGCGGGTGTCACCACGGACAGCCCGGTGTTCTCAGTCAACGTGACCAACGATTTGGTCATCGCGGCGGTCGATTCGCCCGATCCGGTTATTGTCGGCAATACCCTTACCTACCTGATTCTTGTCACGAACATTGGGCCCAATAGCGCCAGCGCTGTCACTCTTACCAACACGCTCGCGACAAACCTCGCCTTCGTTTCCGTGAGCAGCACGCGCGGGAGCTGCACTAACAACGGACGCATCGTCCATTGCGATCTGGGCGCCATCGCGGGCGGCACGGGCGCTACCGTTACCGTGCAGACCGTCCCCAGCGCCGTTGGCCCAACAGTCAGTCAAGCCTCTATCACGCGCGGGGAGCCCGATGCCAACGCCGCCAACAACCTCATTGCCATCTCGACGCTGGTGACTCAACCCGCCATTGCTATCAATGACGTGTCGATCATTGAAGGGGATTCTGGCACTAACGATGTTACATTTACGCTCACGCTCACACCAGCGTCGACGAACATCGTTCGAGTCAATTTCGGCACGGCTAACGGCACAGCCATCGGATCGGGTGCGAGCGCGGACTTCGTGCCGCGCATCGGCACGCTGATTTTCGATCCGGGCATGACGACGCAACAAATCGCGGTGGGCATTCGCGGGGACCGCATTTTCGAAAACAACGAGATCTTCAATCTCAATCTCAGCACACCGGTAAACGCGATCATCCAGGACAACCAGGGCGTGGCCACCATTCTGAACGACGACACGATGCCCACGGTTTCCGTCGCGGACGCGACCGTGGCGGAACAAAACTCAACCACGACGAATGCGGTTTTTCGCGTGTCACTCTCCAGCGCCGCCGGGTTGCCGGTCGTGGTCGCCTACGCCACCCAGGCGGGTACGGCAGATGCCGGGGTCGACTTTTCGAATCGTATCGGCCAACTCACGTTCACCGCCGGAACCCCTGTTTTGACGCAGAACGTGGTGGTCCCGATCTTCGGCGATTTGATCCCCGAAGTGAACGAGACCTTTTCGTTCCACCTGACGAGCGCCACCAACGCGACCATCGCGCGCAGCCCCGGCGTCGGTACGATCATCAACGACGATGGCATCGGGCAAATGCACCATTTCGAATGGGCGTCCATTTCGTCGCCGCAGCCGCCCAACAACCCGTTTCCGGTCATACTCTCGGCGCGGGACATCGGCGGCCTGCTCATTACAAGTTTTAACGGGACGGCCGATCTCACCACGCTCATTCGTGTGCCACAGCCCTCCAACTCCATTCTGGGAAGCGTCGTACACGAACAGACTTTCAACGGCGAATGGACGCTTGGCTATTCCTTCACGCCCTCGGTAGAGATGCGCGTCACGCACGTGCGACATTATTTCGGGAACAAGGTCTCGCTTTGGACCGAGAGTGGCGTCCCTGTGGCGTCGACGCCGGTGGCGAGCACGCCAGGAATCTGGACAGTAACTCCGTTGCCAAACGAAGTGGTCCTCCAGCCCGGTCAGCGTTATCGCGTTGCCGCTTACACCGGTGTTGGAGATGCGCCTTTGTTTTGGAGCACCAGCGGTCCCAATAACTTCTCGCACGGAACAATTGACGCAAGCTACGACGGCCAGGGCGACGTCTTTCCAACGACGGCGGATACGGTGCGTTGGTGGTTCGTGGATCTGCTCTACACCGCGATCGCGCGCAACCGCACGCAATTCATTACGCCGCTTGAGGCCGGACCCTTTACCAATGGTATTTGGTCCGGGTCCGTGGCCGTCACGCAACGCGAGTTGGAGATTCAACTGGAGGCGAGTGATAACGATGCGTTCCGCGGTGTCAGCAATCCGTTCGATGTTACTGACTCCGCGCGGCTGACGAGCCTCACTTTCGCGGGCGGCGAAGTCCGTCTTCATTTTCGTGGCGTGGTGGGAAGCACCTATCGGTTCGAGCGCTCCGCGAGTTTAAGTAATCCGAATTGGGAACTCGTGTCGCAATTGCGCATCGATTCTCCCGGCGAAGTTGAAATTCGTCACACGCCCCCTGCTGCGAACGCCAGCCAGTTCTATCGCGCCGTGCTGGTGCCTTAGAGGACGGGTTAATCAGCCCCCTCCTTACGTCGGGGGTTACAAAGAAGGCCTCGGGATCAGGCCACCGGCAAGGCGATCGCCTCGTCGATCAACATGATCGGCAGGTTCGCCCGAATCGGATACAGAAACTTGCCGTCTTCGCGCACCAGGCCTCCATCGACTTTCTCGGAAATCGTACGCCCCGCGCGATTCTGCAACCGCCCCGCCGCAATCGCATCATTGACCTGGCCGAGCAACGCGCTGTCCGCCACCGCCAGTTTCTGGCGCGTCTCCGGGCAGCGCAAAATGTTCAGCAACTCGGGCTTGATCATGTCAGATTTTGATCGCGCGGTTGGCGGCATCATAAACAGCTTTCACCGGCACGTGATTGTCCTCCGCGACGCGCTTGCACGATTCAAATTCCGGCGCGGCCTGTACTACTTTGCCATCGAGCTTGCCGTATTTGACCGCGACGCGCCCATATGACGTGTCAACGACGCCAAACTCCCGCCGCAATTTCCGGCGTTCGGAGGTGTAGCGCCGCACGCCGAAGGCCGTCGTCTCCGTCAACAACATCTCCGTAAAGCGATCCGCGTCCCCCTCGCCGCAAAGAACGCTGAGCAAAACGCCTGGTCGGTTCTTTTTCATCTGCACAGGCGTGTAGAATACGTCGAGCGCGCCCTCGTTCAGCGCCCGCTTCATGACGCGGCCGAGGATTTCCGCGTTGATATCATCGAGATTCGTTTGCAGCACGGTCACGGTGTCTGTCTCCCAATCGTGAATGCCCGCGCTCTGATCGCACAGCACCGCACGCAACACGTTTGGCCGCGTGCGATTGTCGCGTGTGCCCAGGCCATAGCCGACTTTGCGCGGCGTGAGTCCCTGCATCGGGCCGAAGCGTTCCGCGAATTCCGCCAGCAACGCTGCGCCGGTGGGCGTGACCAGTTCCTGAGGCTCTTCGCACTGCGTCACCGAAACTCCGCGCGCGCTCAAAATTTCCAGCGTCGCGGGGGCGGGAATGGGAAATCGCCCGTGCGCGCAGTTGATCCACCCCGTTCCTTCCACCACTTGCGACCCGAGCACGCGCGGCTTGCCCAAAAGCTCCAGCGCGATACACCCGCCGACGATGTCGACGATCGAATCGACCGCGCCCACTTCGTGAAAGTGCACCTGTTCGGGTGACTTCCCGTGCACCTTGCCTTCGGCGACGGCGACGCGATGAAACACGGCGATCGCTTTCTGCTTCACCCAGTCGCTCAATCCGCTCTTTGCGATCAAGTCGCGAATTTCGCTGAAATTCCGCCCGTGCTCATGCTCATGCGAGTGTTCATGCTCGTGACCATGGCCGTGGTGGTGATGGCCATGCTCATGATGATGATGTTCGTGCTCGTGATGATGCGCGTGCGAATGATCGTCTTCGTCGTGACCGTGATCGTGAGGATGGTCGTGTCCGTGGCCATGGTCATCCAAATGCACATCGAACTTCACGCCGTCGATACCGGCCTTCTGTGCGCGTTTTGAATGAACGTGATAGCCCTCCACCTGCAGGGATTTAAGCTGGCTCTCGAGTGCGTTGAAATCGACGCCGAGATCGAGCAGTGCGCCCACGAACATGTCGCCGCTGATGCCGCTGAAAACGTCGAGGTAAAGCGTGTTCATTCCAGTTCGCCTGCCGCCAAGGCATTAATCTGGCTCGCAGCGTAGCCCGCCCCAAAACCGTTGTCGATGTTCACGACCGTCAACCCGCTGCTGCAACTGTTCAGCATCGACAGCAACGCCGCAATCCCTCCAAAGCTCGCGCCGTAACCGACACTCGTCGGTACCGCGATGACCGGCTTGTTTACCAACCCGGCGACAACGCCTGGCAATGCGCCCTCCATCCCTGCGACGGCGATGATCACATGCGCTTTCTGAAGGGCCTCGAGTCGCGCGAGGAGGCGATGCAACCCGGCGACGCCGACGTCGTAGATTCTTTCGACCGTGTTCCCCATCGTGTCCGCGGTCACCGCGGCTTCTTCCGCCACGGGCAAATCACTCGTCCCTGCGGCTACGATCGCAATCGTGCCCGCGCGCTTCGTCATGGTCCGCTTTTCGTAAACACCGCAGCGCGCGATTTCGTGATACGTGAAGCGCTGGAGTTTGCGCTTCAACGCCTTCGCGTGATCGGCGCCGATGCGGGTTATCAGTACCTGGTCCTCCTTGCGGGCGAGGCGCTCGGCAATCGCAGCAACTTGCGCGGGCGTTTTGCCTGCGCCAAAAATCACTTCGGGAAAATTCTTTCTTAAGGACCGATGGAGATCGACGTTCGCGAAACCCAGGTCCGCAACCGGCGCAGCCTGAAACGCGCGCAGGACCTCGTCACGCCCCACTTTCCCGGCCCGAAATTTTTCGAGCAACAGAATGGCGTCGCGCGAGGTCACCGAATTTTGCCCAGCAACAACGCCGGCAACTCCTGAATCTTCACGCGGGTCTGCGCCATGGAATCGCGCTCGCGCAGCGTGACGGTGTCCTTCAACTCGTCGCCCTTTTCCCCAAGCGTCTCAAAATCGATGGTGACTCCGAAGGGTGTGCCCGCTTCATCCTGCCGCCGGTATCGCCGGCCAATCGCGCCCGCTTCGTCGTAAAATACGCTCATATGCGGCTGCAAGAGGCTGCGCACCTCCATCGCTTTGCTCACCAACTCCGGCCGGTTTTTCAACAGCGGGAACACAGCCACTTTGATGGGCGCGACACGCGGATGAAACCTCATCACGATGCGCGTCTCCGCATTGCCTTTCTCGTCGGTCACCTGCTCTTCGCGATACGCGTCGCAAATCAGCGCGAGGATCAAGCGGTCCACGCCCGCGCTCGGCTCGATCACGTGCGGCACGTATTTCGCCTTCACTTCGTCATCGAAGTATTCCATTGGTTTGCCGCTGAATTTTTGATGCTGCGAAAGATCGAAGTCACCGCGTGCCGCGATGCCTTCCAATTCCTGCGTGCCGAACGGGAACTTGTACAGAATGTCGACGGTCGCCTTCGCGTAATGCGCCAACTCCTCTTTCTTCTGCCAATAAAAGTCCAGTGAATCGCGGCCCAGGCCGATGCTCTCGTACCATTTCAC
>Ga0075428_100001873_pt1 | contig 22556 bp, 16 predicted proteins | sample RhiMetdeltSRZDD2_FD_75291 | JGI IMG/M metagenome (GOLD analysis project Ga0075428, IMG submission 75291) | Populus rhizosphere microbial communities from Tennessee, USA - Rhizosphere MetaG P. deltoides SRZDD2 | ecosystem: Host-associated > Plants > Roots > Rhizosphere > Soil | place: USA... | reverse complement strand
AGCGCGAGCAGCACCCCGCGCGACGGGTCGACGACCGAGCGCACGCTGCCGGAGGTCGCCTGCTGGACCGCGAGCGCCTGGCCGCGCAGCTCGGAGGCGGGCTGGCGCGGGAGCACGGTCAGCGTGTTCGCGCCGGGCTCGAAGGAGAGGTAGCGGCCCTGCGAGAAGGCGGTGAAGCCGCCGACGCGCACGACCTCCGCCTCCTCGCGGTCGCCGCTCGCGAGCACGACCTGCGCCGGGAAGCGCGCCACCCGCCCCGACTCGGTCATCTCGCGCAGCACCTCGAACCACAGCCGCTCGAGGTCGGCTTTCGAGGGCAGCGCCTTCGCCTTCGCGAGGCGCAGGAAGAACTCGTCGCGCTCCGGGAACTGGGCGCTGACCAGCGAGTTGTAGACGACGCTCGCGAGGTCGCCCGCGACCTGGCGGGTGACGCCGAAGAGCTCGCCGAGGTTGCCCTCGCGGGTGCGCAGCAGCGTCTCGAGCTCGCCCATCTCGAGCTCGTGGGCGTCGAAGCGCGCGGAGAGCGCCTGGCTGCGCGCCTGCGCCGCGTCGCGGGCGCGCCGCGCCTGCTCGAGCAGCTCCTTCTGGCGCTCGCGCTGGTCGAGGAACTCGCGCTCGCGCGCGGCGTTGGCCTGCGCCTCGATGGCGGCAGAGTTGCGCGTCTGCTCGAGCAGCTCGTCGAGCGTCTCGGCGCGCCCCGGGGCTGCCCCGGCGAGGGTCGCGAGCGCGAGGAGCGCGAGCCCGCGGCGGCTCACGACGCGCCTCCGACCGGCGCGGGGACGGGCGCGCTCAGCAGGTCGGGCGCGTGGGACTTGTCGGCGATCGCGAAGCCGTGTCGCACCGCGCTGCGGTACGAGTCGTCGACCACCCAGCGTCCGCCGGCGGCCTCCCAGTAGCCGGTCTCCTCACCGTCGAGCGTCTGGTAGAGCAGGGCGACGCGGCCGACGCGCAGGAAGCGCACGGTGCGCACGCCGCCGGCCTCGCCGAGCTCGCCCTGCCACGCCTCGAGCGTGCGGCCGTAGTCGGTCTCGATCTGGTAGGCCTCGAGGATGCGGCGGTACTTCTCGGAGACGGTGACGTCGGCCCGCCCCATCGCGTCGCGCAGCCCCGCGACGCGCTTGCGGCGCTCCTCGAGCTGGAAGGGCATGTCGAGCTCGACGAAGCGGTCGAGCGTGTCGAGCATCTTCTGCATCAGCGGCAGGACGTCGCGGGCCGTGGCCTCGATCTCGACGAGCTGCTGCTTCACCAGCACGATCTCGGCCTCCTGCGACTCGACCTGCGCGGCGAGCTGGTCGCTGTAGAGCTCGAGACTCCGGGTCTCCGCGAGGTAGTTGCGATACTGGAGCAGCATCTCGCGCGTCTCGTCGCTGAGCGTGCCGACGCGCTCCTCCGAGGCGACCGCCGCGCGGTCGCCCTCGAGCTGCTGGTCGAGCAGCGGTGCGAGCGAGCGCCGCTCCTCCGCCGAGGCCGCGAGGGTCGCGGCCCCCGCCGCGATCGCGACGGCGATCGCAGCCGCGCTCCGGATCCCGGTCGTCATCCTCCCCCTCCGACGGCGCTCACCCGGCCGCATCGTCCTGTCCACCTTCGCCGAGCTCATGGTCGATGTGCTCGAGCCAGCTGTCGGCCTGCTGGCGCGTCACCGCCGAGCGCTGCGCATGCGCGAACCAGCTGCGCGCCTCGCGCAGGTTGTGCTCGTTGTAGTAGGCGATGCCGAGGAGGAGCTGTGCCGTGCCGGGGTCGCCGAGGCCCCCCTTCGCGAGGCCCTTGCGCAGCGCCTCGACGGCCGGCTCCCACTCCTCCTGCATCAGGTGGATCTGGGCGAGGCGCACGTAGAGGTCGCCCCTCTCGGCGAGCTCGGCCGCGCGCGCGAGCGGCGCCTCGGCGCGCGAGGGGTCGCGCGCGAGGATCCAGCTGATCCCGAGCAGCTCGAGCGCCTGCGGATTGCCCTCCAGCCGGCCCTCCGCCATCTCCCGCTCGAAGACCTGCGCCGCGCGCCAGGGCATCCCGCCGGCGAGCTGGAGCTGGAGCAGGCGCAGCAGGTCGGGGTCCTGCGTGAGCAGGCCCTTGCGGTGGGCGAGCTCCATCACGCCGCGGGCGCGGTCGGAGTCGCCCGTGACGCCGTAGAGCGCCGAGAGCTGCAGCCAGTAGTCCTTGCCGACTTCGGGGTGCTGCGCGAGGAGCCGGTCGAGGACGCCCTGCGCGGCCGGATAGTCCTTGCGGGTCAGCTGGATGGCGAGCAGGAGCTGAAGCCACGCCTGCTGGGGCTGCTTCGCGATCTCGACCGCCTTCTTCGCGGGCAGCAGCGCGGACTCGGGGTCCTCGAGCTGGTAGTAGGACAGGGCGAGCAGGAAGTAGCCGACGGAGTTCGGGCGCTCGACCGTCCGGAACCACTCGTCGAGCGTCGCGATCGCGTCGCGCCAGCGCCGCTCCCCGGCCTGGATCTGCGCGATCTGGAACAGCACGTCGGCGCGGTCGGCCGGCGCGAGCGCCTCCGGCTCCGCGAGCGCGGCGCGTAGGGCCTCGATCGCCTCGTCGTTGCGCTGGAGGCCGTAGAAGACGTAGCCGCGCAGACGCGCGGTCTGCGCGCGCTCCGAAGGGGTCTTCGGCTTCACGTCCGCGAGCTCGGCCTCGGCCTCGGCATAGCGCTCTGCTTCGAGGTGCCCGCGCACCTCGGAGAAGCTGCGCGCGACGTGCGGCCGGACGCGCTTCTGCCGCCGCTCCGCCTCGATCTCCCGGCGGCTCTTCGGGGGCGTCGGCGCGGCGGCCGGCGGCTCGCCCTCTTCGGGCTTCGCCGCCTCGCCGTCTTCGGGCTTCGCCGCCTCGCCGTCTTCGGGCTTCGCCGCCTCGGCCGCGGCGGGCGACCCCTCGGCGGCGAGCGCCGGGGCGCGCGGGATCGCGAGCGAAGCCGCCAGGAGGGCGCCGGTCAGCAGCGAGCGGAGCAGGGGTCGGGCCATGGCTCAACTCTCCAGCTGGAAGCGGATGCGGACCTTGAGATCGCGCCGCTCGACGGGCTTTCCGTCCTCGACCTTCGGGTTGTACTTCCAGCCCTTCACGGCGCGGATCGCCTCGCGGTCGAAGATCGCCTTCGGCTCGGCGTTCAGGACGATCGGATCGCGCACGCTGCCGTCGCTGGCGACCGTGAACTGGACGTCGACCCAGCCCTCGATCCGCTTCTGGCGCGCCTGGATCGGGTAGTCGGGCTGGATCCGCACCTGCGGCACCGCATCGCGGTCGACGCCGCCGCCGGAGGCGAGCTGCGCGGCGCCGAGTCCGCCCCCGATCCCGCCGCCGAAGCCCGCCGTGTCGATCGAAGGGGCGAGCGCGGCGAGGTCGGCGCCGGGATTCACGGCGAGCTTCTCCGACGTTGCCACGCTGGCGGCGGCCGGCGGAGGCTCGGGCTTGTCGATCTGCGGCTTCACACGCTTCTTCTCCTCGACCTCCGTATCGCGCCGCAGGCTCACGAACTCGATCTTGGGCGAGGCCTGCATCGCCTCGAGGGCACCGCTCGCCCCGATCAGCGTCCGCAGGAGCCAGAAGAGCCCCACCGAGAGCGCGCACGCCACGCCGAGCGCGATCGGAAGCCGGAGTCGTGCCAAGGTTCCTTCCGACGGAGGGTGCGTGCGCGGGCACCCGACCGACCCGACCAGATCTAGCAGAGGGCGTGTGGAAGATGGAGACGCTCACCGAATCGTCGCAGGATCGTTCCGGCTTCGCCTCGCCGGAGGTGTGGAGTTGCAGGGTGATCCTCGATCCGACGCAGCCCGCGCGCCGGCGGCGCAACTGCTGCGCCCTCGTCTGCGCGCTGCTCGCGCTCGTCGGCGCGCTGCTCGCGCTCGCGTGCCGCGCGCCGATCACCGCACCGCCGCCGCCGCGCAGCGGCGGGCCCTGCGCCGACCTGGCGTTCGCGTTCTTCCTGGTCGCGGAGAAGCGCGACCACGGCAGCACGCGGGACGAGCAGATCGAGGCGCTGCAGGCCGGCGTCGCCAGTCCCTTCGCACAGCGTCCGGAGCAGACGCTCGAGGAGCTGCTGCACGTCGTCGACCTCGTCTATCGCCGCCCCGACGCGAGCGCGCGCGAGCTCGAGGCGCTGGTGCGCGAGCGCTGCGTCGTCGACGAGCGCGGCCAGGCGGTGCTCAGGGCGGCGTGGCCGAGGCGCCGCGTGTCGATCCGGTGAGCGGCGGCTCCAAATCTTCGCGCGCCGCGCGCCGGGCCGACACGCGGGGCGTCGAAGATGGCGGCGGGATCGGGGGGAGACGAACGCATGCAAGAGGCGAGGGCGATGTTCCGCCTCGGCCGCCGGACCTTCGAGCGCGAGTGGGCCGCGCTCGCCGGGCCGGCAGTGCTCCAGGTGACCCAGGGCGAGCTGCTGATCGGTGCGGGCGAGGAGCTCGCGCGCGCGGTCGCCGGCGACCTCGTCTCCCTGGCGCCGGGCGGGGAGCGCCGGGTGCGCGCGGCGCAGGCCGTGGCCCACGGCGAGCTGCTCGAGATCGACGCCGAGCTCGCGCGCACGGCCCGGGAGCTCTGCGCCGCTCCGACGGGGGGCGGCGCGGAGGCGACGCTCGATCGCCGCGGCAGCGACGCCGCGCGCGCGGGCGCGCGGCTGCTCCGGGAGCTCGCCCTGGCCGAACGCGCCGACACCGACGCGGGCCGCCTGCGCTGCGCCGCGCTCTGCGTCGAGGCGCTCGCGCGCATCGCCGAGGCGCGCCCGGCGGAGCAGCCTCCGCGCGCGATCGGGAGCCGTGGGAGCGAGCGCAACGCGCGCTTGCGCCGTGCCATCGACGAGCTGCGCTCGCTTCCGCTCGACGAGATCGCGTTGCCGCGCTTCGCGCGCCGCGCCGGGCTCTCGCAGCGCCACGCCTCGCGGCTCTTCCAGCTCGAGCTCGGCGTGAGCTTCCGCGAGCACGTGGCCGAGCTGCGGCTCGCGCGCGCCAAGGCGCTGCTGCGCGACACGGGGATGAGCGTGATCGAGGTCGCCGGCGAGACGGGCTGGAGCTCGCTCGCGCACTTCAACTCGGTCTTCCGGCGCCGCGTCGGCGCGACGCCGAGCCGCTACCGATCCGGCGCCGAGTCGGCGCCTCGCGTCGAGCGCGCCACGCGCCGCGCGATCCCGTGCAGCCAGGCGCCGAGGCGCGGCTCGCCCGCGTAGTCGTCGAGCGCGTCGATCGCGGCGAGCCAGATCCGCTCCGCGAGCGCCTCGGTCGCGGGCGCGCCCTCGCTGCGGCGGCTCGCGTACGCGTAGATCGCGGCGAACCAGCGCTCATAGAGGGCGTCGAAGGCCGCGCGGTCGCCGCGCCGCGCGCCGCGCGCGAGCGCGATCTCGTCGGGGGCCGGCTCTTCGCGCGCTCGCAACGCCTTCGCCACGTTTCCCTCCCTCGGCCCGAGGATGGCGGTGCGGTCCGCAGGCCGCCGTGACGATCCGGCGAAGATTCCACTACCGCGTGCCGCATACGGCTCGCGCGCGCCGCCCGGGCGCCGCGGCGGCGGGCGGCGCGGCGCTCTGGTATCAAGGCTCGCGCGGATTCCCCCACCCGAGGGCGCGCGATGGCGGCGATCGATCCCGTCTGCGGCATGAGCGTGCGTCCCGAATCGCCTCACCGCACGACGCACGCCGGCGCCGAGGTGCGCTTCTGCTCCGCGCGCTGCCTCGAGCGCTTCCGCGCCGACCCGGATCGCTTCGCGGCGGGTTCGCCGCCGCGGGCCGAGCCACCGGCGCCCGCTCCCGCGGCGGCGGACGCGACCTACACCTGCCCGATGCACCCCGAGGTGCGGCAGCGCGGGCCCGGGAGCTGCCCGATCTGCGGCATGGCGCTCGAGCCCCTGCTCCCGACCGGCGCCGGGGAGCCCGACGACGCCGAGCTGCGCGACATGACCCGCCGTCTGCGCGTCGCGGTGGCGCTCGCGCTGCCGCTCCTCGCGCTCGCGATGGGCGACATGCTCCCCGGCCACCCGGTGTCGGCGCGGCTGCCCCCCGGTGCGCGCGGCTGGCTCGAGCTCGCCCTCGCGACGCCCGTGTGCCTGTGGGCGGCGTGGCCCTTCCACGCGCGCGCGGCGGCCTCGCTGCGCACGCGGCGCCCCAACATGTTCACGCTGATCGGGCTCGGCGTCGGCGCGGCCTACGCCTACAGCGCGGTCGCGACGCTCGCCCCGGGCCTCTTCCCGGCGGCCTTCCGGCACGGCTCGGGGCAGGTCGCGGTCTACTTCGAGGCCGCGGCGGTGATCACGGCGCTGGTCCTGCTCGGACAGGTCCTCGAGCTGCGCGCGCGCCGGCGCACCGGCGCAGCGCTGCGCGAGCTCGCCGGCCTCGCCGCGAGCTCGGCGCGCCGCCTCGACGCGCAGGGCGGCGAGGAGGACGTGGCGCTCGAGCGCGTCGCCGTCGGCGACCGGCTGCGCGTGCGGCCGGGCGAGAAGGTGCCGGTCGACGGCCGGGTCCTCGAAGGCGAGAGCTTCGTCGACGAGTCGATGCTGACGGGCGAGCCCGTTCCGGTGCACAAGGGGCCCGGCGACGCGCTCGTCGGCGCGACGCAGAACGGCAGCGGGGCGCTCCTGATGCGCGCCGAGAAGGTCGGCGCGGAGACGCTGCTCGCGCGCATCGTCGCGCTCGTCGCCCAGGCGCAGCGCAGCCGCGCCCCGATCCAGCGCACGGCCGACGCCGTCTCGGCGGTCTTCGTGCCGGTGGTCGTCGCGGTCGCGGTCGTCGCCTTCGCCGCCTGGGCGCTGCTCGGCCCCGAGCCGCGCATGGCGTACGCGATCGTGAACGCGCTCGCCGTGCTGATCATCGCCTGCCCCTGCGCGCTCGGCCTCGCGACGCCGATGTCGATCGCCGTCGCGATGGGGCGCGGCGCGGGCCTCGGCGTGCTCTTCCGCGACGCCGAGGCGATCGAGGTGCTGGAGCGCGTCGACACGCTCGTCGTCGACAAGACCGGGACGCTCACCCTGGGGCGGCCCGAGCTCGCGTGCGCCGTCGCCGCGCCCGGAGCCTCGGAGCCGGAGCTCCTGCGCCTCGCCGCGGGCCTCGAGCGCGCGAGCGAGCACCCGCTGGCCGCCGCGCTGGTGCGCGGTGCCGCCGCGCGCGGCCTCTCCCTCGCCGCGCCCGAGGGCGCGCAGGCGCTGGCGGGTCGTGGCCTGCGCGGCCGCGTCGAGGGCCGCGACGTCGCGGTCGGGAGCGAGGCGCTGCTGCGCGAGCTCGGCGTCGACGCCGGCGCGCTCGCCGCGCGCGCCGAGGCGCTGCGCGCCGAGGGGCAGACCGTCTTCTTCGTCGCCCTCGATGGGCGGCTCGCGGGCTGCCTCGGCGTGGCCGACCCGATCCGCGAGAGCACGCCGGAGGCGATCGCGGCGCTGCGCGCCGAGGGGCTGCGCATCGTCATGCTGAGCGGCGACGCGCGCACGACGGCGCAGGCGGTGGCGCGCCGCCTCGGCATCGACGAGGTGATCGCCGAGGTGCTTCCCGACGAGAAGGCGGCCACCGTGGCCCGGCTCCAGGCCGAGGGCCGCACCGTCGCGATGGCGGGCGACGGCATCAACGACGCGCCGGCGCTGGCGCGCGCCGACGTCGGGATCGCGATGGGGACGGGGACGGACGTCGCGATGGAGAGCGCCGGCGTGACGCTCGTACGCGGCGACCTGCGCGGCATCGCGCGTGCGAGGCGGCTCTCGCGTCGCACCGTCGCGAACGTGCGCCAGAATCTCTTCTTCGCCTTCGCCTACAACGCGGCGGGCGTGCCGGTCGCGGCAGGCGTCCTCTACCCGTGGTTCGGGATCCTGCTCTCGCCGATGCTCGCCGCGGCCGCGATGAGCGCGAGCTCGGTCTCGGTGATCGCGAACGCGCTGCGCCTGCGCCGCGCACGGCTCTGAAGGGCGGCGCCCGCGGTCGGCTAGTTCCCGCCCCAGCGGCGGCGCGCCCGGTAGAGCGCGCTCGGCTCCGAGAAGCCGAGGCGGGCGGCGATCTCGGCGACGGGCCCCGCGCGACGCGTGAGCTCCGCCTCGGCGGCCTCGCGGCGCACCGCGTCGATCAGCTCGCGGTAGCTCGCGCCGCGCGCCTCGAGATGGCGGCGCAGGCTGCGCGCGCTGGTCCGCAGCTCGTGCGCGACCTCCTGCATCGAGGGGAGCCCCGTCGCGAGGCGCTCGCGGAGCAGGCGCAGCACGCGCTCTTCGACGTTTGCGCCGTCGCCGCGCTGCTCCGCCGCCGTCGCCTCGAGCGCGGCGAGCAGGAAGCGCGAGAGCGCCGCGTCCGCGAGCCGCAGCGGCCGCTCGAGCGCATCCATGCCGAGCTCGAGCCCGCTGAACTGCGACCCGAAGCGGATCGGCGCCTCGAAGAACTCGGCGTGCTCGCGCAGGTCGTCGGGCGCCGCGTGCGCGAAGTGCACGAGCGCGGGTCGCAGGTCGGGACCCGTCATGTCGCGCGCGTACTGGATCAGGTCGGCGACGATCATCTCGCGGCGGCAGCGCCCCGCGAGGTCGAAGCCCTCGAGCGGCAGCACCTCGATGCGCGCGCAGCGCCGCTCGCGGTCGAACGCCATGCGGATCTCCGGCGCGCCGGTCCACAGCGAGTGGTAGGCGATCATGCGCTGCAGCGCCGAGCGGAGGTCGGGCGCCGTCTTCGCCGCCAGCCCGAGCAGCGAGCAGTCGTCGATGCTCGAGCGGCGTGCGACGCGGATCGGGACGCCGGGCGCGCGCGCGCCGCGCATCAGCGCCGACCAGAGCGCGCGCACGCGCTGCAGCTGCGCGGGGCCGCGGAGGTCGTGGGGCCGCAGGCTGGGACGCCGCGTCGCGATGCCGGAGAGGTCGACGCCCGCCTCGCGCGCGACCTCGCGGATCTGCTCGCCGTGCGACATCGGGCGCAGTGCCGGCATCGGCCCAGCCTACGGGAATGGGGCGGAAACGGTCAACGCCGAATGGCCGGCGCGGTCCTTGACCGGCGCTCCGCGCCGATCGGAGAATCGCCGACGGGCCCGCTGCGCGCTGCGTGGGCTCTCGCCCCCAAGGAGGGTCCTCGATGCTCCGATCGCTGCTCCCGCTGCTCGCCTTCGTCGCTGCGGCGCTCGCTCCGCTCGCCGCGCTCGCGCGCCCCTGCGGGCAGACCACGCCGTGCCCTGCGATCGTGCTCGAGGGTCCCGTCGCGACGCCCTTCCCCGCGGGCGATCCGCTCGGGCTCCCGAGCATCCCGGGCGGGGGCCGGCCCGTCGAGGGCCTCGCGCAGCCGACCGTCGAGGAGGAGTTCTTCATCTCGGGGAGCGTCGACGTCTTCAACTACGACGCCTTCCCCGCGGTGCGCGGGGCGCAGCCGGGCGACCGCCTCGTCCACTACAAGACCGCACAGCCGTACAAGACGCGCATGATCGTGCGCCGGCCGGCGACCGCGGACGCCTTCAGCGGCGACGTCGTGATCGAGTCGATGAACTCGACCGCGGGCTTCGACAGCACGCCCGTGTGGCTGCCGTCGGCGGAGTACTTCGCGCGCAAGGGCATCGTCTACATCGGCGTGACGACGAGCGGGAGCCAGGCGATCCCGTTCCTCAAGGCCGGCTGCGGCGGCATCAACCCGCCCTGCGGCACGCGCTACGCGAGCCTCCTGATGACCGACAACGGCCAGGAGTACGAGCTCATCAACCAGCTCGCGACCGCGCTCCGGAGCGGGGACGCCGCGCAGATCCCGCTCCCCGCGGACTTCGGCCCGGTGCAGCACGTCTTCTTCTCCGGCCAGTCGCAGCAGGGAGGCTCCGTGATCACGCACGCGAGCCAGTTCCACTTCGCGGGGATCGCCGGCTACTTCTTCATGGGCGCGTCGAACGCGCGCGCGATCCGAGGCGGCTTCACCGCGTTCGGCGACGCGACCTCCCGCACCTGCGGGACCACGGGCGCGCCCGCGTACCCGAACTGCGTGTCCCCGCTCACCGGCCAGGAGGTGCGCGTGCGCACCGACCTGCCGGTGCCGGTGTACCGCGGCAGCAGCGAGACCGACATCGGCAACGGCAGCACGCGCCAGGACGACACCAACACCTCGGCCTTCGCGTCCTTCCGGCTGATCGAGGTGCCCGCCACCGCGCACAACGTCGTCCACAAGACGCCGCTCCCGCTCCCGGGCCTGCCGCCGGACTTCACGATCGCCGACCTGTGCCTGAACCAGGTGTACACGCTCGCCGACGGGCCGATCCTCGGCAGCCACGTCTGGAACGCGATGTGGGAGAACATGCGCCTCCAGGTGACGCAGGGCCTCCAGCCCCCGATGGCGCCGCGCGTGCTGATCGTCGGCGGCGCGATCCAGCGCGACATCGCGCTGAACGCGATCGGCGGCGTGCGGCTCCCGGAGCTCGACGTGCCGACGGCGAGCTACTTCGCGCCCAACAACACCGGCAAGCCCGCCTGTGGCGCGCCGGGAGCGCCCGCCTTCCCGGGCTGCAACCCGCCGGCGCTCGCGCCGCTCGGGAACCTCGCCTGCCAGCTCTCGGGCTCGCTGGTGCCCTTCTCGCAGGAGACGCTCGACGCGCTCTACCCGAGCCACGGCCAGTACGTGAGCGAGATCGCCAAGCGGACGAACCAGCTGGTGAGGCGCCGCTTCCTGCTGCCCGAGGACGCCGAGCTGCACCGGACGGCCGCCGGGGAGTCGGCGATCGGGAACTGACACGGGGGCAAGCACGGCAGCAGCGGGCGCCGCCGCAGGAGATGCAGCGGACGGGGCTGCGCGCCGCCGCAGGAGATGCAGCGGACGGCGCTGCGCGCCGCCGCTGATCTCCCTGTCGGCCGGCGGGCGCCGCCCCTGTCGGGCTGGCGGGCGCCGCCGCTGTCGGGTCACCGGGCGCCGCCCCGGGCGGCGTCAGAGATTGCCGGTGTGCAGGTCGACGAGCGCCTGGAACTTGCGGAGGGCGGCCTCGCGGCGCGCGGGCAGCCACTCGCTCGGCCAGCCCTCGACCGGCGTCGCGTTCTTCAGCACCTGGCGCGCGATCGTGACCTTGTGCACCTCGTCGACTCCGTCGGCGATGCGCAGCGCGCGCGCGTGGCGGTACATCGACTCGAGCGGGAGATCGGTCGTGTAGCCGAGCGAGCCGTGCACCTGGATCGCACGGTCGAGCACGTCGAGCGCGACCTTGGCGCCCCAGTACTTGATCATCGCGATCTCGCCGCGCGAGGCGTGCTCGCCGCGCGTGTCCATCGTCCAGGCGGCCTTGAGCGTGAGCAGCCGCGCGGTCTCGATGCCGACGGCGCACTCGGCGACGTGGTCCTGGACGAACTGGTGGTCCTTCAGCACGCGGCCGTGCGAGCTGCGCGAGACCGCGCGCTCCTGGATCATCTCGAAGGCGCGGTGGCAGAGTCCGAGCATCCGCATCGCGTGGTGGATGCGCCCGCCGCCGAGGCGCTTCTGCGCCAGCAGGAAGCCCTCGCCGGGGTTCCCGACCAGGTTCTCCGCCGGGATGCGCGCGCCCTCGTAGACGACGTGGCAGTGGTGCCCGCCGCGCCCCTTCGGGAGGCTCGGCTCCGGGTGGCCCATCGTCCCCGGGCTGCGCAGGATGCGCATGCCCGGCGTGCCGGCGGGCACGATGAACATGCCGGCGCGGCGGTGCGGCGGTGCGTCGGGATCGGTGACCGCCATCAGGATCGTGAAGTCGGCGACGTCGGCGTTCGAGGCGAACCACTTCTCGCCGTCGATCACCCACTCCTCTCCGTCGCGCACCGCGCGGGTGCGGATCAGGGTGGGGTCGGAGCCCGCGACGTGGGGCTCCGTCATCGAGAAGCAGCTGCGCAGCTGCCCGTCGAGGAGCGGCCAGAGCCAGCGCTCCTTCTGCGCCTCGCTCGCGCCGACGGCGAGCAGCTCCGCGTTGCCCGAGTCCGGCGCCTGGTTGCCGAAGACCTCGGGCGCGTGGAGCGTGCGGCCGAGGATCTCGTGCATCAGCCCGAGCCGCACCTGCCCCATGCCGGGACCGCCGAGCTCGGGCCCGAGGTGCGCGGCCCAGAGGCCGCGGCGCTTCACCTCCGCCTTGAGCGGCGCCGTGATGCGCTCGAGCTGCTCCTGCGTGAGCTCGGCGGAGATCGCCTCGATCGGGGTGATCTCGCGGTCGACGAAGTCGCGGATCCAGTCGAGCGTCGCCTGGAACTCGGGGTCGGTCGAGAAATCCCAGGCCATGCGCGCCTCCCGCGGTGCGTCCCCCCGGCCGCCGCACGCGCGATGCTACCACGGGCCCGCGGTATCCTGGGCCGGCGAGGAGGCGCCCCGTGTCGACCGTGCCGACGATCGCCGACTGGATCCGCGAGCGCGCCGCCGACGACGGGACGGCGCTGCTCTTCGAGGACGCACGCTGGAGCTGGCGCGAGCTCGCCGCCGAGGCGGCGGCGCGTGCGGCGCTCCTGCGCTCCGCACCCGCCGACCCGCCGCACGTCGGCGTGCTGCTCGAGAACGTCCCGGACTTCGTGTTCTGGCTGGCGGCGGCCGCGCTCTCGCGCTCCGTCGTGGTCGGCATCAACCCGACGCGCCGCGGCGCAGAGCTCGCGAGCGACATCCGCGCGACCGACTGCCGCTGGATCGCGACCGACCGCGGGCACCGCGGGCTGCTCGACGGCCTCGAGCTCGGGATCCCCGAGGAGCGCGTGCTCGTCGTCGACGACGAGCGCGGCGAGGCGCGGCTCGCCGGCTACCGCGGGGCGGCGCTCCCGAGGCAGGCGGCGGAGCCCGGCGACCTCTTCGTGCTCTTCTTCACCTCGGGGACGACCGGCACGCCGAAGGCCGTGCGCTGCGGCCAGGGGCGGCTCGCCCACGCGGGCTTCCACCTCGCGAGCGGGTTCGGCGTCGCGGGCGGCGTCGTTTACCAGGCGATGCCGATGTTCCACTCGAACGCGCTGATGGCGGGGTGGTCGCCCGCGCTGGCCGCCGGCGCGCCGATGGCGCTGCGGCGGCGCTTCTCGGCGTCGGGCTTCCTCCCCGACGTCCGCCGCTACGGCGCGACCTACTTCAACTACGTCGGCAAGCCGCTCGCGTACATCCTCGCGACGCCCGAGCGGCCCGACGACGCCGACAACCCGCTGCGGCTGGGCTTCGGGAACGAGGCCAACCCGAGCGACGTCGGCGCCTTCGAGAAGCGCTTCGGCTGCCGCGTCGTCGACAGCTACGGCTCCTCGGAGGGCGGCGCGAACGTCGGCCGCACGCCCGAGACGCCGGCCGCAGCACTCGGCCGCGTCAGCGAGGACGTGCGCGTGCTCGACCCCGAGACGCTCGCCGAGACCCCGCCCGCGCGCTTCGACGCCGGCGGGCGGCTCTTGAACGCGGAGGCGGCGATCGGGCAGATCGCGAGCCGCTCGGGCCTGCGCTCCTTCGAGGGCTACTACAAGAATCCCGCCGCCGAGGCCGAGCGCGTGCACGACGGCTGGTACTGGTCCGGCGATCTCGCCTATCGCGACGAGCAGGGCTTCCTCTACTTCGCCGGCCGCGGCCACGACTGGCTGCGTGTCGACGGCGAGAACTTCGCCGCGGCGCCGGTGGAGGCGATCCTGCTCCGACATCCGGACGTGATGCTCGCCGCGGTCTACGCGGTGCCGGACCCGCGCGTCGGCGACCAGGTGATGGCAGCAGTGCAGCTGCGGCCCGGCGCTCGGGACCTCGCGGCCCTCGACGCCTTCGTGCGCGCGCAGCCCGACCTCGGCACCAAGCAGCTGCCGCGCTTCCTGCGCGTCACCCCGGAGATGCCGGTGACGGAGACCTCGAAGCTGCAGAAGCGCGTGCTGCGCGCGCAGGGCTGGGAGTGCGCGGATCCCGTCTTCTGGCGCCCCGCGCCGGGCGCGGCGCTGGTTGCGCTCGGCGACGCCGACCGCGAGCGCATCCGCCGCGAGTTCGAGGCGCACGGCCGCGCGCACGTGCTCGCGCTCGGCTGCTGAGGGCGACGGGCGCGGCGGGAGTCGGCGGCTCGCGAGCGCAGCGCGACGCGGCGGGCGTCAGCGGCTCGCGAGCGCAGTGCGCGCGGCGTCGGCGACCTCGGGCTCGCGGGCCCCGGCGAGCCGGGCGAGCGCCTCGCCAGCGGGCTCGCCGCCGGCGAGGCCGAGGGCCGCCACGGCGCGCAGGCGCGCGGGACGGCTCGCCCCGCCCACGGCCTCGCGCGCGAGCCAGGGCACCATCACGCGCTCGAAGGGCTCGCGCAGGCGCGCGTCGGAGTGGGCGCGCAAGAGCGCCGCGAGCAGCGCGCAGGCCTCGAGGCGCGTGGCGGCGTCGCGCTCGGCGAGCGCCGTCGGGAGCAGGGTCGCGCCGGCGCTCTCGGCCGGCAGCGCCCCCGCGTGCTGCGCGAGCAGGCGGTAGAGGCTCGCGCGCACCTCGGCCGACCGCTCGCGCGCGGGCAGCGCGACGAGGCCCAGCGGCGCCGCGCCCGGGTCGGGCATGAACGCGATCGCGTCGACGGCGGTCGCGCGCAGCGCCGGCTCGCGCGCGCGGCCCGCGACCTCGACGAGCAGCGGCGTCGCCTCCGGGCCGGAGTCGGCGAGCGCGGCGATCGCGTCGCGCACGGAGTCCGGCGAGAGCCGGGAGCCGAGCAGGGCGCGGAAGAAGGCCTCGCTCTCCTCGAAGGGGATCGAGCGCACGTGGTCGAGCACCGCCGAGAGCACCCAGGGATCGAGGCGCTCGAGCGCTCCGGCGGCCGCCCGTGGGTCGAGCTGCGCGAGCAGGACCGCCGCGCGCGCGCGCGCCGCATCCTCGCGCCCGGGGTCGAGCACGAGCGCCGCGAGCGCCTTCGCGTCGGCGGGGGCGGCCGAGCCGGCCGCCGCCTCCGGCGCCGCGGCCGGCTCGGCCAGCGGCGCCGCCGCGGGGTCGGGGGACGGCGCGGGCGCTTCGCCGCCGCACGCGAGCACGAGGGCTGCGCATCCGGCGGCGACCGCTCGGCGCGAACAGGCGATGCCGTTGCGCAATGAGGGCTCCGCGACGCTAGGCCAGGAGGATAGCAGCGGCCGCGCCGCGCGCGGGCCGCGTGATCCGCCGCACCAGCGCGCGCGGCGCCGGGCGCGGCATCGGCGCCGGGGTCGCTGGCGCTCCGCCCGACCTAGCGCTGCAGCAGGTCGAAGAGCGAGAGCTCGTCGTCGCCGAGGCGGTCGAGGCGCGGCAGCCCGGGCGGCCGCGGCGTCTCCGGGATCTCCCGGGCGACCCGCTCGAGGAACGCCTGGTTCGCCGAGAGCAGCATCCAGTGCGCGCGGCCCACTCCGCGCGCGCGGTCGCTTCGCGTCTTGAGCAGGAGCGCGCGCCAGCCGAGCCGGTCCGCGTGCGCCCAGACGAGCGGCCGCAGGTCGACGTGGCTGTTGCTCACGTGGACCGCGATCGCGCCGTCGTCGGCGACGTGGCGCCGCCAGGTCGCGAAGGCCTCGGCGGTGAGCAGGTGCAGCGGAATCGCGTCGCCGCTGAAGGCGTCGAGCACCAGCAGGTCGAAGCGCTGGTCGGGCTCCTCCTCGAGCACGAGGCGCGCGTCGCCGAGGGCGATCTCGACCGCGGCGGGGGTGTCGGCGAGGAAGCTGAACTCGCGGCGGGCGAGGTCGACCACGGCGGGGTTGATCTCGTAGAAGCGCAGCCGGTCGCCCGCGCGCCCGTAGGCGGCGAGCGTCCCGACGCCCAGCCCGACCACGCCGATCCGCCGCGTGCCCTCGGGCCGCGGCAGCTGGCGCAGCGCCGCGCCGACGCCGGTCCGCTCCCCGTAGTACGCGGTCGGGTCGCGCCGGCGCTCCGCGGCGACGAACTGCAGGCCGTGGGTGATGCGACCGTGGCGCAGCTCCCGGGTGCGCATCTCCGGCGGGGCGGACGCGTCCTCGCGCACCGCGAGGACGCCGTAGAAGTTCCGCGTCACCGAGCGCGCGTCGCCGTAGGCGCGCGCCGTCTCGCGGAGCGCGAGCGCCGCGAAGGCCGCGCAGCCGCCGAGCAGCAGGCCGGCGCCCGCGGCGCGGAGCTTCCGGCGCGGGGCGGGCTCGCAGAGCACCGCGGCCGCGAGCAGCACGCCGCAGCCGAGCAGCGCGAGCGGGAGCTCGTAGTAGCGGTCGAAGACGCGCGGCGCGAGCAGGGCGGCCACCAGCCCGCCGAGCGCGCCGCCGCAGGCGATCGTGAGGTAGTAGCCGGTGAGGCGTCGCGGCGCGGGGCGCAGCCGGTAGAGCTCGCCGTGGCAGACCATGCAGCCGGCGAAGAGCACGAGCTGCCAGGCGACGACCTGCGTCCAGAACCCGGTGCGGGTCGCTGCGCGCACCAGCGCCGGCTCGATGCGGAAGGCCGCGAGGAGCGCGATTCCGCAGAGGATCCGCGGGTACCAGCGCGCGCCCTCGAAGCAGAGGATGAAGGAGAGCAGGTAGACGGCGAGCGGCGCGATCCAGAGGAACGGCACGGACGCGACGTCGGCGGTGAGCTGGCTCGTGACGGACAGGAGCAGCAGCGACGCGCAGGCCGGCAGGAGCAGCCAGAGCGTGCGCGCGCGCAGCCCGGGCGGCGCGTCGGGCGCCTGCGACGGCTCCGCGGCTGCGGGCCGGGGGGCGCGTGCCGCCCGCCAGGCGCAGGCCGCACAGGCGGCAGCGAAGAGCGCGAAGCCGAGCGACCAGCCGAGCGCCTGCGCGCCGCGCGACGCGTGCGGCTCGATCGCGAACGGATACGCGAGCAGCGCGAGCAGCGAGCCGGCGTTCGAGAGCGCATACAGCCGCCAGGGCGCCCGGCCCGGCTCGCTGCGCGAGATCCAGGCCTGCAGCAGCGGGCCGGTGGCGGCGAGGGCGACGTAGGGCAGGGCGAGGCTCGCGCCGAGCAGCGCCAGGATGCGCAGTGCCGGGTCGCCCGTACCGCCGCGCCACGCCGCGTCGGGCGTGATCGGCAGCGCGGCGGCGGCGGCGACGAGCAGCGCGCCGTGCGCGAGCGCCTGCCCGCGCGGCGAGAGCGCGCGCACGATGCCGTGCGCCCAGGCGTAGCCGACGACGAGCAGCGCCTGGAAGAAGAGCATGCAGGTGGTCCACACGCCCGGCGTGCCGCCGAACCACGGCAGGATGTAGCGGCCGATCAGCGGCTGGACGAGGAAGAGCAGGAACGCGGAGAAGAAGATCGTCGCGGCGCCGAGCGCGGGCACGGGGGCGCATGATAGGATCCGTGCCCCGAGGAGTCTCCATGCGCCCCACCGATGCGATCCGCACCCTCGCCTGCGCCGCCGCGCTCGTCGCCTGCGGCGGACCCGCCGAGGCGCCGAGCCCGGGCCCCGTCGCCGGCTGGCCGGTCTACGGCGGAGACGTCGGGGGGAGCCGCCACTCGCCGCTCACGCAGATCACACCGGAGAATGTCGGGGAGCTCGAGGTCGCCTGGACCCATCGGAGCGGCGACATCCTCGACGGCAAGACGAGCCTCGCGCCCTCGGCGTACCAGAACACGCCCATCCTCTTCGGCGACTCGCTTTATCTCTGCACGCCGAAGAACCGCGTGATCGCGCTCGACCCGGAGACGGGCGAGGAGCGCTGGAGCTACGACCCGCGCACGAACCTCGAGGGCATCTACACGCTGAACTGCCGCGGCGTCTCCGCCTGGGTCGATGCGCGCGCGCTCCCCGGCAGCGCCTGTGCGCGGCGCATCTTCACCGGCACGCTCGACGCGCGGCTGATCGCGCTCGACGCCGACACCGGGCGGCCCTGCGAGGGCTTCGGAGAGGCCGGTGCGGTCGACCTGCGCGCCGGGATCGGGGACGTCGTCCCGGGCGAGTACGGCGTCACCTCGCCGCCGCTCGTGCTCGGCGATCGCGTGATCACGGGCTCGATGGTGCTCGACGACCGCCGCGCGGACTCGCCGGGCGGCGTCGTCCGCGCGTACTCCGCGCGCACCGGGCAGCTGCTCTGGGCCTGGGACCCGATTCCGCCCCAGGCGGCGCGCCCCGAGGGCGACGTGCGCTTCACCCGGGGCACGACCAACGCCTGGTCGGTCCTCTCCGGCGATCCCGCACTGAACCTCGTCTACGTGCCCACCGGCAACACCTCGCCCGACTACTACGGCGGGCACCGCCAGGGCCTCGACTACTACTCGAGCGCGGTCGTCGCGCTCGACGCCGACAGCGGCGCCGTCGCCTGGCACTTCCAGACCGTGCACCACGACATCTGGGACTACGACGTCGCGGCGCAGCCGGTGCTCTTCGATTTCCCCGGCGCCGACGGGCCGGTCCCCGCGGTCGGCGTCGGCACCAAGATGGGGTTCCTCTTCGTGCTCGACCGGCGCAGCGGCACGCCGCTGCTCCCCGTCGAGGAGCGCCCGGTGCCGCAGGGCGCCGCCGAGGGCGAGTACCTCTCGCCGACGCAGCCCTTCCCGGTGAAGCCGCCGCCGCTCCACCCGGTGACGTTGACCCCCGACGACGCGTACGGCTTCACGTTCTGGGATCGCGGCAAGTGCCGCGAGCTGATCGAGCAGGCGAAGTTCCGCGGCACCTTCACGCCGCCGACCGTCGAGCCCGGCCTGCAGTACGCGGGGATGGTCGGCGGGATCAACTGGGGCTCGTTCTCCATCGACCCGGAGCGGCGGACGCTGGTCGTGAACACGCAGCGCATCGCGACCGGGATCCGCCTGATCCCGCGCGCGACCTACGACGCGATGGTCGCGGAGAAGGGCGAGGCGAAGTACGGCTACGAGCCGATGGCGGGCACGCCCTACGCGCTCGAGCGCAAGCCCCTGCTCTCGCCGCTCGGCGCGCCCTGCAACCCGCCGCCGTGGGGGACGCTCGTCGGCATCGATCTCGCGACCGGCGACGTGCGCTGGGAGGTGCCGCTCGGCACGACGCGCGACGTCGCCCCGTTCCCGATCTGGTGGTTCCTCGGGGCCACCGGCTCGCCGAATCTCGGCGGCCCGATCACGACCGCGGCAGGCGTCACCTTCATCGCCGCCACCACGGACAACTACCTGCGCGCCTTCGACACGGGGACGGGCGAGGAGCTCTGGCGCGGCCGGCTCCCGTACAGCGGCCACGCGACTCCGATGACCTACCGCACGGGGCCCGACGCCCGGCAGTTCGTCCTGATCGCCGCCGGCGGCCACATGCTCTTCGGCAAAGAGCCCGGCGACGCGCTCGTCGCGTTCGCGCTCCCGGAGCGCTAGTGCTGACCGGCGACGGGCTCGCTCCTCGCAAGGGACGCCCGGCTCCCGTCCTGGGATTCGGGTTCGAACGGCTCGGTCCTTCCCCTGCGTTCCCTCGATCGTGCACGCACCACCCCTTCGCTTCGCTCCCCCGGCTCGGGCCGCAAGCGCGTGAGCGCGCGCAGCGAGCCGCAGGCGAGCGGAGTCCACAGGACCGCCCTTGTTCGCGCGCCGCGCCGGCTGGGACCTGACGCCGGGCCCGCTCGCGGAGCGCGCGGCCGCGCGGCGCGCGCAGGGGCTCCCCGTCCTCGACCTCGGCGACGCGAATCCGACGCACGCCGGCCTCGCGGCGCCCGCCGAGGCGCTCGCGCTCGCGCTCGGCGAGCTCGCGCGCGACGGGCGCGCGCTCTGCTACGAGCCGGAGCCGCGCGGCGAGGCCGCGGTGCGCGCGGCGATCGCGGGCTGCCACCGCGGCGCCGCGCCCGACCACGTCGTGCTCTGCGCCGGCACGAGCGAGGGCTACGCGCACCTCTTCCGGCTGCTCGCCGACCCCGGCGACGCCGTGCACCTGCCGAGCCCCGGCTATCCGCTCTTCGACCACCTCGCCGGGCTCGAGGGGCTCGCCGCGGTGCGCTACCCGCTGCGCGCGCCGGAGCCCGGCTCGGACGCGCGCTGGCGCATCGACGTCGACGCGCTCGCCGCGTCGCTCTTGCCTTGCAGCCGCGCCGTGGTGCTGATCCACCCGCACAACCCGACGGGATCCTTCGTCGACCCCCGGGACCTCGCGGCGCTGCGCGCGCTCGGCCGCGCGCGCGGACTCGCGCTGATCTCCGACGAGGTCTTCGCCGAGTCGGGTCCCGAGCGCGCGCGGCCGCCGGGCGCGCTGGAGGGCGCCGAGGCGGGGCCGCTGCACTTCGTGCTCTCCGGCGCGTCGAAGCTGCTCGCGCTGCCGCAGCTCAAGGTCGCGTGGATCGTCGCGGCCGGCCCGGCGCGCGAGCGCGACGAGGCGCTGGCGCGCCTCGAGTTCGTCGCCGACGCGTATCTCTCGGTCTCGCCGCTGCTCGCGCGGGCGCTGCCGCGCCTGCTCGCGCAGCGCGCGGAGATCCGGCGCGAGCTCTTCGCGCGCGTCTCCGAGAACCGGCGCCGGCTCGAAGCGGCCTGCGCCGGTCACCCCGCGCTCGCCTGCCTGCCGGCCGAGGCGGGCTGGGCGGCGATCCTGCGCCTCGCCGCGGCGGGGGGACCGGCCTGGGACGAGGAGGAGCTGGCGCTCGCGCTGCTCGAGCGAGCCGGCGTGCTCGTGCAGCCGGGCTTCGTCTTCGACCTCGCGGCGCCGGCGGGCGATCCCGGGGCCGCACACCTCGTGCTCTCCCTGCTCCCCGAGCCCGAGCGCTTCGCGGCGGGGATCGAGGCGCTGCTCGCCGGCGCGGTCCGGCCGCGCTAGAGGGGCTCCAGGGCCGCTCTAGAGGGCTCCGGAGCCGTCCCGAGTGCTGGGCGGCCGCAGGGGGGTGGCCTATCGTACCCCCCACTCCGAGGTCACCCTGCATGCTCCCGATGACGCCGGTCCGGCCATGGTCGTTGCGCGCCCCGCGCGCGGGGGCGCGCCCGCGGGCCCGCGGCGCGCTGCGCCGCGCCCGGACGCTCGCCGCGATGCTCCCGCTCGCCGCGCAGGGCCTCGCCGGCGCCGCGGGGGCCGCCGCCGCCGCCGCGCCCGCCTTCGGGCTCGACCAGGTCGCCGAGCGCGCGCGCCAGCTCGCGAGCCGGCCCTTCGAGGACCCGCGCGGCCAGGTGCCGCGCTGGCTGCTCGAGCTCAGCTACGACCAGTGGCGGCAGATCCGCTTCCGCCCCGAGATGGCGACCTGGGCCGACCGCAAGCTGCCCTTCACGATCCAGTTCTTCCACCCGGGGCTCTACTACGACCGCCGCATCGTCGTCCACGAGATCGACGCCTCGGGCGTGCACCCCGTCCCGTTCTCGCCCGAGCGCTTCGACTACGGCGGCAACGAGTTCGCGAGCCGCGTCCCGCAGGACCTCGGCTTCGCGGGCTTCCGGCTGCACTACCCGATCAAGCACCCCGAGTACCAGGACGAGGTGATCGTCTTCCTCGGCGCGAGCTACTTCCGCGCCGTCGGCCGCGACCTCGGCTACGGGATCTCCGCCCGCGGACTCGCGATCGACACGGCGCTCCCGCGCGGCGAGGAGTTCCCCTACTTCCGCGAGTTCTGGATCGTGCGGCCCGCCCCCGGCGCCAAGGAGATCGTGCTCTACGCGCTGCTCGACAGCGAGCGCGTGGCCGGCGCGTACCGCTTCGTCGTCGCCCCGGGCGCGGCGACGCGCGTCGACGTCTCGCTGCGGCTCTTCCTGCGCGAGCCCGTCGAGAAGCTCGGCATCGCCCCGCTGACGAGCATGTTCCTGCGCGGCGAGAACAGCCTCGACGACCTCCACGACTTCCGCCCCGAGACGCACGACTCGGACGGCCTGCTGATCGCCTCGGGCACCGGCGAGTGGATCTGGCGCGCGCTCGACAACCCCGCCCGCCTCGAGGTCTCCTCCTTCGCGCTCGACAACACCCGGGGCTTCGGGCTGATCCAGCGCGATCGCAACTTCGATCACTACCAGGACCTCGAGGCGCGCCCCGACCTGCGCCCGAGCGTCTGGGTCGCGCCCGAGGGCGACTGGGGCTCCGGCCGCGTGGAGCTGGTGCAGCTGCCCACGCGCTCGGACGTGAACGACAACATCGTCGCCTACTGGGTCCCCGCGCACGCGACGGCCGCTCCGGGCGAGGCGCTCGCCTACGCCTACCGGTCGACCTGGTACGAGGAGGACCCGCGCCTGCCTCCTGCGGGGCGCGCCGTCTCGACGCTGCGCGACCGCGGCACCCACGAGGACGGCTGGCGCTTCGTCGTCGACTTCGAGGGCCCGGCGCTGCGCGAGCTCCCGTCCGACGCCGTCGTCCAGGGCGTGGTGACGGTCGGCACCGCGGACGGGCAGGGCGAGCTGATCGAGCAGCAGGTGATTCCGAACACGGTGACCCGGGGCTGGCGACTCGTCTTCCAGGTGCGGCCGCAGCAGGGGCCGCTCGAGCTGCGCGCCTTCCTGCGCCGGGGAGAAGACGTGCTCTCGGAGACCTGGTCGTACCTGCTCGCACCGTGAGGAGCTGCCCGCCGTGAGCCAGGACGGTGCCGCCGATCGCGGCGATCCCGGTCCGCGCTCGCTGCGGCTCCCGTCGCTCGCCTTCGACCGCCTGCTGCTCGACTGGCGCGGCGCGCGAGACCGCAGCGAGGCCTACTCCCGCGCGCTCGGCGTCGACGCGCACGAGGGCCGCGTGCTGGTGCGGCGCGCGATCGAGCGCGCGGTCGAGGCCGGCCCGGCCGAGGCGTCGCGCGGGCCGCGCGCGGACGCCCTCGACGCGCTCTCGGAGATCCTCGTCGAGGAGGCGGGCTCCGACGCGACGAGCCCGAGCTCGGGCGGCGACGCCTTCGAGCGCTGGCGCCTCGCCGCCTGGTGGGCCGGCGCGGGTCGCGCCGCCGCGCCCGCG
>Ga0075428_100001872_pt1 | contig 22557 bp, 12 predicted proteins | sample RhiMetdeltSRZDD2_FD_75291 | JGI IMG/M metagenome (GOLD analysis project Ga0075428, IMG submission 75291) | Populus rhizosphere microbial communities from Tennessee, USA - Rhizosphere MetaG P. deltoides SRZDD2 | ecosystem: Host-associated > Plants > Roots > Rhizosphere > Soil | place: USA... | reverse complement strand
TAGGGGTCAAAGGCGGTGACCGCGAAGGCGCCCGCCACGCCCGCGGTGACTGGCGACGGGAAGCCGGCGACCGTCACCTGGCTGGCCGCGGCCGGGCGAACGCTGATCTCCGATTGCGAGCCGGTGATCGCGTTGTTGCCGGTGTCCGTTGTGGTCAGAGACTGGGTCCCCGCCGTCTTCAGCACGGCGGTGAAGGTGTGCACCCCCTGGTCCGCCTCGGTGAACGTGTAGTCCCCGGGCAGCACGGCTTGCGGGTCGCCGCTGGTGAAGTGGACGGTCCCCCGGTAGTCGGCGTTCACACTGCCGTCGGGGTTTTTCGCCGTGACCGTGAAGGTTCCGGCCGCCCCGGCCGTGATCGTGTCGGGGAACCCCATCACGCCCAGGCTCCCCTGGCTCGTGTCTTCGACCAGCCTCCACAGCTCATCGCCATGAGTTCCGTCGTCGGCCGAGAAGAACAGCGTGCCGTTGACGTTCGCGAGCGACCCAGTGGGGAAGTTGAAAACGAGAACGGTGCCGGGGGCGGTGCCGTCGCTCTGCCAGAGCTTGGTCGCGCCCGTGCCGTCATAAGCCCGGAAGAACAGAGTCCCGTTCACGTCGGTCAGGCTCGCGGGGTAAGAACTGCCCCACCCGGGGATGATGTCCTTGACGAGGACCGTGCCGTCGGCCGTGCCGTCTCTCTTCCACAGCTCCCGCCCGGTCGTGCCCTCGTTGGCAACGAGGTATAGCGTGCCGTTCACATTGGTCAGGTTGGTAGGGCTGGAGCTGGCTTCGCCGGGGGCAATGTCTTGGACGAGGACGGTGCCAGCGGCCGTGCCGTCGGTCTTCCACAACTCGAAGCCGGTCGTGCCGTCGTTGGCCGCGAAGTACACCGTCCCGTTCACGTTCGTCAACGGGCTCTGGAGCGAGTGGGAGTCGCCGGAGCCGGACCTGATGTCCTTGACGAGGGTGGTGCCGGCGGCGGTGCCATCGCTCTTCCAGAGTTCCGTCCCGTGGGCGGCGTCGTAGGCCGTGAACAAAAGGCTCCCGTTCACATTCACCAGGTTGCGCGGGTACGAGCTGTTCGTGTCGGGGTCGATGTCCTTGACGAGAACTGTGCCGGCGGCGGTGCCATCGCTCTTCCACAGCTCCCGCCCGGCCGTGCCCTCGCTGGCCGCGAAGAATAGCGTGCCGTTCACGGCGGTGAGATAGCGGGGGTCGGAGCTGTTCACAACATATTCCCACCAGCCTCCGTAGAAGTCGCCATGATAGATCCAGCTTGATCCCGGGTAGATGTCCTTGACGAGGGTGGTGCCCGCGGTGGTGCCGTCGCTCTTCCACAACTCGATCCCGTTGACGCCGTCGTCTGCGGTGAAGAATAACGTCCCATTCACGTTGGTGAGCGAGTTGGCGGAAATGCTTTTGACGAGGGTGGTGCCGGCGGCGGTGCCGTCGCTCTTCCACAGCGCCCAGAAGGCCGTGAAGAACAACGTGCCGTTCACGTTCGTCAGGTTGTGGGGGTATGAGCCGAAGCTTCCCGAGTAGATGTCCTTGACGAGGGTGGTGCCGGCGGCGGTGCCGTCGCTCTTCCACAGCTCCCAGCCATGCCGTCCATCGTCGGCCGCGAAGAACAACGTGCCGTTCACGTCTGTCTGGTGGCCAGGGCTAGAGCTGTCGGTGAGAGTGTTGATGTCTTTCACGAGGGCGGTACCGGCGGTGGTGCCGTCGCTCTTCCAGAGTTCCGTCCCGTGGGCGCCGTCGTCCGCGGTGAAGAATAACGTCCCATTCACGTTGGTGAGCGAGTCGGCGTAAATCCTTTTGACGACGGTGGTGCCGGCGGCGGTGCCGTCGCTCTTCCACAGCTCCCAGTAGGTCGTGGAGTTGTAGGCCATGAAGAACAGCGTCCCGTTGACGTCGGTCAGCTTGACGGGGGACGAGCCGCCGATGCCGGGGTTGATTTCCTTGACGAGGGTGGTGCCGGCGGCGGTGCCGTCGCTCTTCCACAGCTCCCGGCCATGCACTCCATCGTCGGCCGCGAAGAACAGCGTACCGTTCACGTCTGTCTTGTGGCCAGGGCTAGAGCTGGCGCTGCCAGAGTTGATGTCCTTGACGAGGGTGGTGCCGGCGGCGGTGCCGTCGGTCTTCCAAAGCTCGACCCCGTGGACGCCGTCGTTTGTGGTCAAGAATAAGGTCCCACTCACGTTGGTGAGGTAGTAGCCGCCCATGCCATTGACGAGGGTGGTGCCGGCGGTGGTGCCGTCACTCTTCCACAGCCTCCGCCCGGTCGCGTCGCTGGCCGTGAAGAACAGCGTCCCGTTCACATTCAGCAGGTAGCGCGGGTCCGAGCTCCACGTGCCGGGGTCGATGTCCTTGACGAGGACTGTGCCGGCGGCCGTCCCATCGCTCTTCCACAACTCCAGACCGGTCGCCCGCTCGCCGGCCACGAAGAATAGCGTGCCGTTTACGTTCGTTGGCGTCGAGCCGAGGCGTGTGTCGGGGGAGAAGTCCTTCACCAACACCGTGCCGGCGGCGGTGCCGTCGCTCTTCCACAGCTCGACCCCGTTGACCCAGTCGTTTGCGGCGATGAATAACGTCCCACTCACGTTGGTGAGCGAGTGGACGGAAATGCTTTTGACGATGGTGGTCCCGGCGGCGGTGCCGTCGGTCTTCCACAGCTTCCGCCCGGTCGCGTCGCTGGCCGAGAAGTACAGCGTCCCGTTGACGTCGGTCAGGTTGACGGGGGACGAGCCGCTGTTGCCGGGGTAAATGTCCTTGACCAGGGTGGTGCCGGCCGCGGTGCCGTCGGTCTTCCACAATTCAACGCCGTGGACGCCATCGTCAGCCGTGAAGTACGCGGTCGAGCCGACCGCCACCATCTGAGACGGGTTAGCGGACAGCGCGTTGGTGTTGATGTCCAGGACCATCTCCGGGATCCACGTCGGCGTGACGCGATCCTCGAGCGCGTGCAAACTGAGGGTTTGTCGCCGTCGTCGGTTCCGCGACCCCGGGCCCGGCCCGGCGAGGCGAAGGGAAGCACACCAGCGACGCCAGAAGGAAGTCTTCATCCGATTGTCCTCCGCTCAAGGGTGGGCGCGGGACGCGCCGGTTGTGTTCGATCCGCGGCACGGCGGCCTCTCCGCCGCGCCGGCTCACGGTTTCACGCCGGCGCCGGCACCGTCCAGATCGGCGCGGCTCCGTCCAGGCCCGCGTAGGGCCCAGACAACACCGGACAACGAGTCCCCGACATGACCTGCACGTCGAAGATCTCTTCCACGCCCGTCACGAACTCCAGGTGGGCCGCCAGCCGGCCGGTGGTCAGGTCCACGACACCGACCCCGCACTTCAGATCCGGCCGCCGGTCGGCGATCGGCATCCCGCCAAACGTCGAGGTCTCGCGAATCTTCGACAGCCCGACGAACCCAAACCGGTCGTACACGGCCAGCCCGCGGGCGTAACCGGGCAGCTCGGTCACCGTCTCCACCCGGCCACTACCCGGGTCCACCGTCACCAGGTGCCCGGCCCCCGAGTTCAACAGCCATACCCGGCCGCGGTGGACGCGGGGCGAGTGCGGCATGGCGAACCCGCGGGCCACCGTCCGGCCGGTGGGGACGTCGATCAGGCACCCGCCGGTGACCTTGTTCGGCCGCCAGCCCTGCGGGGTGTCGGTCTCGCCCAGGGCGGTCACGTACCGCGGCCGGCCGTCCTCCATCGCCAGGCCGTTCAGGTGGCAGCGGTCCTCAGCGGCCAGGCCAGTCACGAACGGCGGTCGCCACCGGGGGACGAAACTGTGCCGGCCGTCCAGGGTGCACAGGCAGCTGAAGGCGGTATTGACGAGCCACAGCTCGTCGCCCTCGCCCTCGCCCGCCCAGGCCAGCTCGTGGGCCTGGACCTCGCCGGTGAAGTGGGACGAGCGCGTCAAATAGCAGGCGTCGTGACGGCCGGGCGGCTCGACCCGGGCGGCCAGGTCCGGGGCACTACGGAGATACCAGACCTGGGCGCGGGCGCCGACGGCCAGGCAATCGGGTCGGACGGCCAGACCCATGGCGCGCTCGAAGTTGTGGTAGGTCAGGGTCAGTTCGCCCTGGTGGGTGCCGACCGCGACGACCTTGCCGGCCTGGTAGGTGGACACCAGGAGCGAGACGCCGAGCTGGCCGAGCAGCGCGGGGAATGCCCGCGAGTACTCGTGCCGCACCTCGCGGACAGCTGGCGCGGCCGGCGCCGGCCCGGCGGCATCGAAGGTCTCGGGCGTACGCGACACGTCGAGAACGTTCATGGGATTCCCCCGGTGGATCTGACTCGTGCCCGTCGAACAACAAACGACAACCCTCCCGGCGCGCAGGCCGGGCGCCAGGGCGGTGCCGTTGCTGGCGGGGGCCTTTTTGGCGGTAAAGACCCACCGGCTTATCGGGTGTCCATTTCGTGGCGGCTAGCGAACTCCTGCCTGCAAGACTGCTTCAGCCAATCGCGTCACAGCACCAGTTCGCAATTGCGCAATTGCGCCGAGATTTCGCCGAGCGAAACGACGTCGAATCCCATACCCCCATCGATCACGGCATCACACGGTGTGTCTCCAAGTCCGTCGAAGGTGAGATCGTCGGACCCGGCACCGCCATCAATGACCACCGAGTTGTGGAACTCGCCGGGGGGCGTCGAATTGGACAGGTAGACGGAGACGAGATCATCCCCGGCTCCCGCCAGCGCCTGCAGGCGCACCCGGCTCGGCGTATCCCCGGAAAATGCGACACCCATCGTGATGTGGTCGCTCCCGCCCTCGCCCTGGAAGACGGCGGTCAGGTCGGGCCGCTCGGCTTGGGTCAGTGCTTCCAACTCCATCGAGTCGTCGCCGGCCCCGCCCTGAACGTTGAGCCGAATCACGGCCGGCTGACCGTTCGCGTCGGCGATTGGCCCGGAGAACAGGGCGGCGAACGTGTCGTTCCCGATGCCGAGGTTGGCGTGGACTCGAGCCGAGTGGAAGTCGATCATGCCGAACCGCGTCACGACGGCGTCATCACCCGCGCTAGCGTCCACGGCCAGGCTCCAGGAGCCATCGTAATCGGACGGCGGCGCGGTGCGGCGCATGACCGTGATGTCCGCGATGTCATCGCCCGTCCCCAGGCTGAGCGAGAGCGACGAGATGCCATCCTTGCCCGGGGCGACGACCGACTTATAGGTCACCCAGTCGTCGCCGCCGCGAGTCTGGACGTCGAGGCGACGGACGGTGCCCGCCGGGAATTCGTGGACCACCCCATCGGCGGTGATCTTCAGGGACCCGGGCAGGTGCGGAGGCAAAGGCGACGGCGGGACTTCGTTGATGACGATGGTATTGGCCCCGGCGTCACCGAGGACGTGGACGGTGCCGCCGGCCTGGTAGACGATACACGCGGGGCAGTCGCGGCCCTCGAGGGCTTCGACGGCCAGGCGCGGGACGCGCGAACGGGCGTACCGGTTGCGCAAAGCCATGGTTCGACTCCGAAATGAGGGTCGATTTTGGGCGAGTCTTTATGGTCTGCGCTTCCGCGAAGGGACACCTCCCAGGCGCGCAGACCGGGCGCCGGGGCGGTGCCGGACCGGTGAGGGGCTTGCTTGGCGGTCAGGACCCCACCGGCCGCTTTGGTTCATCAGCAATGCAGCGTCCGGTCCAATGCCGGGCGCTCATTCCCGTCGGACTACTTCTTTAGCGTGGTCTTTGCCCGGGCCCGCGCCAGCAGGCTGGCGACGTCGTCCCACAGATGCTGCCACGCTTGCCGTTCCATTTCGGACAACTTGCCCAGCGCTTCCGGTCGATGCACTCCCGCGAAGTCGGTGTCCACCAGCCAGTGCTCCAAGGATTGGGCGGCGCTGACCGCGGATTTCGCGGTGCCTGGCTCTTGATCAAGTAGGCGGGCCCATGTCTTTAAGTCGGCTTGCAGCCAAGCCAGGGCCTGGCTGCGCAGCTCGGCACGTTGCTGGCCGTCGAGCTTGTCGGCGTCTTTGCCCAGCCCGCAGCCGGCCAGCGCCGCGGCACAGGCTGCGTTGTAGCGGTGGGCTTTCTCCAGGCTTTCGGCCAGTTCTGGCCTGGCCGAGAAGGCTTCCGCGTACAAGCGCGCCGAGTTTGCGTGAAGCTGCTTGCGCCCGGTGCAAAAGGACGCGAGTGCGACCTGGTCGTCAGCGTCGACCGCGCGGGCGGCACCGCTCAGCACGGCCGGCAGCCGGGAATCCAGGTCCGCCTGCCACGCCAAAAGCCGCACCCAATCGGCCGATGGGTGAGGCCAGGCCGGTCTCTTGAGCCCCAGCGCGTGCCCGCGCCGCACTGCTTCAAGCGCGTCAGTGAACTGGTCTTTCTTTTGCAGCAGCAGTCCGAGGTTGCAGTAGGCCTCGGCGTAGTCCGGGTCGTGGCGGATAGCCTCGCGGTAGGCCGCCTCTGCATCGCCGAGTTCTTTGTTGACCTGAAGTTTGTGCGCCAACCGGTAGTAGGGCTCCGCGTAGTCCCGGTACGGATGATCCGGCTTGTGACGAAGGGCGTTCCGGTAGGCGTCCATGGCCGCCCGCGCCTCGCCTTTGGCTTCGAGTTCTAGCCCGAGATTCAGGTGCGCCTGGGGCAGGTAATGCTTGTGGCGCAGGGCTTCCCTGTAGTGATCGATCGCCTCGTCCGGCAAGCCCTTCGCACTCAGCCCGATACCGAGATTCGTGTGGGCCTCGGCAAAGTCCTGCTTCAGGCGGATAGCTGTTTCGTACGCGGCGATGGATGCGTCGTTGCGGCGCTGAGCGTTGAATACCTTACCGAGGGAATAGTAGGAGACCGCAGAATTAGGCTCGAGGCGAAGGGCCTCGTGGATTGCGTCGATGGCCTTATCGAGTTGACCCGTAACTGCCAACGCATTCCCCAGGTTGCCGTGAGCTTCGACGCAATGAGGATCGAGGTCGAGGGCATCGCGGTATGCGGCGATGGCCTCGTTCTGCGCGCCCTTGGCATCGAGAGCCAACCCCAGATTGACACGGGCGCCTGGACTGGTCGGCCGAAGAGCCACTGCCGCCATGTAGTATTGGATGGCCTCGTCCGGTCGCGGCGGGGTCAGATCCATCAGACAAGAACCGAGTTGGTGGTTGATCCAGAGGTCGCCCGAGCGCTTCCGCTGCGCATGTCGAAGCAGGTTCACGGCATCGCTGACCGCGCCCAATTGCTTGAGCGCGCCGGCCAGATGGACGAGAGTGGGATCGCGTAGCTTGTCCACTTCGGGCGAGGCGGCCAGCTCTTTCAAAGTCTCCAGCTCCCCGCGTGCAAGGGCGAATCGTAGCTGATTACGCCACGAGTCGAGTTCAGCCTGCTGGGCGACGGCGAGCAGGTGCTCCCAGCCGAAGCGAGCCGGTGCGGGCCTCCCCCGTCGGACCATCGCCCAGTCGTCCAATGCCGCTATCAACTCGGTCTGGATCGCCCGCGGGCGAATTTGTTCTCCCGCCTCGTTTGCTGCCAGCGCTTCCACGTCGATGCCGTAGTCTCGAAACGCCGTCGCGTAATCCGAATCCGATTCTGCCGAGTCAAAGCGCCTGCCCACGATGGCCGGTCTTTGCAGCCGGATAGACTCCAGTCGTTCGGCCATTCTCAAATCCTTGAGAAGTTCCTCGGCCTGCTGCCTTTGTTCGTCGTTGGCTCCCTTCCCGGCCAGCAGCACCTGGGCCCTCTCGATGGCCGCTCGCGCGGCCAACCACTTCCCGTTCGCGCTGAGTTCGCGCGCCTCGGTGAGGATGACATCGACCTCGTGCTTAACCTGGGCAGCGCGCGTGGCCTCTTCCCGCACCATCCAGCCAATCGAGCCTGTCACCGCGCCGACCAAGGCCATTAACATCAACCCCAGTAGTGCCATCGTCGCCAGCGCTCGCTTGTTCCGCCGCACGAACTTCCGCACCCGGTACCCGGCCGACGGCGGCACGGCCAGGACCGCCTCCCCGGCCAGGTGGCGCTGGACGTCAGCGGCGAAGGCGTTGGCCGACTCGTACCGTCGGTTCCGGTCCTTCTCCAGGGCCCTCATCACGATCCAGTCCAACTCCCCGCGCACCAGGGCCGTCAGCCGCCGCGGCTCGCTGCCGCGGTTCGCGGACACCGTGGTCGCCGCCGCCCCAAGCGTGCTCAGCCGGGTGCTCGGGCGCGCCGGCTCCTCCTCCCGGATGATCCGCCGCATCTCGTCGTACCCAATGGACTTGAACCGCTCCTTGTCGAACGGCGTTGTGCCGGTCAGCAGCTCATACAACAGCACGCCGAGGGAGTAGATGTCGCTGCGGGTGTCCACGTCGAGATCGCTCATGCCCGCCTGTTCAGGAGACATGTAGTGCGGCGTCCCGACCATCTGGGCGATACCGGTGTGCAGCGTCTTGTCGGTCAATTCCTGCCCCAGCGCCTTGGCCACCCCGAAGTCGATCACCTTCACGATCGGCGTCGTGTCGTGACGCGAGACCAACACATTCGACGGCTTGAGATCACGGTGGATGATCCCTTTTTGGTGAGCGTGTTGCACCGCCTGGCAAACGGGGAGGAACAGCTCCAGCCGTTGCAGGGGCGTCAGCTGGTTCTGGTCGCAGAAATCGGTGATCGGCACGCCCTTCACCAGCTCCATCACGAAGTACGGCCGCCCGGAGGCTGTGGCCCCGCCGTCGAACACCTTGGCGATGTTCGGATGGTCCATGATCGCCAGGGCCTGACGCTCGGCCTCGAATCGAGCAACGACCTGCCGGGTGTCCATGCCCGGCTTGAGGATCTTGAGCGCGACCTTGCGGCGGACGGGTTCGGTCTGCTCGGCCAGGAACACCACGCCGAATCCGCCCTCCCCGATCAGCTCGAGCAGCTTGTACGGGCCGATCACAGCGCCGGGGGCTTCAGCGGGAGTGGGTAGGTCGATTGTCGCTGCGCGCGAGGCGGACGGCTCGCGCAGGAAGCTTCCGGCCTCGCGGTGCGCCTGCAGCAGCTCTTCGAGCCGAGCCTTTAGCTGCACGTCGCCCTGGCAGGCCTGCGCCAGATACGCCGACTGCTCTCCTGGCGTCCGCCACTGGAGTGCCTCGCCGAACAGGTCGCGGAGATTTGGTTCGGGACCGGCCATGGGGCCTCGACGGGCCAGGGGTCTACGGTTCCATGCCCCGTTCGGGCCGGACTTGCGACAGGGCCCGGGGGGATTTTTCGGGAAATCAATTCTCGGCCGATTCCTCGGCCTTACGCAGCGCGTCGTACAGCCAGGACCGGGCGAACGCCCAGTAGCGATCGGCGGTGCGGCGGACGACGCCCAGGGTCGCGGCCGCTTCCTCGAGCGTGAGGCCGGCGAAGAAGCGGAGCTTGACCAGTTCGGCGCAGGCCGGGTCTTCGGCCGCCAGCCGGTCCAGGGCGTCGCTGAGAATCAGCAGCTCATCCGGGGGATCCGCGACCGACAGGTCGATCTGGTCGAGGTGGAGCCGCCGCCAGCCGCCGCCACGCTTTTCGCGGCCGCGGTCGCGAGCCCGGTTGATGAGGATCCGCCGCATCGCCTCGGCCGCGGCGGCGAAGAAGTGCCGGCGGCCGTCCCAGGATGGCGCGCTCCCCGGGCTGACCAGGCGGAGGTACGCTTCGTGGACCAGCACGGTCGCTTGCAGGCTATGAGCTTGAGCTTCGTGGGCCAGCTTCTGGGCCGCAAGCTTGCGGAGCTCGTCGTAAACCAGCGGCATGAGCTGGTTGGCGGCGTGCGGGTCGCCCTGCTCGATCGCGGCCAGGATTCGGGTGACATCAGCCACGTCGTTGAGCATACCCGGGCGGGGAGCCAGCCGCGAATGGAAACCGGTTATCATTCGTGGCCCGCACAGCCGGACTCCCCAAACCTTGCGCGCATCGGTCCGACACACGTCCGACACACCGAAGCGTATTCAGTAGACGACCAGTGTGAGGGGTTACTTGCGACCCTTCGGCGACCAGGGCTCGACGCACCAGCTCTTCGCGGAGCATTGCACGTGCGAGATGGCGGCGCCCGTGACCATGGGCGGACGGACGTTCGACAAGTGGGGAAAGCGCGTCGGGCGCGACGACAACCATCTTTGGGATGCGGTGGTCGGCAGTGGAGTCGCCGTCGCGGTCGCTGGACTGGAGTGGTCGTCCAGCATGTCGGCGCCCAAAGTGAAGCCGCGACGCAAGCGAATCTCGTATGCCGAGCAACGGGCGAAGATCGAGGCCAGGGATCGGGCGAGGGCCCAGCAGCAATGACCGTTGAGCGGCAGGAGAGGAGCCCTCGCTCGCGCTATCATCCATTTTGCTGTACGCGGGTGATCCAGGTGGTGGAACACATCTGGGCCGGATGTCGTATCGTCCCTCGACTACCTCACTGTCACACTTTGCAAGAGAATGTTGCCCGGCCGCAGGAGTGCTTCGGCCTGTGCAGCGGTCAGGACCCCGTCCTTGAGCAGCCCGGCCACGTCATTCAGGAAGCTCTGCACCTTGCCGATGTCACCGCTGTTTCCCTTCAGATCCAGCTCGCCGAGGATCGCGTTGGCCTGGTTTTTCTTCAGCACCCCAGCGGCGTAAAGCGTATTTACCTGGGTCCGCAGGGCGGCCGCCTGCTCGGCTGCCGACGTGACGTGGATCGCCACGCTCCCGGACGATTGGAACTCGCCGTCGGTCACGATGACGCTGAGCAAATCGTCGCCACCGAAGTTGGGGCCGCCGCGGTAGACAAGCGTGGCGAGGGCCGCGTTCAGGTCGGCGACACCGCCGGACAGCGAGACCGCACCGCTGCCGTTGCCGCTGACGGTCAGGCCAGTCGTTGTCCCCAGCGTCAGCGTGCCGTGGGCCACGGCGATATTGACCGTTAAGCTGCCGCCGTCGGGATCACCGACGCTGAGCCCGCTGATCGCCTTGTCCCAGTCCTCGAAGGTGGTCTGCATGCCCGGCACAGTGACAGTGGGCGCCTGGTTCTGGACCTCGAACGCGCCGATGTCGACGGCACCGGCCGCAATGCGAAGGAAACCGGGGCCGCGCTGGTCAGTCGTCACGTCGACGGGGACTAGGTCATTGCCACCGGCATCGATGGCCGGGCCGCCTGGCAGGAGGGCGTGCGTCTGGGTCGACCCGCCGTTGTCCTGCAAGGGACCGAGCATCGGGTCGGCGGTGATGGTGCCGGACAATCCGGACGGGCTTTCGTTCTCGATCAGGTTGTGACTGCCGAGGAGGGTGCCGAGGAGGTTCACGATCTGACCCCCCGCCAGACTGTTGGCCACGATCGTGTTGTTCAGCGTCACAGAGCCATAGCCGTTCCAGATGCCGCCTCCCTCTCGGAGGGCCGAGTTGCCCGACACGGTGCAGCCGGTCAGCGTCACCGGGCCCTCGAAGCTCCAGATACCGCCGCCGTCTTTGAGGGACGAGTTGGCCGACAGAGTGCTGTCGATCAGTGTGGCGGCGCCCGAGATGCCGCCGCCCCTGAAGCCGGCCGAGTTGCGCGACAGGGTGCTGTTGATGACCGTCACGCTGCCGAAGTTGTAGATGCCGCCCCCTTCGCTTTCGGCCGAGTTACCCGACAGGGTGCTGTTGGCGACCGTCACGCGCGCGGAGTTGTAGATGCCGCCTCCCCACACGGATGCCGAGTTGTCCGACAAGGTGCTACCGATGAGCGTCAATCCGGAAGCGTTCCAGATGCCGCCTCCGAATATGGCCGAGTTGCCGGACAGGCTGCTGGTGGAGAGCGTCACCGTTCCGCCGCCGATGTAGATGCCGCCGCCATCGAAGCCGGCGGAGTTGCCGGACAGGCTGCTGGTGGAGAGCGTCACCGTTCCGCCGCCGATGTAGATGCCACCGGCATCATGACCGGCCGCGTTGGTCGCCAGGATGCTGTCGATGAGCATAACCGTGCCGCCGAAGCCGGCGATACCGGCGCCGTCGCCGGCTGAGTTGCCCGAAATGGTGCTGCTGGTGACCATCAGCGTGCCACCGCTGGTGAAGATGCCGCCGCCTGTATGGGCGGAGTTGCCCGACAGGACGCAGTTGCTGAGCGTCAGCGTGCCCAGGTTGCAAATGCCACCGCCGTTCAAGTCCGCCGAGTTGCCCAAAAGGGTGCTGCCGGTGAGCGTCGCCGTTCCACCGGCGAGGTAGATGCCGCCGCCAAAAAGGGCCGAGTTGTCCGACAGAGTGCAGTTGGTCAGCGTCACCGTGCCGTTCGGGGGGGTGACACTGCAGATGCCGCCCCCGCTGAGGCCGGCCGAGTTGCCCGACAGGGTGCAATCGCTGAGCATTAATGGAACGGTGGACGAGTTGTAGATGCCGGCGCCATCGGTGCCCGCCGAGTTGCCGGACAGCGTGCAGTTGCTGAGCGTCACCGTGCCGAAGGTGTTGACGCCACCGACGTTGCTGTAGATGCCGCCGCCGCGGAAGCCGGCCGAGTTACTCGAGACGAGGCTGTTAGCGAGCGTTAGGGTGCCTTCCAGATTGAAGATGCCACCGCCGTCGTTGTCGGCCAAGTTGTCCGACAGGGTGCAGTTGGTCAGCGTAGTCGTCGCGATTGGGCCTGTGGAAATGCTGTAGATGCCGCCGCCCTGCCCGGCCCGGTTGCCCGACAGGGTGCTGTCGGCAAGTGTAACCGTGCCCGAATAGTTGAGGATGCCGCCGCCAAAGACAGCCGAGTTGCCCGACAGAATGCTGCTGGTGAGTGTCAGTGTGCCGTTGCCCAGGTTGAAGATGGCGCCGCCTTGGCCGCCGCCTTGGCCGAAGCCGACCGAGTTGCCTGACAGGACGCTGCTGATGACCGTCAGCGTGCCCACGTTGAAGACGGCACCGCCGTTGCCATTCTCCGCGGTCGAGTTGCCCGACAGGATGCTGTTGTTCAGCGTCACCGTTCCCAGGTTGTAGATTCCGCCGCCGCTAATGCCGGCCGAGTTGTCCGACAGCGTGCTGCCGGCGACTGTCAACCTGCCCCAGTTGTAAATGCCGGCGCCTGACCCGGTGGCCGAGTTGTCGGATAGGGTCGTGTTGAACAGCGTCACCGCGTGCCCGTCATTGAAGATGCCGCCACCAGCCCCACTGAAGAAGCCGAGTTCCTCTCCCGCGGCGGAGTTGCCCGACACGGTGCAGTCGGTTAGCGTCGCTGTGCCTTCAGATTGTGTGGCGAGGCCACCGCCGGCGCCGGCCGAGTTGCCTGATAGTGTGCAATGGCTCAGGTTGAGAGTAGCGTCGTTGCCGCTGAATCCGTCATAGCTGTATATGCCGCCGCCGAGAAAGTGGGCTGTGTTGCCCGACAGCGTGGTGTTGGACAGTGTGAGCGTGCCGCTCAAATTGTAGATGCCGCCACCGAAGGAGAGGGCCGAGTTGCCCGACAGGGTGCTGTCGCTGATCGTCTCTGTACCGCTGAGGTCGCAGATGCCGCCGCCGCCGAAGGCAGCCGAGTTGCCCGACAGGGTGCTGAAGCTGAGCAACACCGTGCCGCCATAGTTCATGATGCCGCCGCCGACTTCAGCCGAATTGCCCAACAGAGTGCAGCGGGTGACCGTAAGACTGCCTGGGTCGACGTCCTCGTCGGGAACCTCGCCGGATACGAAGGACAGGTTGGCAATGGCACCGCCGTTGAGGACGGCCGAGTTGTCGCGCAGCGTGCTGTCGGCGAGCGTTGTAGTGCCGAGGTTGTTGTAAATAGCACCGCCGTAGGACGCCGACGTGTTGTTGCTCAGCAGGCTGTGGTCGACCGTCAAGCGGGCCCAGTTCCCGGAGTTCGCGACCGCCCCGCCACCGATAAAGGTGTTGAGCGAATCGATGCTCTGGTTCTCCAACAGCGTGACCCGCGAGAGTGTCAGGTCGCTGAATAGCTGGTTCTGGACGCCGCCACCCAGACCAGCACGGCCATGGCTAATTGTGAGATCTGCAATCGACACCGTGATTCGCGTGCTCTCGTCCGGTCCGCCGACCACGTTGAAGACGCGCGACGTGTCACTTCCGCTGATGGTGAGCCGATCGGCTCCGGGTCCGGCGATCGTCAGGTCACCGTGGATATTCAACTCGCCGGTGGTCAGAGGGATTGTTCCCTCGACTCCTGAGGCGAAGTCGATCATATCTGCGCCAGGGTTGGCCTCGGCCGCCGCGATTGCCGCGCGCAGCGAACCCGCCCCGTCGTCGGACAGGTTGAATACGCTGAACGTGCTCGGTAGCGCCCGAATATCGAGGGCCTCGAGCTGGAGACGAATCCGCTTTGGCCGGGTAAGGCCTCGCCGGGTAACCAATCGTCGAACTGATGTTAAATGTCGCATGAACATGGTCCTCGAACACGCCGCGTCCGCCGCGGGTCCGGGTGGCATCGCCGCCGCGCCGGCGCCGCCCGCGGGCCGCGGGGTTGGCTGCAGGGAGAACAACTCCACCGAGCCGCCGCACACCGGGCAGAGTTTCCAGCGGTCGGCTCGGTCGGGCCGGCGGTCGGTCGCCGCGTTCCACCGGTGCCCCCGCTTGCAGATTTGGACTTGTGGCATGGCGACCCACGTTGTACTGGGAACTTGTGGCGGCCATCATGCGGTTCGGGCCGGTGTGGTTGCCTCAGCTCTGCCGCGTGGCGACCAATGGTGAGTAAAGATTGGACGTGGCGTTCATCTGTCGGCACCCGGACACTGCGTTGTAGAACGTCTCCTGACAGGCGGCCTCGGCCCCGGGGACTTGGTTCCACGAGACTACCAACTTATTCGGAGGGGAGTAGGTGTAGCGGCCGTTGTTGGCCGCGCGTTGCGGCGGCGCGCTAGTGTCGCGAGGTGGTGAATTCGTGTACTGGACGAGACCGCCAGGGCCGAAGAAATAGTAATACACGTTGCCGTCCCAAACCTTCCACCAGCCGTTCAGCCAACCCAAGATCGGGCCGACAGAAAGTTCCGGGCTGGAGCCGACAACTGGTGGCGAACCGTCCTGCTTGAACGTCACCGTGATCGTGTCCGCAGAGCCGCACAGCGACAGGAATTGCTCGTATAGGTCCACGCCCGTGTAGCGCCCCCCCGGCGCGCCCCCGATGATCTCGACGAGCGCGAAATGGAGATGGTCGCGCATAGTCTTTCCCAAACGGTCTCCTCTGTTGATCTGTTGGCCATCGCTAAAAATTGGACTACCCGTGAAGTGAGTATAGTAGCCGCCCATTTTGTCGTTGTCGGACCGTATGAAGAGTTTGGCCCCGTACTCCTTGGGCTTGTCTTGCGAAGGGATGTGCTGTTGGAATTTGGTGACGTGGCCCGAGAACGCAGCAACGACCTCCGTGCCTTCCGCGACCCCTAGATCCATTCCGTACCGGATAAACCAGTCCGGCCCGCCATGGCCTCCCGAATTAGGGCCGCCGGGTCTCCCTATGCACCGGGAACGGAGGGGGCTAGACATCTCGATGGTGAACGAGGCCATGGTCGTTCTCCTTCTACGAGAGGGGTAACTTCGCGCCCGACCTCGTAAGGGCCAGGCGACGAACTCCAAGTGCGCTGAGCATCTTTCCTTCGCCGAATACGGAACTCAGCCGCCCGGCGCGCCAGCTCTGCTGCTCGGTCAGTTACCTGACAATGCGAGTTTCGGCGCGTAAATGGCGCAGGAAATCTCAGAACTCCGATGCATCGCCGGTCGCTTGGAATTTCGCGCCCCAAGGACTCCCGTTTCGGCGCGCACCGCAATATCAGCCGGGTATGAAGCTCTCGCGCGAACAGGCCGCCGCCCTCGGCGAGCGGATCGGCCCCTGGGTTAATTACATCGTGCGACTGCGAGAACGGATGACTAAAGTCGGCTTCACGGCCGCGGACCCGCTCTACCTGTCCGTGACGAAAACCGAAGACGCCATACGGGAGTTGTGGATTAGGCTGCACTACATGAGTTGTGCCAGCGGGGTTGGCGAGCCGCCAGACGAGCGGCCGAAGTGAAGAAAAGCGGCGGGCCGTGGTTCGCGGGAGAGGATACGCGTCACGTCCGACATGGCGCACGAGCATACCGAGAGACGACGGCGGCCGCAATCGGCAAGGCGGCGCGATAGGCTTGCTCCGCGTCCCGCGGCCGGCCGGCGGCGCGTAGCAGGATGCCGAGGTTGTATCGATGTTGGGCGAGGTCCTTGCGGTAGTCCGGCACCTGGGGGAAGTCGACCACCAGTTGTTGCGCCAGCCGGATGGCCCGCGAGTCGGTGTCTTCCGCGTCCGGGAACCGCCCGAGCGACTTCTGGGCCGTGGCCAGGTTACCGAGGGCCGCGGCCAGGTGCCGGCGGTACGTGGGCAGCATCGGGAACCCGTCGGCCAGCCCCTGATACAGTTCGACCGGCGATGACAGGCCGGACCGGGGCATCGCCTGCCCCCCTAAGCTCCGAATTGCATCGAATGGGACATGCCTGACGGCGCAAACTCTACCGGCGCCGCGGTGACCGGTCAACAACTTTCGCTGGCCACGGAGGTTGCGCTTTCTAATCTCGGCGTTTTTTTTCGGGCCGTTTCGCCAGCCGTTGGAGCCTAGGGGACCATTGGCCGAAGGCCGGACTCTCGCGGCACACGGCCTTCCCCTTGCAAGAATGGTCCATCACTGAGGTATCGTGTCATGTCCCCATTGCGGTTGCGCACGCGGATTTGTGCAGAATGTCCATCCAGTCAATCGACCCGACGTCCTTCTCGGCCGCGTCGCGCACGCCGGCCTGTGCTGGAGCCGCTCGAAGTCCGACACTGCCCCGTCACCACGATCCTGCTCGACTTCGACGGGTATTCGCAGCAGGACATTAACTACTACACGGCCCGGAACATCAATACAACCGTGACCCAGACAGCCCCCGATGCCAGCTTCATCCGGGGCTTCGACGTCCTCAACACGCAATTCGGCGGCTACTCGACCTACCAGTTTCTCGACTTCAACACCGACGGCAAGCTGGACTCCGTGGATGGGAACCTGGCCGCGTCGAAGATCATGGAGCAGGTGCGATTGCTGTACGCTCCCTATGACGCGCGCGTCGTCCGCCAGGACTCGGCGATCGCGGCGGTGGATTTCCTCACCGGCCACACGACCAACGACACCTTGATCTTCGTCACCGGGAACGAAAACCCAGCCGGCGCTGGCGGAGTCGCTCCAGTTGATCCCAACAACACGCGGGATGACATTGGCGCCTCGGGCGGGTCCGTCGGCATGGCCCGGTGGATCGTAGAGAGCGGCTGGGCCGGGCCGTTTGGTCGTGACGCCTTCGTCAACTTCCTGAGCGGGGCGACGGCCCACGAGGCGGGACACACCTTTGGCCTTAACCACGTTGCCGAGCCCGCCTACACCAATCGCGACCTGATGACGGCGTCCGCCGGCTTCGAGGTGCACACCATCCAGGATGTCACTTACCCCCTGGACGATGGGGGCGTGCAGAACTCGCATAACTACATGAACAACGTCATCGGGCCCTCGGCCGGAGGGTGGGCGGCTGTGCTTTCACCCGGCAAGCTGACGATTAAGGGCACGTCCGGGATCGATGACGCGACGGTGGTGCCCAATCCATTCATCCCCGGTACGTGGATTGTGAATGTGAGCAGCCCCGGGAGTAGCCGGGTGTATTACGTCAATCCGACCGCGACCCCGGATTTCAATTCATTCAACACATTCCCAACGGCCATCAATTCAATCGACTTCGTTGGGGGCCCCGGGAATGATCGCTTTGTCTTCGCGGTGCCACTGAGCGGGGGGGTCCGCTTTGACGGCGGGACAGGCTCGGACACACTCGTCGTTGACGGAACCGGCGGCCCGGACACTATTTCGGTCTTCATCACGGGCGTCGAAATCGGCGGCGCGAACATCAACTCCCCATCCGTCGAGAACATTCAGATTAACGCCGATCTCGGCAATGACCTAATCTTCCAGGTGAACTCGGCTGTCGGACAGACCGTCACCATCAGCGCCGGAGGCGGCAACGATTCGGTCTTCGTCAGCAGCCTGGACGGCCGCCTCGACACGAACAGGGGCGCGCTGGTCGTCAACGGCGACACAGGCACTGATTCGATTCTCCTGGCCGATCAAGCCAACACGTTTGGTGACAATTACACCGTCACCGATTCCACGATCACCCGTCTGGCCTTTGGCGGGCTGACGTACGGGACGGTCGAGAGCGTAACCCTCAACGCCGGAGACAACATCAACGGCTTCAATATCAACAGTACCCGGGCCGGCACACAGGTTGCCATCAATGCCGGCGGCGGAAACGACGTCATAACCATCGGCGCGGGCAACTTGGACGTGCTCGCTGGCACCATTGTGGTCAATGGTCAGGCCGGCACTGATGCCGCCGTTCTCAGCGACCAGAACCTGCTGTTTGGCGATGCGTATACCGTCACCGGTATCAGTCGGCCTGTTCCACGGCCTCGGGCGCGTCTAGGTCAATGATGACGAGCGCGTGGCCCGGCCGGTTTGCGTCGGACAGCGGGCCGGCAATCACGCCGATCATGTCGCCGGGTTCGAAGTCGCCGGCCTCTTTCGACCGCGGGTGGCAGCTTGCCGGCGACGCCCGCAACTGGTCAAGCCGGACTAGCGAGTGTGCTTTTGCTCCAAGAATCTCTGGCCGACATGTCGGCCAGGGGCACCGGGCGGTGCGTTACCGTTGCCGCTGGCAGGGTTGAACCGACATCCTTCAACCGTGTCGCTCCTGGATTGCAGCGCTGTTCACTGCGGCGGAAGAGGCTACCGACGGCCGCCATTCGCCGTCGAGTTTGAGCCAGGCTTCAAAGCGGTAGGCGCCGGACTCGGTCACCCCGCACTGAACCTCGGCCTTACCCTCTGACTTCGCGACCTCTTTCCCGTGCCGCAGCAGTCGCACATATGCTGGCAATGGCAATTTGGCAGACAACTTCAACCCTTCGACACGTTTCACCTCGTCGCCCATGCCGGCCATTGGCTTGCGGCTGGCGTCGACGGCGTCGAAGCGGAACCCGGTCGCGTCACTCATCCAGTCGTGAGCGACGTACGCGTGTCCGGCCTTGAGGGCAACACGAATTGCCGATTCCTCCAGCTTGGGCGCGAGGGTGTGCGTGCTGGAGTTACGGAACAACCGGTAATACGGATCGACGTCCAGTCGGACGAGAACGTCGCCAGCCGCTGGTTCTCTGCTCGTCGTAGCCGTGCCAGAACGTCAACTACTGGCGGCCGGGGGCCAGGGCATTCGCGGCGTTCAGGTCGAACGACCGGTGATCGTTTCTTTCTGTGTTTCTGTTTCCGTGAATTCTCGTCCTGTACACTAGATCGGAGCATGTGTACCGCATAAGCTTCTATGAGCCTGACTGCGGTGTCGCCCAGAGACACTTCCTTTTGCCACATGACGAACCCTTGTAGGTTCGGATCACTTTGTGGATGCGTTGTGAGGAGCGGCTTCCCTCCTCGTTCCGTCAGAGCCGTTCCTTAACGAAGCAAATCACGCCTCGCGAGTTTTCAGCAACCCCAACAGCATTCGGTGCCGCTGGCGTTCCCCGCCTGTACCGGTCGTGCGTACCGGGTTCGTGATTTTCGTGCTCCCTTGCTGAATTTGATGCCTGCGTCGGCAAGCGTCCGGCGCCGGGCGAGTTGTGCGCGCTGCGGCGGCGACCATCCGCGCCGCGGGACCGGCGTGATAACTGCGATCGTCGCGGCGTAAGCCCGACGTGAATACCCTAGGAGTTTCCCATGACGAAGCGTTCCTGGTTTCGCAAGCCGTTCACCCGGCCCGTCACCCGCACCATTCGCAACGCGCCGAGCCGGTTTCGCCTGACTCTGGAGACGCTCGAGGACCGGGCGGTGCCGGCCTCGCTCAACTCCATCATCAACGGCATCCTCGCGGCGAACTTCACGAACCCGCCAAGCGGCCTGGTCAACTTCCACGTGGCGGACGCCACGGTCGGGACGACGGTGGGTGGCGGCACCGCGGACCTCGAGCTCACGGACGTGTCATTGACGTTTTCAAACGTGAACTTCGCTTCCGGCAACTGGGCTGGTAACGTCGCCGTCACGGCTCAGGCGGGCGTCCTGTTCCCTGGTCTGCTCGACATCCCCGTTGAAGACGACGGGACGGACACTGGCAACGACGCGGATCTGTTCGGCGTGGTCGGGGAGATCAACCTTTCGGTCGGCAACAGCACTTCGCAGCTGAAGCTAGACAATCTCGATGCGGAGACGCTGGGCTGGCCGCAGTTCCTCGACATCAGTTTCAACCAGCTCGAGCTGAACTTCACGGATTTCCGGCGCGACGACAACCTGAACTCCCTGCATCTGGAGGCGGCGTTGACCGGTTTCGACACCGGCGACGACGACCTGAACGATCTCCTCTCCTCCGACAACCCTCTGTACGGCCTGACCATCCTGGGGTCTGCCGCAACAACCCTGGATGTCAAGGCGATCGAGGATACGGCTCTGGCTGTGGGCGGTGTTAACATCAAGGCCGCCTTCGCAGGTGCATTGGCCAGCGCCACAGCACTCGAACTCGATGGTTTGGCCGGACAGCTCAGCGGCAAACTCTTCAGTGTGGGCGATTTCAATGCCGCCTTCATCTACAACACGGTCACCGTGGATCCTGATGCAGCCGGACCGCTCCCCGAGCGCTCGGCCAGCTATCTGGCGGTCGAGGGCTCGTTTGCCATAGGGGACGAGAAACTGGGCGGCAGGAGCACGAAGTTCGATATCGCTTTCGCGATTTCCGAACTCGGGCCTCTACAATTCTTTGTCTCCGGCGGCCCGATCAAAAGGTTCGAGCCGACCACCGGTCTCACGATCGAAGAGGTCCACCTTGGCGTGCGCTTCAACACCACGATCGAGGAACTTCAAACCGAGACGGATTTCACAACCACTTCGGCGCAGGTCGTCCCCGACGGCACCGAATTTCTGGTAACGCTGACCATCCCTGATCACGACCTTGCACTCGGCGATCGCTTCCGCATCAAGGATGCGGGCAACTCTTTCTACGACGGCAAATTCGAGGTCGCCGCCGTCAACGCGGACGAGGTTACCTACCGAGTTGCAAACAATCCCGGGACCTTCGTCGGTTCCGCCAACATCATCCGGCTCACGATCACCGATGCGCTCGATCTCCGCGATGAGGGCCTGGAATCCGGGATCGCCACGCCGGGTGACATTTTCATCTGGCGGGACCAGCTTGACCTGGCCGTCACGAATCAGGTCAAGGCGGGCGCAAACATCTGGAGCCAGATGTTCGGCGACGTGGTCATCGGGGGCGGTGCCACGCTGAGTATCGACCCGATCCCCGATACGGTGATGCAGCTCAAGGTCGACTTGCTCATCGACACCGACCTGCGCATCCTGATGACCGGAAACATGTCGCTCGCGGACGGCCTGGTGGAGATCCCCGTCAAGCTCTACGCCGATCTGAGCGATCTATTCGACGGCAGCGGCCGCTTCCTCTTCCTGGCGGACATCGGCAAGGCCCCTGTCATCGACCCGCTGCTGGTAATGCGCAGCGAGGTTTCCTTTGCACCCCTGCCCGGGGAAGCTGGGTTCCGGATCGCCACCGAGGGGGGATACGATCTGAACATTCCGGCGGTGACGACGTTGACTCTCCAGGGCAAGGCGGCGCTTGAGGTCAGACTCCCTGCGGCGGGGCCGGACGAAGTTCTGATGGACTTCACGTTCGACACGACACTCAGTGAAACGAATTTCGGGAACATTGGTGCTGCCAATGGCGCGTTCCATCTGAGCATCGACAAGGATGTTCCAGTGGACGCGTCGCATCCTGTCGGCGGCGTCCAGGTCTGGGGCGCCGCTCTGCTGACCACCAACTTCGACTTCCTCCATCCCGTCGGGCTCTTCGCCAGCGCCTCGGGTTTGTTGCGGATCAATAGCAGCAGTGCCCCCAAGCCCGCCGAAGCGCTGAAAGATGTGAACAACCAACCGATCCTTGTTGCCTTGCCCGCGCGCTCGTTCGCGCTGCGGCTCGATGGCAGCGTCGATTTTCGCATCGACTCGGATTCGCCGAAAGACGGCTTCCAGACGGACGAATCGGTCTTCCAGATCGCCGGCATCTTCGTGCTCGAATTCTCGCCCCTCGGCTTCAATGTCGGGATCTTCAGGGACGACGGCACACCGATCCCCAAGGCCGCCCGGCTGACGCTCGGGCCGCGCGGCAGCACCTTGCTCGAGTTCGGTGTCCTCGGCTTCGTGGCGATTCGCGCCGATGACGATCCTGCCACTCCCGACGGCATCGCCATGGACCTGGTCTTGAGCGCGGATGCGAAACTCCCCCTGGATCTGGCCAGCATCACCGGTCGGGGCGTTCTCATTGTGAACACCACGGGCGTGCCCGTGACCTTTGACATCCCCGGCGGCGCGGCGGACCCAAATCGCCCCACAGGCCTGACGTTGACGATTCCCAAGGGAGCGCCGGCTAACCCGAGCTTGTATCTTGCCAAGCCCAAACCCGGGGAGCCGGGCCATCGTCTTGACGAACTGATCACGGGGCAGCCAAACTGGGTGGAAGGCGCGGCCGGGGCTTACGGCGTCCTGTTTGTCGACGGCAGCCTCAAGTTGCTCGGCGTCATCGAGAACGACATTTCAGGCTACGTGTTGCTGAGCAAGAACGTCGTGAGCCTGGAGGCGAATTACTATATCGGGCGCAACCTCCTCAATCTCGCTTCCGCCAACGCGAGTGGGACCCTGTTCTTCAGCTCGCAAGGCGAATTCCTGATGCA